>JGI25922J50271_10000544_pt1 | contig 11051 bp, 11 predicted proteins | sample LauGreSu1BDMLBDD_2_FD_50271 | JGI IMG/M metagenome (IMG submission 50271) | reverse complement strand
TCTTAATGGTAGCCAAAGACGTGTCTCTGAACAGCAAGTTGTTTGTTCATGGGGATGTTTCAATGGATAGCGTATTAATGGTAGCCAAGGATGTATCGTTGAATAGCAAGTTGTTTGTTAGCGGTGACGTATCAATGGACAGCATCTTAATGGTAGCGAAGGATGTGTCGCTGAATAGCAAATTGTTCGTCCACGGGGATGTATCAATGGATAGCATCTTAATAGTAGCAAAGGATGTGTCTCTCAACAGCAAATTGTTTGTTAATGGCAATGTTTCAATGAATACCAACTTACACGTTAAAGGTATACTTAATATTGGTCAGACGGATTCTTGCGCCAATTTGATTATTAATGGAAGCATTCTTCCTTTTCAAGCGAATACTTGGGACCTTGGGTCAGAGCAATTTCCATTTAAGTCATTATATGTGAGTAATCAAACAATTACGTTAGTGGGAATAAAAGATGATGGAAATACAACAACAACCGGTATATCAGTTAACGATGGAATGATGAAATTAAATACTGATTCAGGTAGTGATCAAGTAGTCGTTATGAGTATAGACAATAAAACCGGGTTTGGAAAAAGTAGTATGTTGGCTACTGCTACGCTGGATGTTAGTGGTAGTGTATTGATTAGTGGAGACGTATCTTTAAACAGCAAACTAATAACAATGAACGATGTTTTATTTAATAGCAAATTAACAGTTGCAAATGATGTTTCATTCAATAAGAATGTTGATATTTCTGGTAATTTAGTTGTCACAGGAAATCTTTCTGTTAATCAGCAACAAAATAATACAACAATTATCACAACAGTTAATAACTATCAGGTACTTTCTACAAAAGACATATCATTAAATGGTAATCTTGTCGTATCGGCAAACGTTTTATTCAATAGTAAATTAACAGTTAATGGTATAAGTATAAATGAAGGCGATTTATCTATGAATCCGAGTAGTACTATTTATCAGTTTTAATGATTTGAATAAAATATAACAATAAATATATAAATGTCAATAGCAACTTTGAAAAGAAAAACCCAAACAAAATACAATAATATGAGTGTAGGTCAAACTAACTTTTCACTTAATGGCACTCATCGCAACCAAGGGTATGTAGGACAAACAAGTTTATCTCGTTCTTTACCGAGAACCTTAATGAACGGCAATACTGTACGGGGTCATGGCGGTTGTTGCGGAACATTCACAGTTGGACCCATCGTTCAATCAGGAGTGACCAGTGTTGAAGACTCAACCGTCGTAAAAAAATCCTCTCTCAATACGTCTGGTATGTTAAGTACCAAATATAGATGGATAAACCGTCCTGCTCCCTATGCCACAGTGAAACCAGATAACAATAATAATCGCAATTCGCAAAGTGATTATGTACAAAGATTAGCCAAAAAGACTATCACCGAAATAAACAAAGCGAACGACACAAATGACACATCTTGTAAAAATGTATTCGTCGCTGTACGCGGTGATTGTGCGAATTATGACGTGAACTACAAACGCCCCGTGTGTTCATTCACCAAGCCAGAAAGCGACTATTTACCCATTTCGTCGGGTGAGTATTTACTCCAATTAAACGACAAGTGTACAAGTAACGATAAATATGTCCCTACCAATGTGAATAGAACGCCCTTCTTAGGATTTAACTAAAAATTGAATGTAAATAATATCGGAAATGAAATATATTATTTACGATGTCAAACCCATCTGACCAAGAAAACGAGTTGAGCCGGTATCTAGCAAGCCTTAGCCCAAAAGAATTACAGGGGTATCATATTGCAAAATCGCATTTAGGAATGACGTATCAACACGAAAAAACGAACGGCTTTCTTGAATGGAAAAAAAAACAGTCGGATAAACCTAATTTGCCCGCGTCTTGAAATCTTTGTAACTAAGTACTTGCTTTTGCAAGGTGGTTTCCGCGGACAAATTATCCAATAATTTAGACTGAAAACCGTTTGTCGGATTGCCCGGTTTTACCTTCTGAATGAAACTATAATTAATAATCTTTCCAACACAAACAAATTTATTTTGATTAGAATGAACGGATGATTTTTTATCGTTCTCCTTGCCAGCGGCTTTGGAAGCCTCATATTTTTTAAATTTTGCAAACGCAGCGTTTTTCTTATCAATTCCCGCCGACAAATCTTTGTTTTTAGACTTGTCTGGTGTATCCACGAATAAAGTTTGTATTAACGGAGAGACATTCTCTGCGGTCGTAACACTATTATCCACGAACAAATGTCTACAATGAAACGTGACAACATATTTCATTGCAACTGCGTTGAGTACACGGTACGGCAAACTATTCGTGTCACAATAATATGCAAACGCCAATTTATATGGGTCATAAAACATAATTACATTGCCGCGGGGCGTGTTTTCAAACAAAATCCGTCGTTTCCATTCTTGTTCAATATGATTATTTTCCGTCTTGATTATCGTCTGATAACTTTCTTTGGAATAAAACTCTGAATTCATATTAGTGTTTAATAATTTCGCATCCTTCGCAGGATGAATTTCAAAAGATTTTAAAAATTGGGTAGAATTTCGTTCCACATAGTCATCGGTGTCAGAAAGAATGGTCACGCGTTTCGGAGTTGGTTTCGGATAGAATGCCCGATATAGACGATGGAATAATATTGGACTATTCACTAGTAAAAAATATTTTAACCCGATATAATTTCCATTAAAAAATACACCTAACATTGTTATATAGTATATTCATTAATTTTTATGCTGTTTCTTTACGAATGTTTTGTTTCATTTTTTCATTGCCGCAACTTCTGCTAATCTAACTTTGACTAATTCATTTATTTCTTTTTCCAAAAAGGGTACTTCAATTCGTTCATATGTTTTATAACTATTATCTGGATGCAAACACACTAGACACAACTTAGTCACCGTTTTACCATACTTATGTTCTAATATCATCTTGTAAACATTCAACTGCAATGCATAATGCCAAAAGTTGGTATCTGGTAAATGCGAAATACAACTAGTCACTGCATATTTTCCGAAAGCCGTTTCGTTCTGAATTTCCTGACAGCGTTTCCAATCATAAATTTGAAGAGTACCATCGGGGTTCTCAAATACCATATCAATAGACCCGGAAAGTTTCAATTCTTCATAATAAACCATCCATTCTGTACGGTATGGTTTTAGTTGGCTATAATCGGATGCAAATCGCTGGAAATATTGATATTCAATACTATCGTTGGTAACATCCAGTTTATTATAATAGCATTCAATATCATAATGCATTTTGGTTCCAGCCCCCGCCGCGGCGTCGCGTTTATTATCCCACATCGTTTTGATTTCTTCCCGGGTCATTTTGTAGTACTTATAGGAGGGGTCAGTGTTCCATTTTTTACTTCTAAGAATATTTGAAATAGTGGCATCCGCATCAAAATCACTAAAATGATGGTGGTTCCACGTGGTGACCGATGTATATCCTCCGCGGTCCCCACAAACAGTATATATATGCGGACCTTCTTCAAAGGAAATATCCTTGTCGCGAGGGTGCGCGTTAAGTACCGCCAAATAGTTCGGTGTAGACGACATTGATTGCTCTAAATCAGTCATATTTTGTTATGTTATAAATACAGATAAAAAATAAATGTTTCAATTTTACACAATATCGTATTCTACAACGGATTTTAGATTGCGCTTTACTTGGGATGAAAGGTATTGTCGTAATTTATGAAATAGGGTATCTTCTGACATTTTACCGCCAATTATTTGTTTATAATAATCAATGTACATCTCACTATATTTTTCATCGGTTTCAATTTCCTCCTTATGTAGTTCGTACCAACACGATTTAAAATCATAGGTAAATTGGTTTGCTACGCGTCGTAAATATTTATCCAAGTCCGTATTAGATATTTTCATCCATCTCAATTCATTTTCATTCAATTCGTTTTTTTTAAAGACATAAATATCGGACAACTTACTATCAAACGAGCAAATAGGTAGGTCTGTCACATTAAATTGCGAAATAGACTGTTCAAATACAGACATTAGACCCGTCAGTAAGTTCTGGTGAAAGACCGTTTCNAGATAGTCTTTGACATTTGGTAAAATATTGTTTCTAATCCAATCTGAAAAGGTGAACGTGGGAGGCGGACATTTGTTCGGGTCATTCAACCATTCTAAGGCGCTCATTTTACTTTTTTTAAACCGTTTCAATTTTAAATTTTCATTTTCTAATTTGTGTATTCTCATCATCATATGTTGCATTAATTGATACATTTCTAACTGGGTAGGTAGTTGTTGGGTAATATCAATATCGTTCTCCCGTTCTTTGGTGGATTTAGAGATAAATTCACAGCATAAAACGTGTCTATCATAATTAAATTTTTGATGAAATTGTTTCTTGCAAAATTGACAGTTATGATAATCCCCCGTTTTTAGCATTTTGATGCAGTTTTGTATACCATAAAATATATATTGGATTGCTTCAATTTTGTAAATGAAGATGATATTTAGCACAAATAAACCACCGATAAATAGGGCGAACAACACGTCGTCTGAAATAAACTATATCCCATCCACGAATACCCAACAACGAATATTTTTTCAAACGAGTATGTTTGACCGGGCAAAGAACACGACCAATTGTGATAGTTGCAAAGGTAGTAAATAATTTATCATACTTATTTATAGTATATTCAGTATGTGGATGGATTTGTTCTCAAATAAGAAAATATGGACAATTATATTTATTCTTGTTCTGTTGTTTACCATAGTGAGTGGTTTAAGATATATGGGTTTGTACGAAGGTATGGAGACCGCTTCTACGGTTACGCCTCCGGCTACTCCCGCTCCCCCGGCTACTCCCGCTGCCCCCGCTGCATCAACTGCTACGCCGCCTGCTGCGCCAGCCGGTCACGAGAGTAAAAGTCAACAAATAGCATCCACTTATAATTTTTAGATGATTAGTACTACTCGCAGTACGGCAAAATATATATTATTTATTCCTTGTATAATATATAACAGAATGAGCCAATATGTTGATAAGAATGATTTGTTTTTAGAACCAAAAACCACACAATATGGTAGTCATATGGTCATGACAAATGTACATAAACAAACAAAACGAAAATTCATTAACATAGATACTAGATTTAGTGATGAGTATAACTATTTAACCGTCGCAAATTGTAATGTTACTCTTCCAGAACGTATTAACGATGTAAAAAGTATTTCCATCGCCAGCATAGAACTGCCTATGTCATTTTACAACATATCATCCAGTCTAGGCAATAATAGTTTCCAAGTCCGAACTAGTTCAGCGACAAATACCATTGTTATTCCGGATGGAGAATACAACTCTACTTCGCTGAGAACGAGGTTGAACACCCTTGTAAACGGTATAACCTCCGATTTATCATTTAGTATAGATTCATCTAGTACCGGCGGAGAAGTGGTCCGTGTATCGTCAAGCACAGATTGTTCTTTTAATTTCGCGATAAACGATATGGGTGTGATTGATAAATATAATGTAAAATCAAAACTAGGATGGATGTTGGGTTTCCACAAGGTAGATTACAATATAAAANATACTGTGTATGCGGAATTTAAAACCGACTTAAANGGACCTCGTTATTTATACCTGGCACTAGAAGAATTCCATAATGGCAATAAAAATTCATTCTTGTCAACGGTATCGTCTGGTTTAGTGAATAAAAATATAATTGCGCGTATCACGCTAGACAAGTCTACTTATGGTTTTGGTACAATATTACCGGCAAATAAATTAAATGGCTTGTTATTAAGCGATATTCGCAAATATTCCGGCAAAGTTGACCTTCAAAAATTAAACTTTCAACTTTTAAATGAGATTGGCAATCCGATTTCATTGAATGGATACGATTATTCATTATGTATTGAAGTTGAACACGATTAAGAAAATTGAATTCATAATATATATAATATAAATTCAATAACAAATCACAAATGTCCGAATTTGCAAAATCTTTGGACCAATTTAAATATGACGAAAATGCGGACGGATGCAAAGAAGCATCAGACACCAAACGAATAATCTTGTCTTCGTCAAACACATATGCTTTAAATGTAAGTGAATTATCTCCGGAACAACGTCACGCATATACGCAGTTTATTAAAGGCGAAAACTTGTTTATAACGGGACCAGGAGGGACAGGTAAAACCCGTTTGGTAAAACATTTAATCTCCTATGCAAAATCTATTAATAAAAATATACCGGTATGTGCGATGACTGGTTGTGCTGCGATTTTACTAGAATGCAATGCACGTACACTGCACTCGTGGAGTGGGATTAAGTTGGCAAAACAATCAAATGAATTGGTAGTCGCTTCCGTATTAAAGAATAAAAATGCATTAAAAACGTGGAAGTCCGCGCAAGGTCTCATTTTAGATGAAGTCAGTATGTTGTCAAAGAAAATATTTGAAATCGTGGAAGAAATCGCTAGACGCGCAAAACATAATCCGATGCCGTTTGGTGGAATGCAGGTTGTATTTACCGGAGATTTCTTCCAATTGCCACCCGTAGGTACATTTGGCGACCCGGATACCGAAAAATTCTGTTTTGAATCGCCGATATGGAATACTGTGTTTAAACCGCATAATCATATAGAATTAAAAACGATGTTTCGGCAAAGCGACCCATTGTACATAGATATATTACAGCAAATTCGCCGAGGTAGTATTGATGCAGACAAGAAGGCAATCTTACAAGGCTATGTTCATCGCGAATATGATGAAAAGGCAAACAATGGATGTATTCCGACGAAATTGTTCGCATTACGGTCCAAGACCGATTATGTAAATTCTGTGATGTTTCAAAAAATTAACGAAAAAGAATATGTATTTAACGTCGTACGCAAAACCGATTGTACAACACATTTGGATACCTCCAAACCATTTAATATGGAGGAAAGTCGCAAATGTGCGTCTTTATCTGAAAAGGAGATTGAACAAGAAATAGAATATATGTTAAATAATCTGCAATGTAATCAGATATTACGCTTAAAACGCGGTGCGGCAGTGATGTGTACGGTAAACCTGGATATGGATAATTCTATTTGTAATGGTTCTCAGGGAGTGGTGATAGATATTATTGAAACGTGTGTTCCGGCATTGCCCGTCGTACGATTTTCAAATGGCATCACAAAAACAATTCAACCAAAATTCTGGCAATCGGAAGAATACCCGAGAATTGCCATCGGACAATATCCATTAAGCTTAGCGTGGGCACTTACCATACATAAAATTCAAGGAGCAACCCTTACGATGGCGGAGATGGATATCGGACAGAGTATATTTGAATATGGACAGACATATGTAGCCCTTTCGCGAATTAAATCATTAGATGGTCTNTATTTATCCGCATTTCAAAGTGAAAAGATTGCGGCTAATCCGAAAGTGATTGCATTTTACGACAATATACCGAAACTACGTCGACAGCCAATTGTAAAAACGGATACGTTGGAGCCAGAAGAATATTGTAATGAAAAACAAAAAGTAGAGAACACGACAAAAATTATCCGATTATAATATTATATATCCATTAGTTATAATGGTTGCAGGGAGCATTTTGCCAATCGCAATATATAAAAACCAATTGTATTTTTTATTTGGAAAAGAGAACCCGCTGGAAGATAGCGCAAAAGGTTGGTCCGATTTTGGAGGTAAAATGGAACAAGGTGAAACCCCTTATACCGCTGCTCTACGCGAAGGTTCCGAGGAATTAACCGGTTTTTTAGGGGATAGTTCCACCTTACGTAAATTAATAAACAAGAACGGCGGGGTTTACAAATATGTTCATACAGAATACGATTACCATGTACATATGTTTTTAATAGATTATGATGAGAACCTACCGACATATTACAACAATAACCACCATTTTTTATGGAAAAGAATGAACCAGAATACACTTAATAACACCCGATTATTTGAAAAAATAGAAATTGGTTGGTTCTCAGTCGCCGATATGAAAGCAAAGCGCAACTCTTTTCGTCCGTTTTACAGAAATATTGTAGATAAGTTGTTAGAAGATATCAAAAACATCAAATCATTCATATCCTCGCGATAATGAAACTGACGATTTTAGTCACAACCATTACCTCCAATAAAAACGTTACTATCTGCAAATTAAAATACACGCCAAATGTATAAAAGGATTATATATATGGCAAATTCGTGGAAGAAATATGGTGGAATATACAATTCAGATAAATATAATAGTATTGGTGTTGGCACGATGGTTGCTGACCAAGTTCTCATAAGAGAGCAGGTGATTACGAGTTCACAAGTTAAAGGTGCATTAACTGTTGGTCAAAATGTGGATATTGGTAGAAACCTATTTGTCAAAAATGATACATCCATTTCCGGTGAACTATTAGTAATCAAGTCTGAATATATTGGCGAGAAACTATATTTTAATAAAGTTCGTGATGATAATACCAATTATGTATCATTTCTTTCAGGAAACTCTAAGTTAGGCAAACTTGGAATTGGTACTACTAATCCTACCGCATTTTTAGACATCAATGTTTTAAATCAAGGTGATGCGAATAGTGGAGCAGGAGGCAGCACAATCGGTTCAACGATTACCGATGTATTCGCTATACGTAACAGTAATAATATGATAAGAAATATTATTGCGCAAAATCTGCATAAATCAGGCGTGGTGGTCGATACCATTGGAAATGTTGCATCAATTGGTTTCTATAAAGGAAATGTGGATGTTGGGAATGCAATTCCGACGATTAACCTAACGGCGGATACAACCAATGGTATATTTACAATTAACGGACAAACCAATAAAATTGTATCCAATGCAACGACCATATCATCTGAAACCATTACGAATATATCTTCCAATACGAATACGACTATTTTCTCTAACAACAATACGACTATTTCATCTAATAACAGTACATCCATATCGTCTATTAACAAAACAATTATTACGTCGACCAACGACATCTCAATAAATACAAATGCGAACACCCTGATTAATACTGTAAATAACTTGACGATTACTACTGGCAACGTTTCTAAAATCAATTCTATCGTTAGCATATCAAAACGAGCGACAAATGACCCCTTATTAAATGGCACCCTGACGATTTACGACAATAGTGCGGATGTATTTTTAATAGATTATTATAAACAAAATTCAGTAAAAGCCGGCAATGCGGTTACGATAGTAACAAATGATAACAGTTCAAATGCATTTATTAATATAGTAAATCCAAACAAAAAGGGGTTCTCTATTGGTGGCGGTGCATATCCACGCGATACAAGTCGTTCAATGGGCACAATTGGGCTAACTCCATCAGACGCTTCTTATATACCTGCACAAGTCATTGTTGCGAATAATAATGTAGGTAAGCAGAGAATTTCAGTAGGCATTAATACATATTCACCAGAAACGAACAGATATATCATGGATATAAATGGTCCCACTCGTATAGGAAACGGAGAAATGCATATTAGATATCGCAATAATTTTCAACAAAACTCTACACACGTTTCAAAACAAAATCCAAATTTTGGCGTGATTATAGGTTCCCCATATCGGCGTACCGGTGGTGAATAATGATTTTGCGTATAATTTCATATATACAGTGGATGGAGGAGTTAACTGGATACCTTCATACTTCGGAACAAATGAAGAGTTTCAGACTACTGTTGCGTATGATAGATTATATGCGTATGCATTAAACGAAAGTGAATTTTTTTATATTGGTTCAATTAATTCTGCTAGGATAGGTTATGTAAAAATTAACACTTCACTCAATATGATAAGGTTCGGTTATAGTTTCGACAATATCAAATTTAATACAGTATATGCATTCAGTAACGGTTCGTATAAAATACTGATTGGTGGTACTAACACGTCGAACAATTCAGTTATATATTACTATAATCTTAATGAGATTACTACGGCTAATTTGCAAAACTCTCGTTCCGAGATGAATGCTTTGTGTTCAAATATTGCACATTCCGATGGTAGTAATAATATTGCGTATTTTGTAGGTAACGGCATTGAAAAGGTTAATTTTAGTTCTAGCACACCAATATCTGTATCATATAAAAATGAGGGTACTATATATGACAGAGTATATGCATACGATGCCAGTTATGTAGTGGCGACAGGAACCTCTATTATTTCGTATACACAAGATGGTAATAATTGGTCAAATATAACGAATATTGGCAACTTTAATGCATATTCGCAGGATAGTATCAAATATCAATACCTTGGATATAACATAACCACATACTCTGCATTCTCAATTAAAAGTGTTGTTCTGATTGATAAGATGAATGGTATCGCAACTGGCACATTTACATATAATAGTAACACATATCCTCTTATCATATACACAACAGATGGTTCAATCACATGGAACAGAATAAATCCAAAACATTTTTATTCTTTTGGGGTGGGAAATTATATTGAAAATACAACACTCAGTTGTATCGTACCAACCACAATGAACAATTTTGTTCTTGTAAATAATACTACGAATAGTACATCGTCACCGTATATAGCAGGCAGTAGTGACATTATTTATGGATATCTTCCGAATATATTTAATGTGTATTCAAACCAAGTAGTTGATGTAAATGGCGGTTTAAATGTGGACGGTAAAATATGGCAATTCTAACTTGCTTACGAAGATATTATTATACATGATAGCATTTATGGTAAATATCATGTATAATCGGAATAAGGGTTGTTCTCGTATAACGTGAAAATAAATAAATCTACACGATATATAAATGAGTGTGTGGTTAGACTCATCTAGTAATTCAAACAAGTTTAAACAAAGTTACTTTCGTGATTTTGTGGATGTTAGTGGAGATATTTTGATACGTAATGGGTTATCATTAAAGTTATACAACAATACTATTCCTACCAGAGTACAATTTAGTGTAAATTCAAGTGATTTCCATATATATAATAATTCTGACCAAACTTATTATGATATTAGCAACACTCAGTTAATATACTTACAAGATTTGTCGGAAAATGTA
>JGI25922J50271_10000532_pt1 | contig 11171 bp, 10 predicted proteins | sample LauGreSu1BDMLBDD_2_FD_50271 | JGI IMG/M metagenome (IMG submission 50271) | reverse complement strand
GCGACCACATGGAGTTGATGTTTTTGGGCTAACTCCAATAACTCACCGTGACGCAGTAAAAATGCTGGGTTCGAAGGCTTACCAAACTCTGCATTGCCAATGGCAAAGGTCTCGTACAGCAAGATGCCGCCCTCTTCTAAAAGGGTTGGCAATAGATCTAAATAAGGGCGGTAGAGATAGTTCGTGACAATAATGGCATCCCAGTGCCCAAACTCTGCTTCAGGGAGGACCCAATGATCACCCTCTAGGTCAAGTGCTAGGGTTTTAACCAAGCGATGCTTGATCTTGGCTAAAGAGTCTGGATCACGATCAACAGCAAGAACTGTATGGCCTTGATCAGCCAAGTANNGTGCATGACGCCCGCCACCACATGCTANATCTAAGACCTTAGCACCAGGTTTTANTAGCCNAGCATAGTGAGCAATCCAAGAAGAGACTACATCAAGCTCTGCGTGCACTGCGGGNTCGGTATTAATCAAAGTCGAGGCCCATGGCCTCACGCACATCGCGCATGGTCTCTTGCGCTACTTTGCGAGCCTTATCAGAGCCATCGGCAATGATCGAACGTAAGAGGCTAGGATCATCTAAGTATTGCTGAGCACGCTCAAACATGGGTTGCTGTTCACGTAAGATCGCATCAATCACTGGTTGCTTGCAATCTAAGCAGCCAATACCTGCAGATTTACAACCCTTCTCTGCCCAATCTTTAGTGGCTTGGTCTGAGTACACCTGATGGAACTGCCATAAAGGACAGTTTGCGGGATTGCCTGGGTCGGTTCGTCGCACTCGGGCTGGATCGGTAGGCATGGTACGCACCAAACGAACAACCTCCTCAGGCNCCTCGCGGATACTGATGGTGTTGCCATACGACTTCGACATCTTCTGGCCATCGAGTCCGGGCATGCGCGATGCTGATGTAAGCAAGGCTTGGGGCTCTACCAAAATAATTTTGCGGGCGCCCTCTAAGTAACCAAAGAGACGCTCCCGATCTCCCATCGANAAACTNTGTGACTCTTGCAACATCGCTTGCGCTTGCAATAAAGCCTCATCCTCACCACGCTCTTGATAAGCGGTGCGTAGTTCTGCATAAAGTTTGGCGCGCTTACTACCTAATTTTTTAACTGCCTCTAAGGCCTTCTCCTCAAAGCCGGGTTCACGACCATACAAATAATTAAAGCGTCGGGCTACTTCGCGGGTCATCTCCACGTGGGGTACTTGATCCTCGCCCACGGGGACATGCAAAGCACGATAGATCAAAATATCGGCTGCCTGCAGTAATGGGTATCCCAAGAATCCGTAGGTTTGCAGATCTTTCTCTTTGAGTTTCTCGATTTGGTCTTTATAGGTGGGCACTCTCTCGAGCCATCCTAATGGGGTACCCATCGCTAACAACAAGAACAGTTCTGAATGCTCAGGCACTCGACTCTGTATAAATAAAGTGCTTGATTAGGATCGACTCCAGCAGCCAACCAATCGATCACCATCTCCCAAACCGACTCCTGAATAACCTCAGGGGTCTCATAGTGAGTAGTTAAGGCATGCCAATCCGCCACAAAGAAGAAACAGGGGTACTCAGCTTGGAGACGAACCCAATTTTTTAAGACCCCGTGGTAATGGCCCAGATGCAAGGCACCCGTTGGGCGCATGCCAGAAAGAACGCGTTCAGCAAACATAGGAAGGATTGTCGCTTATTTAATGAAAGACCGACCAGATCGGCTTTAGATGCTCTGGTAGATGCGGTAGTAAGCCTAGATCGATATTACTCTCGTGCGGATCATGAAAATCTGAACCGCGCGAGGCCATAAATCCGTAACGCTCGGCAATCTTGGCATAGGTTTTGTATTGATCCGGGCTATGACTTCCGGTAACGACTTCAATTCCACTGCCACCCAAGTCTTTAAAGCGAGCATAAAGCTCATCCATCTGCATCGTATTGAGTTTGTATCGTCCAGGATGCGCGATCACTGCCTCGCCGCCCGCCCCCCGAATCCAGCTCACTGCCTCATCGAGACTAGCCCAGCGATGCGATACATAACCTGGCTTACCAGCGATCAAGTATTTACGGAACACCTCATCCATATTGCTGCATATTTTTTGTTCTACCAAGAATCTGGCAAAGTGCGTACGGGCAATCAACTCCGGGTTGCCAGCAAAATGCAGAGCGCCTTCGTAACTATTTTGGATGCCAACTTGCTCGAGTTGCGCAGCCATTTGACGTGCACGTAGACCACGACCATCCCGAGTCGCACGCAAGCCCTCTTCCAGAACAGCATTGGATTGATCGAGACCAAGGCCCACAATATGGACCGTTTGGTTCATCCAACTAATCGAGATCTCAACCCCAGCGAGATAGGTCATGCCAAGGTTTTCAGCGGCAAGACGCGCGCGCTCTTGCCCACCCAAAACATCATGATCGGTCAGTGACCAAACCTGAACCCCATTTTGGTGAGCACGAAGGGCTAACTCTTCAGGACTTAAGGTTCCATCCGAAATAATCGAGTGGCAATGCAAATCGGCATTCAGTGGCGCAGTTTGGCTCATACCTCTATTTTAGGTCAGATGAGCATTAATGATCCGACGGGGGGATTCAATATAGTCTCGGGATTGCATCTCAATGAGGCGTGAGACCGTTCGCGCAAACTCATCCACCACCTGTCCCTCGGTATAAAGCTGGTCTGGAGGTACTTCCGCAGACATAATTAATTTAACCCGGTGATCATATAAAACATCAATGAGCCAAATAAAGCGTCTTGCTTCGTTAGTTAGCCGGGGTGGCATGTGGGGTACCCCCGCTACGATTACAGTATGAAAGGTATTTGCAATCTCTAGGTAATCATTTTGAGAGCGTGGCCCACAACAGATGGTCTGGAAGTCGAACCACACTACCCCTTCTGCTAGATGCAAGGCCCGAATTTCTCTAGACTCAATCTTTAGTACAGGATACGAAGACTCTATTTGCTTACCAATCAGATTATGGAAGTAATCGTCTAACTTTTTATCATTCTCAGGGGTTAGTGGATGCAGATAGGCTTGGATACGCGACATTTGCAGTTGGCGGTAATCACTCCCAGCGTCGACATTCAATACATCCAACTTATCTTCAAGCAGTTCAATGGCAGGCAATAAGCGGTCACGGTGCAAACCATTTGGATAGAGTTGATCTGGACGATAGTTTGAGGTCATGATGAACTGCACTCGATCAAGGAACAATGCTTTGAGTAAGCGGTACATGATCATCGCATCGGCAATATCGTTAATATGAAACTCATCAAAGCAAATTAAGCGATAGCGCTCTGCAATTCGCAAGGCAAGCTCATCAAGTGGGTCTGCCAAGCCTGAGAGCTCATGTAACTCGCGATGGACCTCGCGCATGAACTCATGAAAATGGATGCGGATCTTCTTCGTAACAGGTGATGCCTCATAAAAGCAATCCATTAAGAAGGATTTACCCCTGCCAACTCCGCCCCAAAGATAAACCCCTCGGGGGAGCTCTGGATGAAATATTTTTTTGGTCAGCGCATTGCTGCGGATCTCTTTATACGCCACCCACTGATCTTCGCACTGCTGTAAACGCACAATGGCCTGCTCTTGCGCAGGATCCGGTTGATAACCGCGCGCTTTGCACTCTTGATGATAAAAGTCAGCGACTTTCAAGTTACATATTGAGTGCGCGTTGATCCGTTGCTAAAGCAGCTTCACGCATCACCTCAGATAGGCTGGGGTGGGGATGACAAACGCGAGCAATATCTTCAGCGGCTGCTTTGAACTCCATCGCCAATGCTGCTTCGGCAATCAGGTCCGATGCATTGGGGCCAATAATATGGACTCCTAAAACTTCATCCGTTTTGGCATCGGCCAATATCTTCACAAAGCCCTCAGCTCGGTCCATGCCAAGCGCACGGCCATTGGCCATGAAGGGAAATTGACCAACTTTATAAGCGCGTCCCTCAGCTTTTAATTGTTGCTCTGACTTACCAACCCAAGCGATTTCTGGGTCGGTATAGATAACCCAAGGAATGCAGTTGTAATCAATATGGGGTTTTTGTCCTGCCAGTAACTCTGCAACCAATACACCCTCATCCTCGGCCTTGTGCGCGAGCATTGGTCCGCGCACCACATCACCGATGGCATATACACCTGGGACAGCGGTGGCACAGGTATGGTCATTGATGGGGATAAAGCCGCGCTCATCGGTCTTTAACTGCACAGCCTGAAGATTGAGACCTTCTGTATTAGGAACACGACCTACTGAGACGATTAAGCGATCACACTCCAATTTTTGTGGTTTGCCAGCGCTATCCTGGTACGAGACCACAACGCCCTTCTTATCCGCTTGAACCTTATCAATCTTCACACCCATATGCATATCGAGTCCTTGTTTGGTGAAGATCTTCTTAGCCTCTTTAGCAATGCCCTCATCGCAGGCACCCAAGAAGGTGGGCAAAGCCTCTAATACAGTAACTTGTGAACCGACACGACGCCATACCGAGCCAAGCTCCAATCCGATTACACCGGCACCAATCACACCCAAGCGCTTGGGTAAAGAATCAAAATTGAGGGCACCTTCGTTATCACAGATCAGAACGTTATCCACTGTGATACCCGGTAAATGACGGGCCTTCGAGCCTGTTGCAATGATGACATTCTTGGCAATAACCGTACCTGCATCTTTACCAGTGATCTTAATTTGATAGCCATCAGCGCCTTTACCTTCGAATGAGGCATGGCCTTTAAGGGAGGTCACTTTGTTTTTCTTGAATAAGAAATTAATCCCGCCGGTCATCTTGGTCACGATCTCGTCTTTACGAGCAAGCATCTTTGCAATATCGATACTGACCTTACCCACCGTGATGCCATGATTGGCAACGTGATGGCCGATCTTCTCAAACTCTTCGGACGAGGCTAATAAAGCTTTTGAGGGAATACAACCAACGTTTAGGCAAGTTCCACCCAAGCGAGGCTCCCCTTTGGGATCCGCATATGGGTTCGCTTCTGCACAGGCTACTTTAAATCCCAGTTGGGCAGCACGAATTGCAGCGATGTAACCACCCGGGCCAGCTCCAATACCAGCACATCAAATACTTGGCTCATGGTCTACTCCTTATAGGTCAAGAAGTAAACGGGCTGGATCTTCTAAGAGTTCCTTCATCGCCACCAAACCTAACACCGCTTCGCGACCATCGATGATGCGATGATCGTAGGACAGTGCCAAATAATTAATCGGCCGAATTACGATCTGTCCGTCTTCAACCACCGCCCTCTCCTTGGTCGCATGAATCCCCAAAATAGCGGATTGTGGTGGATTGATGATCGGAGTTGAAAGCATCGAACCAAAGACGCCGCCATTAGAGATCGAGAACGTACCGCCAGTTAACTCTTCAATGCTTAATTTGCCATCGCGGGCTTTATTACCGTAATCAGCAATTTGCTTTTCAATTTCGGCCAAAGTCAGTTGATCAACATTACGCAAGATGGGAACCACCAAACCGCGTGGCGAGCTTACGGCAATACCGATATCAAAGTAACCGTGATAAACGATGTCATTACCATCGACCGATGCATTGAGGATGGGATACTTTTTAAGAGCATACGTAGCCGCCTTCACAAAGAAGGACATAAAGCCCAATTTAACGCCGTGGGTTTTCTCGAAGGTATCTTTATAACGAGTGCGCATAGCAATCACCGGCGCCATATTGACCTCATTGAAGGTTGTCAAGATAGCGTTATTAGCCTGTGACTCTAATAAGCGTTCAGCAATACGGGCCCGCAGACGGGTCATTGGAACGCGCTCTTCAGTACGCTCACCTAGAGATAAATTAGAGATGGGCAAAGGTGCGGCTGACGACACTGTCTTCGCTCCACCAGAAACAGCATTTAGAACATCGCCTTTGGTAACACGTCCATCTCGACCCGTTCCCGAGACTTGCGCAGCATTGAGATTGTTCTCGGCCATTAACTTGGCTGCTGAAGGCGCGGCAATTGCGCCTTTTACTGCCGCAGGGGCTGGGGCTGAGGCTGGTGCTGCTGCTTTAGGAGCTGCAGCAACAGTAGCTTTACCTTCACTATCAATTTTTGCGATCACTTGCTCGGCCACTACGGTGCCACCGTCAGCAACGATAATCTCCGATAGCACGCCGGCAGATGGCGCTGGTACCTCTAGCACTACTTTGTCGGTTTCGATCTCAATCAAGATCTCGTCTTGAGCAACAGCTTCACCGGGTTTCTTTTTCCATTGCAATAGAGTTGCTTCAGCAACAGACTCTGATAGTTGGGGAACTTTGACTTCAAATAAGGCCATGATGTGTCCTATGAATAGGTTAAATAATGAGTGGTAGATTGAATAAGTGATCCATCTGCAAACGCATGGTTTACTTAGTGATCACAAATCCTTTTAACTTCCCAAACGCTGCAGTGAGCAAGGCCTTTTGCTGAGTCTGGTGCAAATGGGCATAGCCGACTGCTGGTGATGCAGATGCTGGTCGGCCCGCATATCCCAAACGCATTCCTTCGCTCATGTTCTCAAGCAAGTTATGTTGCACAAAGAACCATGCACCCTGGTTTTGCGGTTCATCCTGACACCAAACCAGTTCCGTTACATTGGGATACGTTTTAATAACGTTTGCAACTGCTTTATGCGGGAATGGATATAACTGCTCAATCCGCACAATCGCCGCATTCTCTAATTTCTTATCAGTGCGTTGCTTAACAAGATCGTAGTAAACCTTGCCAGAGCATATGATCACACGCTCAATCGACTGAGGATCAATCGATGCATCACTCTCCGGAATCACGGTTTGGAACTCACCTTTCGTGAACTCGATGAGTGGCGATGCTGCATCTTTATGACGCAACAGCGATTTAGGAGTCATGATGATGAGTGGCTTTCTGAATTGCCGAATCATCTGGCGGCGCAAGAGATGGAATATTTGTGATGCGGTAGTAGGTTGTACCACCTGCATATTGGTATCCGCACACAGTTGCATGAAGCGCTCTAAACGGGCTGAGGAATGCTCGGGGCCTTGACCTTCATAACCATGAGGCAACATCATCACCAAACCGTTCACACGGCCCCACTTCACTTCACCAGAGGCGATAAATTGATCGATCACCACCTGCGCACCGTTTGCAAAGTCGCCAAACTGAGCTTCCCAAATCGTTAAGGTATTCGGTTCGGCAGCGGCATAGCCATACTCAAATCCCAACACAGCCTCTTCCGACAGAATCGAGTCAATGACAGTAAATGGGGCTTGATCTTTACTCACATGCTGTAATGGGATGTGGGTACCAGTGTCCCAATTTTCTCGATTTTGCGCATGGAGTACAGAGTGGCGATGACTAAAAGTGCCGCGACCACTATCCTCACCGGATAAACGAATTGGGTAACCGCTAGCTAGCAAGGAGGCGAAAGCCATTGCCTCTCCCATGCCCCAATCCACATTGATCTCGCCACGACCCATTGCCGCACGATCGGTATATACCTTTTGTACCAATGGATGCGCTTTGAAATCATCCGGCAGAGTCGATAACTTATCTGCAAGCCTCTTCCATTCGGATAGAGGAATGGCCGTATCAGCATGATCGGTCCATTTCTTGTTGAGGAACGGTGACCAATCCACTGCAAACTTCCCTTTGAAATTACTCAACACCGGATCGAGGGTTTGCTTGCCCGCATCCATTGCGGCACGATAGGCTTTCACCATCTCGTCGCCTGCGCCTGCTGCAATGACACCTTGCGCCTCAAGTCGGTCAGCATATAGTTTGCGGGTACCAGGATGAGTAGCAATAATGCTGTACATCAAGGGCTGGGTCATTGCCGGCGTATCTTGCTCGTTATGNCCTAGCTTTCNGAAACAAATAATATCAACCGCAACATCTTTCTTAAATTGGGTNCGGTACTCCAAGGCCAGCTGTGTCGCTAACACCACCGCNTCTGGATCATCCCCGTTCACATGCAAAACCGGTGAGTCGATGGTTTTCATGATGTCGGTGCAATAAAGACTAGAACGCAAATCGCGGGGATCTGAGGTGGTGAAACCAATTTGGTTATTGATCACAATATGGACCGTGCCACCAGTGGAATATCCACGTACTTCGGATAAAGCCAAGGTCTCTTGCATCACGCCTTGACCTGCAATCGCAGCATCACCATGCACGAGTACCGGTAGAACTTGATCGCCCTTCGCATCATTGCGACGCTCCATCCTTGCGCGTGCTGAACCCTCCACTACTGGGTTCACAATCTCTAGGTGCGATGGATTAAAGGACAGGGATAAGTGCACTGGACCACCTGGGGTCGAGATGTCGCTCGAGAATCCTTGGTGATACTTCACATCACCGGCGGGCAGATCTTCTTGTGCGGTGTGATCAAACTCAGCAAATAGGTCTTTGGGTGATTTACCCAATACATTGACTAAGACATTTAAGCGTCCACGGTGCGCCATGCCAATCACAATCTCTTGGACGCCTTTCTTGCCAGCCCCCTGAATTAACTCATCCATGCAGGGAATAAAACTATCGCCCCCTTCGAGCGAGAATCGTTTTTGCCCTACATACTTTGCTTGCAGATAACGCTCAAGGCCTTCTGCTGCGGTTACGCGGTCTAGGATCTGACGACGTTGCTCATTTGTAAACTTAGGCGTAGACCGAATCGACTCTAATTTCTCTTGCCACCATTTTTTGATCTTCTGATCTGCAATGTACATAAACTCAGCAGTCAAGGTACCACAATAGGTCTCGCGCAATGCCTGCAACAGATCCCGCAGGGTCATGTTGTTCTTACCAAAGAAGGTATTGCTGGTGTTAAAGACGATATCCATATCGCCGTCACTAAATCCGTAAAACGACGGATTAAGCTCCGGAATATCAGGGCGCTCTGTGCGCTTGAGGGGGTCTAAATTAGCCCAGCGATTACCAACGTTCCGATAAGCAGCAATTAATTGCTGAACCGCAACGCGTTTGCGACCCATCTCGGAGTCCGCTGAATCCTGGATCGTTTTTATGGGTCCTTGCTTAGCCCGCTCAGCAAAGGATGCAACGATTGGGGCATGGGCAATATCTCTGCCGTTTGAACCATCGACAGCTGGGACTTGAACAACNTTATCAAAATAGTCGCGCCAGTGCTGTGCAACGGATGTGGGATCTAATAAATAGGATTCGTAGAGTTCTTCTACGTAGGGGGCATTACCCCCAAAGAGGTACGAAGACCCTCTATAGGACTGCATCATGATGCTCACCTTTCATCGGGTAACCCGAAAAAAACTGTGGTTTCAACCATCTGCGACACGGCTTAACCGATTAGCAGAACGCAAAGCAAATGCCTTATGTACTGTAAGGATAACATGACATTTANAAGAAAACATCTCAATATCAAGGGATTAGTACAAAACCTAGGGTGGGTGACGCAATAAAACCACGGCGAGGATTACAGCCAACTTCCCCATTGCCTACATACATATAAGAAATTTCCTACTTGCAATTAATCCTTTGCCGACAGAATTTTCTTCAATTGCTTTTTATGCTCTTTCTATCCCAATTAATAGAAGGAGAAAATCGATGAAAGCCATCAATCCAGACCAGCAGTACCTAAGTACCCGACAGAGCGCCAAGATCCTACAGGTATCTCTGGGGACAGTGCAAAAAATGGTGGAAGAAGGAGATTTGGTCGCCTGGAAAACCCGCGGTGGGCACCGACGGATCTTAGCAACATCGCTGAATCAGCAGCTAAGACGTCGCAAGCTGGGCTTACAAGAAAGCGCCAGCAAGCAACAGTATCTGGCGCTCGGGATCTTTAGGCGCCCCGAGAACTTAGTGCAGATGCGCTCCGCAATTGAGAGCTGGTCTCTAAGGCTAGATTTGGTTGGCTCCATAGACAGCCTCGAAGGACTGATGCAAGCGGTCTCGCTCTATCCCGATGTGATTTACTTAGATTCCTTAATACCGCCGGTTGAGCAGTTGCATCTAATTCATTACCTCAGCAAGAACATCCAAACCAGAAGAATTCCCATGCTAGTAGACGAAGCATTTGTGCAGCTCCACCCTGGCGTGCTCGATATGGCCCAAGANAATATTCAACAACTAAGGCCTCCGGAGTTCGAGGAGCCAATCATCAACGAAGCACTAAATCAACTTCCAGAGAAATCTACTGTATTTGCATACTCCGCCGATAGCGAGCAAGGCAACGATAAGCACAATCCAAGATTAGAGGCTCTGTTTGTAGAAGCNCTCAATAATGCCCTCTAAGGTTTATATCCGAGGCAACANGCTTAGGGCATNCTTGTTTTATAAAAGAAAAAGCCAGTTCNATGAACTGGCTTTTCTATCAACGTAATGCGAATTATTTAATCAAAAACTTGGTGCGATCTTTACCTGCAATCCATTTAGGCGCCTTACCACGACCAGTCCAGGTCTCACCTGTCGATGGGTTTTTATACTTTGCAGCTACCTTACCCCGCTTCTTGCCAACGCGTTTCTTGCTAGCGGGTCCTTTCTTTGCTGGGCGACCGCGCTTACCTTTTGCNACACCTTTGCGACCAAATAGATCACCCACTTCTAAACCAAATTGCTCAATGATTTCTTTGGCTTTAGCNATTCCNTCAGCCTTNTCTCGCTGCATCATGGCATTAATTTGGCTGTCTAATTTTTCCCGCTGTGCTACTAAATCTTTAAACGATGACATTATTTATAAATTCCTTTGAAAACTAATGAGTAAATAGTAATGATTAATATACAAGGTATATTGATTATTCTTTTAAATAAAATATTACTAGACCTGATTATAGATTAATAAAGGTCTTTAGAAGAAAGATTATTAACCCTAAGGCTATATATTACAACTAATATTATAAATTAGTAATTTTTATCATTTAAATCAATTAGTTAAATAATTTATTACTAATATAATAATGCTAATCAATAACTGATAATTATATTATTTAATATTAATTACTTTATTTTCTTACTGTGACTTAGTCCGCCGTAGCATAAAACTACCCGTCGATTTGGCGGTTAATTGCCCTGCTTCATTGAAAATACTGCCCTCACAATAATTAACGGTACTACCAGCCTTTAATACCTTACCCTCGGCAATTAATATTCCTTTAGAGGGGCGAAGGAAGCTAGTGGTCATGTCAATAGTAATCACGCCTAAGATATGTTCGTGGGAGCTACGAGCC
>JGI25922J50271_10000531_pt1 | contig 11173 bp, 7 predicted proteins | sample LauGreSu1BDMLBDD_2_FD_50271 | JGI IMG/M metagenome (IMG submission 50271) | reverse complement strand
TAACCTTTTAACCATGTCGAATGCAATGCGCCGTGTCGCAAACTACCTAGGTTTAGTTGATGACCCAGAAATCCAGAGCACAGTAGAAGCACCATCTACTCGCGTTCCTGATGTACGTATTCGTACTCGCGAACCACGCCATATTGCACCCGTGTTTAATCAAGAGAGCTCTCCGCAATTAGATCTTCCAACTCTTGATCGCATCATTACTTTGCACCCACGTTTTTATAACGAAGCGCGCACAATCGGTGAGCACTATCGTCAAGGAAATCCAGTCATCATTAACTTAACTGACATGGACGAAGCAGAGCGCAAGCGCCTTGTGGATTTTGCAAGTGGACTCGTATTCGGTCACAACGGAACAATTGAACGCGTGACATCAAAAGTTTTCCTACTCTCACCTGCAAACGTCAAGGTAAGTAGCGAAGACAAAGCTGCTGCAGCTGAAGCAAGCTTTTTCAATCAGAGCTGATAGTTAATTCATGTTACGTATCGGATCGATACTTCATTTAATTCTGCAAATATTTTTATTTGCATTGTTGGGACGTTTGATTCTTGATTACGTCCGAATGTTTAAACCATCATGGCGACCAAGCGGAATCATTTTGATTCTGGTTGAGGCGATTTACACCATCACAGATCGGCCAATGAACTTCGTTCGCCGATTTGTTCCACCGCTTCGCTTAGGTGGCGCATCAATTGATTTATCTTTTATCGTGCTCTTCTTTGCGGTGCAGTTATTAATGCCGCTTGTTTTGCTAATTTAACTCTTCACTAATTTTGCGTTAAATCCAATTTCACTATCTAGTACCGGCAGGCTTGTATCTCTTGTGAATTGAGTTGCTAGAACTTCGGCGCTGATGTGCTCTTGCGCAGACTCGATTGCAGCGACAATCTCATCAGGAGCATTCCACGCCACAGTGATGCGATCTGAAATATCAAAGCCACTTGTTTTGCGTGCGTCTTGAATAAAGCGAATAACTTCACGAACATTTCCGGCAGCAATCAGTGCTGGAGTCAGTTCAAGATCCAACGCAACACTTTCGCCTTCGTGGCTCGCAACCATCCAGCCGGTGCGAGGAACTTCAGTGATAACCAAGTCATCTAATTCAATGCTCCAGCCGCCAACTTGTGCGCTGCCTGAAGCGCGAAGAGTTTTAACAAGAGCTGTGGCATCTGTGGCTGCAATTGCCTTGGCAATCGCCTGAACTTCGCCACCAAACTTTGCACCCAAGGAGCGAAAGTTCGCTTTAACAGAAATATCAACTAAATCTCCATCAGCATCTGCGATGTCTGCAAGGTCTGCAACATTTAATTCATCTGCGATTTGCTCGCGCATATCACTTGGTAGCGCTGCCCAACCGCTTGCAGCGATGAGGGCTCTTTGAAGTGGCTGGCGAATTTTGATTCCAGATTCAGCGCGAGCTGCGCGTCCTAGTTCAACAATGCGCCTTGTGAGTGCAACTTGTCCTGAAAGTACTGTGTCGATATCACTTTGATTTGCGACAGGAAAATCTGAAAGGTGTACTGATTTTGCTGCAGACGAGTTAACTGGGCGTACAAGTTCTTGCCAGACATGTTCTGAAATAAAAGGAACCATCGGAGCCATCAGTTGCGTCAAAGTTGTGAGGCATTCGTGAAGAGTTGCAAGAGCTGCCACATCGCCATCCCAGAAGCGTCGACGTGATCGACGGACATACCAATTTGAAAGGTCATCAATGAATTGCGCTAGGGCTTTTCCTGCACCTTGTGAATCAAAGTTGGTTAGAGAACGTTCAACTTCATTAATCAGAAGTGAGAGTTCAGAGATAATCCAACGATCCATGACTGGGCGTGTATTTCGAGCGGGCGATTGCGAAAGATCAAAATTAGATGCCTGTGCATAGAGAGAGTGGAAAGAGATGGTGTTCCAATAAGTGAGAAGAGTTTTTCTAACAACATCGCTAATTGCATCGTGGCCAACTCGACGAGCCGACCAAGGAGAGCCTGCAGCCAACATGTACCAACGAACAGCGTCTGCTCCGTGTTGATCCATCAACGCCATTGGTTCAATAACATTTCCAAGGTGCTTACTCATTTTGCGACCATCTTTATCAAGAATGTGTCCCAAACATAAGACGTTTTCATAAGATGACTTATCGAAAACAAGCGTTCCAATCGTCATCAAGGTATAAAACCAACCGCGAGTTTGATCGATAGCTTCGCAGATAAAGTCAGCAGGATATGAAGCTTCGAATTTTTCTTTACTGCCTTCTTGATGCGGATAGCCCCATTGAGCAAATGGCATCGCACCGGAGTCATACCAACAATCGATAACTTCTGGAACACGGACCATCGTTTCGGTGCACTCAGAACACTTGAAAGTGATGTCATCAACAAATGGACGGTGTGGATCGAGGTTGGATAACTCTTGGCCTGCACGCGCACCAAGGTCTGCAAGGGACTCGATACATACTTCGTGTTTGTTTTCGCAGCGCCAGATAGGAAGTGGAGTTCCCCAGTAACGATTACGAGAGAGCGCCCAGTCAATATTGTTATTTAGCCAATCACCGTATCGACCAGTTTTAATCGTTTCTGGATACCAATTCGTTGCCGCGTTTTCTCGCAAGAGTTCATCTTTAATCGATGTTGTGCGGATGTACCAGGATGGTTGTGCGTAATAAATAAGTGCTGTGTGGCAGCGCCAGCAATGAGGGTATGAGTGCTCATATGGTTGGTGGCGATACAAGAGTCCACGAGTTTTTAACTCTTTCACTAGTGGCTTATCTGCATCCTTAAAAAACATTCCGCCAACTAGTTCAACTTCTGCAAGGAAGTGACCATCGGGGGCAACAGGATTAACAACAGGCAATCCGTAGGCACGGCACACTTGCAAGTCATCAGCTCCAAAAGCAGGGGATTGGTGAACTAATCCGGTTCCATCTTCTGTTGTTACGTAGTCTGCTAATACAACAAAGTGAGAGTCTGGGATTTCTACAAAATCAAATGGACGTGAATATGTTGTGCGCTCAAGGTCTTTGCCACTGATTTTCTTCAGGATTTTTACATCGCCCTGTAACTTTTCAAGCAGTGGTTCGGCAATAACTAAAACTTCTGTTTTTTCTTCATGCGTTACTTCGGCGGCAACGTAGGTAACCACAGGGTTAACGGCCACAGCTGTGTTTGAAACTAAGGTCCATGGAGTTGTAGTCCAGACGAGAAGCGCCGCACCAATTTCCTGAAGAGGACCAGATGTAATTGGAAAGCGAACATAGACAGATGGATCAGTAACAGTTTCATAGCCTTGCGCCAATTCGTGATCTGATAACCCAGTACCGCAACGTGGGCAATATGGCGCAACACGATGGTCTTGAACAAGCAAACCTTTTTTGTGAATCTGAGAAAGACTCCACCACACGCTTTCGACATAGGCAGGTGCCATAGTCCAATACGCCTCATCAAAATCAACCCAGAAACCCATGCGATTTGTCATCGCAGTAAAAGCATCTACGTGTCGTGTGACAGATTCGCGACACTTGTCATTGAATTGTGCGATACCAAATTTTTCGATGTCACCTTTGCCGCTAAAGCCCAACTCTTTTTCAACAGCAATCTCAACTGGAAGTCCGTGACAATCCCAACCAGCTTTACGAACAACTTGTTTGCCTTTCATNGTGTGAAANCGNGGAAAGACATCCTTAAATACGCGAGCTTCAATGTGGTGCGTACCTGGCATTCCATTTGCAGTTGGAGGGCCTTCATAAAATGTCCACGTCGGTGCACCTTGCCGACCAGTCACAGACTCTTCGAATACTCCATTGGCTCGCCAAAAATCCAGGATCGAGTGCTCCATTGCTGGTAGATCAATCTGGGCTGGAATTGGGCGAAAGGACATAAGAGGGGAAGTCTATTCCATGCTCATCTGTAACTTTCTTCGTGGCGAAGTTGGTACTCACGCGCTAATCGGCATAAGGTGCGCGGCGTGCCGAAGAAACCGATAAAAAAAGCCGTCAAGAAAGCAGTCAAGAAGGCTGCAAAAAAGGTGGCGAAAAAGGCTCCGGCTAAAAAAGTTGCGAAGAAGGCTCCAGTTAAGAAAGCACCTGCCAAGAAGGCACCAGCTAAGAAAGCGCCAGCAAAAGCTGTAAAGAAAAATCCTGGCCGACCATTTCCTTCTAAGACAACCCTGACTGTTGATGAGAAATCACAAACAGTAAGTGTAAAAACTATTGTCGCTCCACAAAACACTCCTGTCGTTGAAGAGCGTCGCTTAGTTATGCCGCCTCCTGCGCGTCCGATAAAGAGTGGAAAGAAAGTTGCCCCCCTTAAACCAATTAAGCAGGCACCGACTCCTGTTGTCGTCTCTGATGGTGAGGCAGCATGGAACGCCGCAGAGCTCAAGGCGATTCGTAGCGAATTAGCAAAAGAATTAGTACGACTTCAAGCCGAACTGGCTGCAATTGAGAGTGAAATGGATGCACTCATTGCCGACGCTGGAGATGGCGCAGGAGATGATCAGGCAGATGCCGGCACCAAGACATTTGAACGCGAACACGAGATGTCTCTTGTGATCAATGCGCGTGACATGGTTTTNCAAACAGAACGAGCTCTTGAGCGAATTGATACCAAGACGTANGGCAATTGCGAAGAGTGTGGNGCACCGATTGGCAAAGCACGTCTTCAAGTTTTCCCACGCGCAACACTCTGCATGCTCTGCAAGCAGAAAGAGGAACGGCGCTAATAATGCGCCCGTGGCGCTCGCTGTATCTCATCGCCTGGGTTGTCTGGTTATTTGATCTAGGTACAAAAGTCTGGGCTGTCAATGTCCTATCNTCGCGAGCAAATGTCGAAGTTCTAGGAACTTTTCTACAACTTACTTTTGTGAAAAACCCTGGAGCCGCATTCGGAATCGGCGCAGGAAGCACGATTATCTTTACGATCTTTGCACTCTCAGTTTTAGTAATCATCATTCGTTACGCAACTCAATTAACTTCTAAAGGATGGGCAGTTGTTTGCGGTCTAGTACTCGGTGGAATTCTTGGAAATCTTACGGATCGAATTTTCCGCGAGCCTGGCTTCTTGCAAGGTCACGTAATCGACTGGATTCAAATACCTAATTGGCCAGTGTTTAACATCGCAGATAGCGCTATTGTGATTGCAGCATTCATCGCAGTAGTCCTTACTATTCGAGATATTTCACCGATTTCACCAAAAGATCAGAGTTGAAAATGAGCCGAGTATCACGAACCCTGTCTGTTCCTGAAGGCGTAGCAGGTGAGCGCATCGATAGCGCGCTGACTCGAGTTCTTGGTCTTTCTCGAACCGCAGTTGTGCGTCTCCTAGAAGATGGCGACATCACGACTTCAGGAAAAGCCATGGCTAAGTCTGACAAAGTTACTGCGGGACAAATTATCGAAGTCTTGATGCCCGAAGAAAAGAACCCAGAACCAATTCCACTTACTCCCATCCCGGGCTTATCAATTATTTACAACGATGAATCAATAGTTGTCATCGATAAACCAGTTGGTTGCGCTGCTCATCCAAGTCCTGGTTGGGAAGGTCCAACAGTTGTTGGTGCACTGACTGCTGCGGGTTACACAATTTCAACCAGTGGTCCAGCTGAGCGAGCCGGAATCGTGCATCGTTTAGATGTTGGAACAAGTGGATTAATGGTTGTTGCAAAAACGGACCAGGCATACACATTTCTTAAAGAAGCTTTTAAGTCTCGCACGGTTACAAAGATTTACCATGCACTCATTCAAGGACACATGGATCCAAGTACCGGAACAATCGATGCACCAATTGATCGTCATCCAAAAGAAGATCACCGTTTTGCTGTTGTTGCCAATGGAAAAGAGAGCATTACCCATTACGAAGTAATTGAGTTTTACCGTGGCGTTTCATTAGTTCAAGTAGAACTTGAAACCGGTCGTACTCATCAGATTCGAGTTCACTTCTCAGCGCTACGCCATCCACTCGTGGGCGACCTGACCTACGGTGCAGATCCAGTTCTTGCCGCCTCACTATCAATGACTCGTCCATGGTTACACGCGATGCAACTCGAACTCACGCATCCAGTAACGGCAGAGCGCTTAACCTTTAATGCGCCATACCCTGCTGATCTCACAAATGCTCTGGCGTTGCTTTCAAGCGCAGTTCTTCCTTAACGACTAATCTCACCACCGATGTCATCTTTTGCCCACCTTCACGTTCATACCGAGTATTCAATGCTCGATGGTGCTGCGCGGGTTGCTGACCTAGTTGCTGAAGTAGCGCGCCAGGAGATGCCGGCAATCGCCATGACAGATCACGGCAATGTTTTCGGTGCTTTTGACTTTTATAAGCAAGCAAAAAAAGTTGGCGTAAAACCAATTATTGGAATCGAAGCCTACGTTGCACCCGAATCTCGCTTTGAGAAAAAACGAGTTAAGTGGGCCGATGGCGGAGAAGATGATGTTTCCGGTGGTGGTGCATATACGCACATGACGATCTTGGCTGAAAACAATGAAGGTCTTTCAAATCTTTTTCGGCTTTCATCTCTTGCCTCGCTCGAAGGCTATTACTACAAACCGCGTATGGACCGTGAATTACTCACAAAGTATTCAAAAGGATTAATTGCAACAACAGGATGTCCGGGTGGTGAAATTCAAACACGTCTTCGTATGGGCGCATTCAAAGAGGCCATGGCGGCCGCATCTGATTATCGCGATATCTTCGGTGCTGAAAACTTCTATCTTGAAATAATGGATCACGGAATTGATATCGAATCTCGCGTTAAAGCCGATCTACTCAAACTCGGTAAGGAACTTGGACTGCCGCTACTTGCAACAAATGATTTGCACTACACATTCAATGAAGACGCAAGATCTCATGAAGCTCTTTTGTGCGTGCAATCTGGTTCGACCCTGGCAGACCCTAAGCGTTTTAAATTTGATAACGATGAGTTTTATCTCAAAACCCCCGCACAGATGCGTGAGCTCTTTAAGGAGATTCCCGAAAGTTGCGATAACACTCTTTTGATTGCCGAGCGATGCAATGTCACTTTACGCGAAGGCGAAAACTTATTGCCACGCTTTGAAGTACCTGCGGGTGAAACAGAAGATTCATGGCTCATCAAAGAGTCAGAACGAGGATTGCAAGAGCGAATGGGTGCGCGGGTTACTGATGAACATCGCGCACGTTTGAAATATGAATTAGATGTCATGATCAAAATGGGATTTCCTGGNTACTTCTTAGTTGTTGCAGACCTTGTTACACATGCGAAGAAAGTTGGAATCCGAGTTGGCCCGGGTCGTGGTTCTGCAGCAGGTTCNTTGGTTGCATACGCACTCGGAATTACCGGTCTTGATCCANTAGAACACGGCTTNCTCTTTGAGCGCTTCCTAAATCCAGAACGTATTTCGATGCCAGATATTGACTTGGACTTCGATGAACGCCGTCGCAGCGAAATGATTCGCTATGCAACTACAAAATACGGTGAAGATCGTGTTGCACAGATTATTACTTACGGCACCATCAAATCTAAGCAAGCAATCAAAGACTCCACCCGCGTACTTGGTTACCCATATGCCATTGGTGAAAAACTAACTAAAGCGTTACCGCCCTCCGTTATGGGAAAAGATATTTCACTCGCTGGAGTATTTGATCCAAGTGATGACAGGTATTCAGAAGCTGGAGAGTTTAGAACTCTCTACGAAAGTGATCCTGATTCAAAGACTGTTGTTGATACCGCAATGGGTCTTGAAGGACTTAAACGTCAATGGGGTGTACACGCAGCCGGCGTGATTCTCTCTCGTGAGCCTTTACTAGATGTTATTCCTATTCATCGCCGTGAAGCTGATGGCTCGATCATTACTCAATTTGATATGGGTGCATGCGAAGCAACGGGCTTACTCAAGATGGATTTCTTGGGACTTCGAAATTTATCGGTCTTAGATGATGCGCTTTTGAATATCAAAGCAAATAAGGGCGTAGACATTGTTCTTGAAGATCTCACACTCGATGATAAAAAAACATTCGAGCTTCTCTCTCGCGGTGACACATTAGGAGTCTTTCAATTAGATGGTGGCCCAATGCGCGCACTATTGCGCAGCATGTCACCTGACTCTTTCCAAGACATATCAGCTGTTATTGCGCTATATCGCCCGGGACCAATGGGCGAAAACGCACATAACAACTATGCGGATAGAAAAAATAAACGTAAACCTGTCGAACCGATTCACGCTGAGTTATCTGAAGTCCTCAACGAGATCTTGGGAGACACATACGGCCTCATTGTTTATCAGGAACAAGTTATGGCTATTGCTCAAAAAGTCGCAGGTTTTTCTCTAGGTCGAGCAGATTTATTGCGCAAAGCAATGGGAAAGAAGAACAAGGAAATTCTTGATAAAGAATATGTTCCTTTTGAAGCAGGCATGAAAGCAAATGGTTTTGGCAATGCAGCAATCAAACGTCTATGGGATGTTCTCATTCCGTTCTCTGATTACGCCTTCAACAGAGCACACAGTGCAGGTTACGGTGTTGTGTCGTATTGGACTGCTTATCTAAAGGCTAACTATCCAACTGAATACATGGCGGCCCTACTTACATCAGTGCGAGATGACAAAGATAAGTCCGCACTCTATTTGAGCGAGTGCCGACGTATGGGTATTCAAGTTCTGCCACCAGATGTCAACGAATCAGATGCTGAATACACGCCACGCGGAACTGACATCAGGTTCGGTTTGGCTGCAATCAGAAATGTTGGTGAAGGCGTCGTCGCATCCATTAAGAGCGGACGTGATGCAAAGGGTCGTTACCAATCATTTGGAGATTTCTTAGCAAAAGTTGATGCGCAGGTATGCAATAAGAAAACAATCGAATCTCTCATCAAAGCCGGAGCTTTCGATTCACTCGGTCACACTCGTAAGGGTTTGATGGCGGTTTATCTAGAAGCCATTGATTCAGTTATCGAAACAAAACGCGCAGAAGCTATTGGCCAATTCGATTTGTTCGGGGGAGAGTCAGCAACCTCAGTATCAAATGTTGCACTCGACATCCCTGACGGTGAATGGGAAAAAGCAATGTTGCTCTCGTATGAAAGAGAGATGCTTGGGTTATACGTTTCAGATCATCCGCTGCTAGGCGTTGAACATGTTTTGCGCGCAGGCACAGATTTATCAATCAGCGAGTTGTTAGATGATGGTGGGCATCATGATCAGATTGTCACTATCGGCGGATTGATTACATCTGTTACTCGAAAAGTCACTAGACAAGGTGCATCATGGGCGGTTGTGACAATCGAAGATCTCGAAGGATCTCTTGAGGCTTTGTTCTTCTCAAATACATACAACCAATACGCGTTAACTCTGACCGAAGATCGCATTGTTTTAATCCGTGGCCGAGTTGATAAGCGCGAAGATCAACTTCGATTCACAGCCCTTGAGATGAAGAGTGCAGATATCAATGCTGCCCCAACTGGGCCACTTGTTATTACTCTGCCAATCAATCAATGCACGCCTCCGGTTGTTGATCGGATGAAAGAGATTCTTCGTTCACACCCTGGAAAACGTGAAGTTCATTTGCATCTGGATGAAAATGGAATGCGTACAGTCATGAAATTAGAGACTTTGATTACGTCATCACCATCACTCAGCGCTGACCTGAAATCAATTCTTGGGCCTAACTGCCTTCAGGGCTAGTAGAATTAGGACTTCCAGCGAACCGATTTTTTAGACAGTGCGAGGCACGCCAATGATGCGTTTAGTCGACCTTCGTGGTCAGCGCCTATCTAAATCTGGTTACACAAACCTTATTCCGCGTGCAGCACTCGATGTTGCAGAAGCGATGAAATTAGTTGAACCGATCTTGACTCGAGTAAAAAATGGTAATGAAAGTGATTTGATTGCACTTGCAAAAGAGTTCGACGCAATCGCTCCGCAATCAATCAAGGTCCCACGTGAAGAACTTACGAAAGCCCTAGCCGCGTTAGACCCAAAGATTCGCGCCGCACTTGAAATATCCGCTGAGCGCATTAGAAAAGTTCACAGCGATCAAATACGGGGCGAAACAACAACACGTGTCGTAGATGGTGGCAGCGTTACCGAAAAGTGGGTTCCAGTAGACCGAGTTGGTTTGTATGTGCCAGGCGGGCGCGCTGTTTATCCAAGTAGCGTGATGATGAATGTGATTCCCGCACAAATTGCAAAAGTTCAAAGCATTGCAATCGCATCTCCTCCTCAGAGTGACTTCGGTGGTTTGCCGCACCCAACAATTCTTGCAACCTGCGAACTACTCGGTGTCACAGAGGTATATGCAGTTGGGGGAGCGCAAGCTATTGCGCTCTTTGCATATGGCATGGAAAATCTCTGCGAAAAATGCGATCTTGTTACAGGTCCTGGAAATATTTATGTTGCTGCTGCAAAACGTGCACTTCGAGGAATCATCGGAATTGATTCAGAAGCTGGTCCAACAGAGATTGCAATCGTTGCAGATGAAACAGCAATTGCTGCAGATGTTGCAGCGGATTTAATCAGCCAAGCTGAACACGATGTGATTGCAGCTGCTGTCCTCATCACCAGTAGTGAAAAGCTCATTGATGATGTTCAGAAAGAACTCGCTATTCGTGTGCCTCGCACGAAACACTCTGCGCGTATCAAAGAGGCTTTAACAGGAATTCAATCGGCATTTGTATTGGTGGATTCCACAGAGCACGGTATCGAAGTTGCTAACGCATACGCCGCTGAACACTTAGAGATTCAAACTAAAGACAGCGCTAAAGATGCTCAGAAGATTAGAAATGCTGGCGCAGTTTTCATAGGGCGATTNTCTCCTGTTTCACTCGGCGATTACTCAGCAGGCTCTAATCACGTATTGCCNACAGGTGGTTGCGCATGTCACTCAAGCGGTTTATCGGTGCAAACATTCTTGCGTGGATTGCACTTTATCGAATACAACGAGAGCGCATTTACTGACATTGCACCGACTGTTATNACGTTGGCTAATTCAGAAGATCTACCCGCACACGGCGAAGCAATGGCCGTTCGTTTTGAAGATAAGAGCTCATCATGAGTACATGGCCACAATGGTTGCCGCTTCGTGACGAACTTGTGCCTATGACGCCGTATGGCGCTCCTCAAGTCAGCGCTGAAGCGTCACTCAATACAAATGAAAATCCATTTTCTCCCTCACCTGCTCTGATTAAGGCAATTACCGAACG
>JGI25922J50271_10000530_pt1 | contig 11193 bp, 9 predicted proteins | sample LauGreSu1BDMLBDD_2_FD_50271 | JGI IMG/M metagenome (IMG submission 50271) | reverse complement strand
AATGAAGCGGCGCTTCCATCCATGATCGGCACTTCCTCAGCATCGACCTCAATCAGTAAATTATCTAGACCAAGCCCAGAGCAGGCTGATAATAAATGTTCCACCGTGGAAACTTTAACACCATCTTTTTGAATGACGGAAGCAAGTCGCGTATCGCAAACAGCCAAAGCATGAGCGGGGATATGAACCGTCTGAGGTAAATCAACCCGAACAAACTGAATTCCAAAATTGACTGGTGCAGGATTAATCGTCAGAGTTGATTTACGTCCAGAGTGCAAGCCAATACCAACGGTCTTAATTGGTTTTGCTAAGGTTTTTTGCTTAAGCATATTGGCCTGACTCTCTTCAATACTTAGAGATGCTTTAGGGCGCTTGCTGCGTCACTGACCTCAAACTTACCAGGGCCCTCTACAGCAAGATGCTTGACGATGCCATTGTCAACGATCATTACATAACGCTGTGAGCGCACACCAAAACCACGAGCGGTCAGATCAAATTCCATACCTAATTTTTTAGTGAACTCTGCACTACCATCACCAAACATACGTACTTTTTTGCCAACCTTCAGATCGCGTCCCCAAGCACCCATCACAAATGGATCATTCACAGAGATACACCAAATCTCATCGACTCCCTTGGCCTTAATAGCATCAAAATGCTCAACATAACCAGGAACATGCTTTGCTGAACAGGTCGGCGTAAATGCGCCTGGCAGTGCAAATACGACAATCTTCTTACCAGCTGTTAACTTTTCAACTTCAAACGAATTAGGTCCCAAGGAACAGCCATCGCGCTCTTCATCAAAAAACTCATTGAGGGTGGCGTTGGGTAATTTTTGTCCGACTGCAATCATGTGATCTCCATATCAATAGTGGTTTTGGGCTGCTAATACAGGCGCTGGATTCGTCGTCCGGAGGGGCGACTATATTAGCAATCCTCGAACTCACTATTGTATGGTCAATTCATTAGTCTGCTTGCTTCCTTAAAAAGGCAGGTATTTCATAGTAGTCCGCCCCCTTTTCTAACATGGCTTTGGCCTGTGGGGAGCTATCCGCACCTAAGCTGGGGGGCACTGCATCCCGCGAGTTTCTGAAAACTTTTGGAATATCAAATTGTCCATAATCAACTGCTGGATTTACTGGTGCAGGCTGTCCTGTAACCATAGTCGTGGGCGCGCTAGTGACTGAGTGGCTCATCGCAGCAGCTGGGCTCATCGGTGCAAAATCACCCAATGTGGTCATAGTGGGGCTTGCATCATTAGTACCGGTTGCTTGACGCCAAATGAGCTGAGGCTGATCCTTTTGCGTTGTTTGAGAACCATTTAAACCGGTTGCAACTACAGTGACGCGGAGCGCATCACCTAAGCTATCGTCATAAACAGTTCCAAAAATAACTGTTGCATCCTCTGCAGCATATCCACGAATCGCAGCCATTACTTCACGGGTCTCTGACAACTTCAAGGAACGACTTGCTGTAATGTTTACCAATACTCCACGTGCACCCGAAAGATCGACCCCTTCTAATAGCGGCGATGCAACTGCAGCCTCGGCTGCTAAACGAGCACGATCCATTCCCGATACCGTTGCAGTTCCCATCATGGCCTTACCCTGCTCGCTCATTACAGTCTTCACATCTTCAAAGTCTACGTTGATTAAACCTTGCTCATTAATGATTTCTGCAATGCCTGATACTGCGTTATGCAATACATCGTCTGCGCAAGCAAACGCTTTATCAAATTCGGCATCTTCTCCCATTACCTCAAATAACTTTTCATTGAGAACCACAATGAGTGAGTCAACATGTTTTTCAAGCTCATGCGAGCCAAGCTCCGCTACTTTCAAACGCTTGGCACCTTCAAAGTCAAATGGCTTACTAATCACGCCAACGGTCAAGATACCCATCTCTTTAGCAACTTGGGCAACGATGGGCGCAGCGCCGGTTCCAGTTCCGCCGCCCATTCCAGCCGTGATAAAGACCATATGAGCCCCTTGCAATACATCGGCAATGCGGGCACGCGCTTGTTCAGCNGCTGCCGCACCAACTTCTGGCTTNGCTCCCGCCCCTAAGCCAGTCTCCCCCAATTGCAGATTTACNTTAGCTTGTGAGCGTTGCAAAGCTCCAGCATCGGTGTTCATGCAAATGAAGTCCACTCCATTAACGCTTCGACGGATCATATGCTGAACAGCATTNCCCCCAGCCCCTCCGACCCCAACCACTTTAATAATGGTCTTGCCGGCTATTTCTTGTTCTACCATTTCAAATTCCATAACACCCTCCTTGTATAAATCAGCTTTCCCCTATGGATTGCCGATTGACGACGACGAAAAAAACCTCTAAAAATTACCTGTAAACCACTCTTTCATGCGGGATACAACCCCCTGAAAATTTCCTCCTTGAAGCGAACGACGCCCACGCATCAGNTGCGCCTGNCCTTCCATTAACAAACCCAAACCGGTTGAGTAGCGCGGGCTNCGCAATACCTCGTGAAGGTGTCCTCGATACTCTGGACTACCGATGCGTGCGTGCTTCAAAAAAACCTGTTCTGCTAGCTCTACCATTCCAGGCATCATGGATGTACCCCCCGTCAAGACAATTCCGGACGAGACCATATCTTCATAACCAGATTCGCGCACAATATTTCGGACCAATGTGAANAGNTCTTCCACGCGCGGCTCAATCACGGCTGCTAGGGCTTGTTTTGACATTGGACGCGGCTCACGATCGCCTACTCCTGGAACATCAATCATGGCTGTAGCGTCTGCTAACTCTTGCTTTGCAACCCCATGATGAATCTTCAAATCCTCTGCTTCAATGGTTGGAGTACGCAAAGCCATTGCAATGTCATTGGTAATTTGGTCGCCTGCAATTGGAATTACGGCAGTATGTCGAATCGATCCTTGGCTATAAATTGCAATATCGGTAGTTCCACCACCAATATCAATCAGAACAACCCCAAGCTCTTTCTCGTCATCTGTTAATACCGCCAAACTAGAAGCAAGCGGTTGCAAAATGAGGTCATTTACTTCTAAGCCACAACGTCTTACGCATTTCACAATATTTTGCGCTGCACTAACTGCGCCGGTCACAATATGAACCTTAACCTCTAGACGGAGACCGCTCATACCAATAGGCTCACGTACATCCTCTTGACCATCAATAATGAACTCTTGAATAAGGATATGAAGGATCTGTTGATCGGTCGGTATATTGATCGCCTTAGCCGTTTCTAAAACACGCTCTACGTCTCCAGCTCCCACTTCCTTATCCCGGATTGCAACCATACCGCTTGAGTTAAAGCTCACGATATGATTACCTGCAATACCAGTAAAAACCTGAATGATGCGGCGATCCGACATTAATTCTGCTTCTTCCAATGCTTTTTGAATCGACTGAACCGTTGCCTCGATATTTACAACGACACCCTTCTTTAAGCCTTTCGAGGATGTTTGACCCAAACCCAATACATTGAATTGACCCTCTGGGCTCAACTCAGCAACCAAGGCCACCACCTTGGATGTACCAATATCTAAACCAACCAATAAGTCTCGGTTGTCTTTGCTCATTTCAATTCCTCACTGCGTTGATCATCGTGGTTCACAAAAGCAATTAATTGCTCTGTACGGTTTTCTACCTTGATACTGGGCGGAATAGTCTTAACAGGTGCGCCAACAATGCGTACTGCAAATCCATTCGGATATCGCAAATCAACCGCATCGACCCGACTTGGCCACTTTTGCTGTACCTGCGGCCAATATTGAATTAACTGAGCAACCCGCTGCTCCAATACTCCTTTGGCCTGCTCTTCCTCGCGACCAAACTCAATTCGAACGCCGTTACTCAACTTGATATGCCAGGCATAACGATCCGAGAGAGCTAACGATTTCACTTCTGCATCCCAAGGCTTAAACCATGCGCTTGACTTTTGGTAAAGCCGTAAGACCTCTTTACTAGAGCCATCTGGTCCACTGAGCTCAACCAAAGAAGTGTTCTCATCAAGCTCGGTGATCGATCCAGCAAATACCTCACCATACACATTCATTAATTTTTGTTGCTCTGCTTTACCCCAAACCGCTAATGGCTTTTGCTCCTCAATACTGACCACTAAACCATTGGGCCAAGCGCGACGTACGCTGGCTTGTCTGACCCATGGCAAAGCTTCAAAGGCTTTCTTAACATCCTGCAAATGCACACTAAAAAAGTTTCCTTGTACCTTATCCAATACTTGGCTGCGAACCATTGCTAATTGGACATGCTGCAAATCTTTATCGCCTGCAGACTCAATCTGTACATGACGTAAGGTAAATACTGGCTGCTGACTAATCCACAGCAAGACCGATACCAGAACAACCAGAACAAAGAAGCGCATTAGCCAACGACTAATTTCAGCCATCCGCTCTGGGTAGTTCCAAACAGGCCCTGCTGCCATTACGCATAACTCAGAGAGCCGATTCATCAAGGTACTCATGAGCTCGCTCCTTTAATCTTTTCAGGAACACTCTTTAGAGTCTGGATCAAAATCCAAAGTACTAAATCGGCATATGAAACTCCTGCCGCCATTGCGGACATCGGTACCAAGGAGTGCGATGTCATACCTGGAGAAGTATTCATTTCTATGAGATAGGGCTCCAGTTGATGTGCTTCATCCAGCATCACATCAGCCCTACCCCAAGTACGACAACCTAAAGCACGGTAGGATGCCAAGGCTAATTCTTGAACCCGCGCCTCAATCCTGGGATCTAAGTCGGTTGGACATAAATATTTTGTTTCATCGGAGAAATATTTATGATGAAAGTCATATCCTGCTGGTGGCGGCATGATCCGAATAACCGGTAGGGCCTGAGCGGTATCGCCCTCGCCTACAATTGGACAAGTTAACTCAGGCCCAATAATGCATTGCTCTGCGAGTACGCATCTATCTAAACGAGCTGCTAATGCATAGGCCTTAGGCAAATCGTCAACATGCGCTACTTTACTTAGTCCCAATGAAGAACCCTCATGGGCCGGCTTGACGATGATTGGTAATCCAAGTTTATGAACAACTTGCGACCAATTACTTTGTTCTGTTAATACCTCAAAGCGAGGAGTTTGTAATTGATTGCTAATCCAAATGCGTTTAGTAGCAACCTTATCGATAGCGAGCGCTGATGCCAATACACCGCTACCGGTATAAGGAATACCAAATAGCTCTAAAAGCCCCTGAATAGTGCCATCTTCACCATAACGACCATGCAAGGTAATGAACGCTCGATCAAAATTCTCTGCTGCAATTTCTGCAGGATGCTGCAAGCCTGGATCAAATGAGTGCGCATCGATACCCTTCTCTAGTAAAGCCTTTAAGACCCCATTGCCGGATAGAAGTGATATCTCGCGCTCTGCTGAGCGTCCTCCCATGAGAACCGCAACACGTCCTAATTGTTTGGGATCTATAGCAGCCAGATCCATGGCTACTTGTTGGCTCCAGTGTGATTGAGATCTAGACATGCTTCATCTCTACAATCGCATGGGGTAACTGAGAAATCGAGCCGGCGCCCATCGTAATTAATACGTCGCCATCTTGTAAAAGTGCACTTAAGGCCGCGGGCATTTCTTTCACTTCCTCAACCAATTGGGTCGGCACTTTGTTTCCAAGGGCCTTAATGAGTGCCTTACTATCAGCCCCCGTGATACGGGCTTCACCGGCAGGATAGACATTGGTGAGAACCACTGCATCAAATTGACGTAATACCTGCACAAAATCTCCAAAACAATCTCGTGTACGAGTAAAACGATGTGGCTGAAATGCCAAGACCAAACGACGCTTAGGATATGCTCCGCGGGCTGCCGCAAGAGTTGCATTCATCTCTACCGGGTGATGGCCATAATCATCAATTAGAGTAAATTGGCGCCCACCCTCTAATTTGATATCGCCGTGATGCTGAAAACGTCTCCCCACGCCACTAAATTGTGCCAAGGCTTTCATAATCGCCTCGTCACTAACACCCAGTTCTGTTGCAATCCCTATTGCAGCAAGCGCATTTAGAACGTTGTGCTTACCGGGCAAGTTAAGCCGTATCTTAAGTGGGCCAGGCTGTGTACCATGACGCCGAACTGTCCTGCGATGAACAGTAAATTGCATTTGTGTACCAATTGCCTCAATGTCGCTCGCGCGGATATCGGCATCATCAGAAGCCATACCGCAAGATGGGCTGTGAGACAAAGGGGACAATATCTCTCACGTTAGCGTCATCAATACATAAAACAGCAATCCCATAAAAAGGCATACGCTGGGTAAATTGCACAAATGCCTGCTTAAGACGAGCCATATCGTGCTGATAGGTATCCATGTGATCCGCATCAATATTTGTGATCACCTCCATGGCTGGAAATAATTGCAAGAATGATGCATCGGACTCATCCGCTTCGACCACAATAAAGTCACCCTGTCCTAAGCGCGCATTGACCCCTGCTGAATTGAGCTTCCCGCCAATCACAAAAGTGGGATCTAGCCCGCCTTGCGCTAAAACAGATGCGACCAAGCTGGTTGTAGTTGTCTTGCCATGCGTACCCGCAATTGCAATCCCCTGCTTTAAACGCATTAACTCACCAAGCATGACCGCCCGCTGAATTACAGGAATATGAGCTGCTCTTGCTGCTAACACTTCAGGATTATTTCCAGCAACGGCGCTTGAGATCACCACAGCTTCAGCACTACCAATATGCTTTGCATCATGCCCAATCTGAATGCTTGCGCCGAGCTCAACCAAACGCTTTGTAGTTGCTGATGCAGATAGATCAGATCCAGAGACGCGATAACCTAAATTAAGGAGAACCTCAGCAATACCGCTCATGCCGGCACCACCAATGCCCACAAAATGAATGTGCTGAANAATGTGCTTCATTTGGCACACTCCGCACAAATACTTGCAACCCGCTCCGTAGCATGGTGCTTAGCACGCTCTTGTGCTTTTTGTGCCATCGCAGATAACTCATCCCGATTGATGTTCTGCAATAACTTGGCTAAAGACTGCGCAGATAGCTGATCCTGTGGTAACAAAATGGCTGCTTCTGCATCTGATAAGAATCGTGCGTTTGCAGTTTGATGATCATCAATCGCATGCGGGAATGGTACAAAACAAGCGGCTACTCCTGCGCTTGAGATTTCGGATACAGTCATGGCACCGGCTCGACAAATTACTAGATCAGCATTTGCATAAGCAGATGCCATATCCTCAATAAATGGTTTTACTTCGGCGCTTACATGCAAATCACGATAGTGCTTCACCAGTTCATTCGCATGCTTCTCACCCGCCTGATGGAGCACCATAGGACGTTGCTCGATCGGTATATGAGATAAAGCCTCCGGAATGATCGTATTTAAGACCGCCGCCCCAAGACTACCCCCAACAACCAATAAGCGAAGAGGTCCTTGCCGTGCTGCATAACGTTCATCGCAAGCGGTAAGGGTCTCAAAACCTTCTCGAATAGGATTACCAACCCATTCTGCATTGGGCATCGTTTTCGGAAATCCTGTCAAAACACGAGCAGCCACTTTTGCTAAAAACCGATTAGCACTTCCTGCCACGGAGTTAGACTCATGCAAAACAAGAGGGCGGCCCAAAAGATAACTTACCAGACCACCTGGGAAGGTAATGTATCCGCCCATTCCCAACACAACACTGGGTTTTAGTCTCCGAATAATTTGCCAACTTTGTGCCATGGCGCGCAGCAAATTAAATGGCAACATCACTTTAGTCAGGAGGCCTTTTCCTCTTAGTCCGCCAAACTGAACGCTTTCAAACTGAAAACCCNTGGCTGGCACTAAGCGATACTCCATTCCACTGGCATTNCCTAACCAAGACACATCCCAGCCCTGACCACGAAGATTTTCGGCAACGGCTAAGCCAGGGAAGATATGCCCTCCCGTTCCGCCAGCCATGACCAAGATCGAGCGCGGGTTTGANCTCATAACTTACCCCCCCGCATCAATATCCGATTTTCGTAATCAATCTTGAGTAACACNGCNAATGCAACTGCATTCATCAAAATGGCAGATCCNCCATAACTTACTAGCGGCAAGGTTAGNCCTTTTGTTGGCANCANACCTAAATTAACGCCCATATTGATAAAGGCTTGCCAACCAATCCAGATTGCAATTCCTTTGGCACATAAACCAGCGAAGCTACGATCTAACTGCAAGGCTGTTCGACCAATNAAGAATGCTCGACGTACTATCCAATAAAAGAGCAAGATCACAACACAGACGCCCACAAATCCAAGCTCTTCACCAATGACGGCCAAGATAAAATCAGTATGAGCCTCAGGCAAGTAATGCAGTTTTTCAACGCTGCCACCCAAACCAACTCCAAACCACTCACCCCGCCCAAAGGCCATTAAGGAATGAACTAGCTGATATCCCTTGCGTGCTGCATGCTCAGCCTGCCAGGGATCCAGGAAGGCAAAGATACGTTGCCGTCGAAACTCCGATAAAGTAATCACGGCTGCCACAATCAAAATTCCTACGAGCGTCAAGCCACCGAATAACTTAGCGTTAATGCCGCCTAAGAACAAAATACCCATGGCGATTATTCCAATAACCATAAGGGCGCCCATATCAGGCTCTAACATTAATAACAGGCCGACTAATGCAACTGCTAAGCCCATCGGCACAAAACCCTTAACAAAAGACTGCAAATGCTCTTGTCTTTGAACGGTATAACTTGCGGCAAAAATAATGACCGCGAATTTCATTAGCTCAGAAGGCTGAAAATTCATAAGCCCCAAGGGGATCCAACGACGGGCTCCATTCACACCTTTACCGATTCCAGGTATCAGAACAGCAATTAATAACAGAATGGTGAAAGCGAATAAGTAAGGAGCCAACTTATCCCACGCCTTGACTGGAATCTTAAAAACCCAAAATCCAACAAATGTTGCAATCCCTAAAGAAATTAAGTGCCGTACTAAAAAATGATTACTACTGTAATTGGCGTATTTAGGGCCATCGGCTAAAGTAATCGAGGCTGAATACACCATTACCAAGCCAATTAAGGCTAAGGACAAAATAGCCCAGACTAATAACTGGTCATACTCCATCATGCGGGAACGTGTTTGCTCAACGCCTGATACAGCATCTCGTAGACCACTACGAAAGCCATCGAAACCTTCTCGCGAGATATTCCAAAACCGGTTTGGGCGAGTGTTCATACTGACGCCCTCACTGGATCATTCAAGCTTGATGAAATTTGATGCGCTAACTCATGAACCGCCTGCTCAAAAACATCAGCCCGATGCTTATAGTCTTTAAACATATCAAAACTTGCACATGCTGGCGACAATAAAACAATATCCCCGGCTTTTGCTTGGAGAAAGGTTTGCTCGACGGCAGACTCTAAACTATTTGCGCGTATTAGTTGCAACGCATGATCTTCTATGGCCTGAGCACACACTGCTTCGATAGCAGGACCGTCGCGCCCAATTAATACAACACCTTTTGCGAATCGTGTAATTGGTTCAACTAAGGGTGAAAAGTCTTGTCCCTTGCCATCACCTCCAGCAATTAACCAAATATTTTTACTTCCTGTAGCTGATCCTAGCCCATGTAAAGCAGCAACTGTAGCCCCCACATTGGTACCTTTGCTATCGTCGATGTACTCAACATCTGCGATCACAGCTACTGTCTGAACGCGATGGGGTTCACCTTGATACTCGCGTAGGCCATGCAATAGAAGGCTAATTCCTAAGCCGGCAGCGCGCGCCAAGGCCAGTGCGGCGAGCGCATTGAGTGCATTGTGACGCCCTCGAATACGCAATGCATCAGCTGGGATTAAACGTTTGATCCGAAGTTCATCGGACTTTTCATAGACGTCTGATTTCTTACGACGTTTGCGTTTAATAAAGCCTTCTTGTGCCTCTTCATGCTCGCTTGCTAAAGTGGCCTCATCTGGCTCTGCCCAAACAAGCCAATCGATCCCACCCGCTCTAGGATCTCTCTCAATACCAAAAGAATCTACATCTGCAGGACCATCGCTACCAAATTGGATAACCTTCCGACTTTCTTTTTCATCGGCAAATAATGCTGTCACAACTTCATCATCTCGGTTAAGTACCAATACAGAATTCTTTCCCAAAATTCGAGCCTTGGCTGCTGCATAGGCTTGCATATCTCCATGCCAATCGAGATGATCTTGCGATAAATTGAGAACCGTAGCTGCGGTTGGATCCAAGGTATGTGTAAATTGCAATTGGAAGCTAGATAACTCAAGCACCCAGATCTCTGGCAGCTCTGAATAGCTATTAGCCTCAGCAAGTACGCTGAGCAATTTCTCAAGTGCGGCGGGACTAATATTTCCTGCAAGAGCAACGCGCTTACCTGCACGCTGACAGATCTGGGCGGTCAGTGCGCAAGTCGTTGTCTTACCATTCGTGCCAGTAATCGCAAGAATACTTGGCTTGTATATATCTTCGGCAGGTATGGACATAGTTTGCAAAGCAAGGATTGCTCTTGCAAAGAACTCGATCTCACTCCACACTGAAATATTATGTTCTTGACATAGATGCAAAAGCTCTGCTGTTGGCTCTTGGATCGGGGACAAACCAGGGCTAATACCGACTGTATCCACCCCATCTAATAAAGTATTCCAATCACTTGATTCAAAGCATGCGTCTTGTAATCCTAATTTTTGTAAATCAGCCAACCACTCCAGTTGTTGCGAACGCAGGTCAGAATGAGCACGGGTATCTACTAAACGAACATATGCCCCTTGAACCAAACACCACTTAGCCATGGCATAGCCCGATTCTCCCAAACCCACAATCAAGAAACGTTGGGGTGCAGATCGCTCGGATGCATCAGCACCGGCTTGTCCTAAAAAGGGATTCTGTAATACCTGTTTCATTGTTTATTAATAAATACCTAACGTAATTTCAAACTTGATAAGCCAACTAATACCAACAGAATGGTGATAATCCAAAACCGCACAACCACTTGGGTCTCACGCCAACCGCCTANTTCAAAATGATGATGAAGTGGTGCCATCCGAAATATCCGTCGCCCCTGTCCGTAATATTTTTTTGTGAACTTGAACCAAAGCACCTGCATCATGACCGAGACGGTCTCGGCAACGAAGATGCCTCCCATCACAAAGAGCACAATTTCTTGTCGAACAATCACGGCAATCGTTCCCAGCGCGCCCCCTAGGGCCAATGCACCAACAT
>JGI25922J50271_10000528_pt1 | contig 11200 bp, 10 predicted proteins | sample LauGreSu1BDMLBDD_2_FD_50271 | JGI IMG/M metagenome (IMG submission 50271) | reverse complement strand
TTGTCGTACACAGGCATCAGTTGCTTAGAGACAGCTTGCGTCACAGGGTACAAGCGGGTCCCTGACCCGCCCGCCAAAATAATGCCTTTGCGTGTATTCATCCATGGATTTTGCCACGACTGTCCGTCAGATCAAGCCATATGCACTTATGCTTGGTACCTATGTCGTTTAAAGATCTGGGCCTTTCGCCCGAGTTGCTCAAAGCACTCAAACCCAAAACTTACCCAAGCCCCACCGAGGTCCAACGGGAGCTGGTGCCCGCCGCCCTNAAAGGTCAAGATGCTTGGGTGACCGCACCCACGGGGTCAGGCAAAACCTTGGCCTATGCTCTTCCGTTAATTGAGCATTGGGCGCATTCAATCCCAAAAAGTGTTGCTTCCGGACTTTCAAAGTCAGGTTATCTCAAGCCGACCAAAGTCACTCAATCTGTGGTCTTGGTTCCCACTCGTGAATTGGCGGTTCAGGTCAGCCAACTGTTCATGAGCTTGGCCGCCCAGTGGGGCCATCTGTGCAAAATCACGGTTGTCTTTGGCGGCGTTTCGATCAACCCCCAAATGATGGGCCTCCGAGGCGGAACAGATATTTTGATTGCCACTCCTGGCCGCTTAATCGATTTGCTAGAACACAATGCCTTGAAACTGTCAGGCGTGCAAACCTTGGTTTTGGATGAAGCCGATAAATTGCTAGAACTTGGCTTTCAAGAAGAACTCCAATACATCTTGAACCAGCTTCCATCGAAGCGGCAAAACTTATTTTTGTCGGCCACCAGACCCCAAAGCATGGTGGCTTTGGCCCAGGCCCTTTTGCACGACCCCCTTGAAATTCACATCGAAGGCCAAGCGCCGCAACCTGCCGAAATTTTGCAGCGTGCCATCTACACCGATGTCGCCAAACGCACGCAGCTTTTAAAACACTTGCTCAAAGAAGAACATTTGAAACAAGTCTTGGTTTTTGTTGCCACCCAACACAGCAGTGACATGGTGGCCGCCAAATTGCGTGTTGCTGGCATTGCTGCAGAGCCGTTTCATGGGCAACTGAGTCAAGGTAAAAGACAGCAAGTGTTGGCAGACTTCAAAGCTCAGCGCGTCAAAGTGGTCCTCGCCACAGATCTGGCTTCGCGCGGCCTAGACATCGAAAAACTACCCGCCGTCATTAACTTCGACTTACCCAGATCGGCAGTTGATTACACCCATCGAATCGGCCGGACTGGCCGCGCTGGCGAGGCTGGCTTGGCCATCAGCTTTGTGACGCCTGAGTCCTTGAGCCATTGGGCATTGATTGAAAAACGCCATGCAGTGAAACTTGAAAGAGAAACCATTGAAGGTTTTGAAGCCAGCTCACCGATTCCAGAAAATGAAACTGGCAATGGCGGCATCAAGGGCAAGCGGCCTAGCAAAAAAGACAAATTACGTCAGTTGGCTGCAGCAGAGAAGCAATCGGCCCCGTGATTGAGTCGACTTAAAAAGGTGCTGCCGATCCGAAGCGACGGTCTCGTTTTGAGAACCATTCCAAGGCCTCACTGAACTGCTTCGCGCTGAAGTCTGGCCACAAGGTGTCGATGAAAAAAAGCTCGGCGTATGCAGCTTGCCAAAGCATGAAATTGCTAACGCGGGACTCGCCGCCCGTTCGGATGAGCAGGTCCATCTCTGGTGCGCCTGCCGTACTGAGAAATGGCGCTAGTTCAGCTTCTGTGAGCTGGTCGATGCTGGCGCCAGAATTTGCGCGCTGCCAAGATTGGGCCGCTTGAACAAAATCCCACCGGCCACCATAGTTCGCAGCCACCCTGAGGGTGATCTTGGTGTTGTGTTGAGTCTGCTCCTCAGCGCGTAAGATCAAATCTTGCAATTCTGGGCTGAATTTAGATTTGTCCCCGACGATTTTTAGACAAACACCATTGCTTTCCATCTCGTCTACTTCTTTTTGCAAGTAACTGGCAAAAAGGTTCATCAAAACGGAGACCTCCTCGGGGGGACGCCTCCAATTTTCGGTACTGAAAGCGAACAAACTGAGGTGCGCAATGTCACATCTGATACATGATTCCACAACCGCCCTGACACGCTTTGCACCCGAAGCATGCCCCAATGCGGCCGGCAACAGGCGTTTTTTAGCCCATCGGCGATTGCCATCCATGATGATGCCGACGTGCTTTGGAAGGGGATTAGATGACAAACGATTTCACTTATAAAAAGACAAAGTGATTCTATAACCGCATCACTGATTAAAAAGGCCGCAGTAAGCGGCCTTGAGATAAATTTTATTTAACTATTTAAGCAATTAAAAACTTAGTGCGGTCTTGACCATCAATCCATTTAGGTGCTTTGCCACGGCCGGTCCAAGTTTGACCTGTAGCTGGATCACGGTATTTAGGGGCCACTTTGCCTCCTGTAGATTTTCCAGCAGATTTCGCAGCTCCCCGGCCAGATGGAAATATATCTTGAACAGTTAATCCAAATTCAGCCACCAATTCACGCGCTTTGCCAACGGCTTCAGACAGTTCTTGCTGGCGTGCAGATGCAATAGCGTGCTCCAAAGCTTCACGTTGCTTCAATAATTCTTTGTAAGAGTTAGTCATAGTGTTCCTATTAAGATAATAAACTTGTTTAAATAACAAGATTCCGAAGAATATCAGAATTCTAGTTCAAATAAATCAGATTAATTATTTATAAAATCTATAAATACAATAATTAATTGATAAATTTAGCATTTACCTTGTCTATTCGACGACCCTCAATAGATAAAACCACAAAATGCCAATCTTCACTTTGGACAATATCACCCACTTCAGGCAAATAACCCAATTCCGACACAATAAATCCACCCAGGGTATTGAATAATCCCCTTTCTTCTCCATTCAATTGCTTAATATCGAGCCTAGATTTAAGCTCATTGATGGGCATTAAGCCGTCTAGTTCCCAAGTGCCATCTGCTTGAGAAGAGGCCCAAGCATCTTCAACCGTTAATGGACGCAACTCGCCGGTAATGGCTTCCAGTAAATCTCTGGGCGTTAATAAGCCCTGAACTACGCCATATTCATCCACCACGAAGACCATTCGGCCGGATTTATCGCGAAGTTGCTCCAAAAGAGTCATGCCACTCAAGGTTTCAGGCACAAATGTAGCGGGAAGGGCATAGGTTTCAACGGGTGCGTCGTCAGCATTTGACAGAGATACCAAGCGCGCAAGGCTAACCACCCCAATCACATCGTCCAAATTGCCGCGGCAAACGGGGTACCAAGAATGTCCATCAACACCCTCATTCAGTCCTGCCTGTGTCAGACACTCAGAACGCGTCATACCGCCTTCAAACCACTGTATGTCAAGGCGTGGCACCATCAAGGAAGTCAGGGGCCGATCGTCCAAATGAAAAACATTTCTCACCATTTGATGTTCATGTTCTTCGATCAATCCAGCATCCACACCCTCTTCCAAGCTGGCTGTAATTTCCTCTTCAGTCACGGCACGATGACCCCGCGTATCAATGCGCAGCAGTTTCAAAACAGCATGGGTCGTGATGGACAGCAAACCGACAAAAGGCCTGGCCGCACTGGCCAGCCAAGCCATCGGCCTAGACACAAGTCTTGCCACAGGCTCTGGATACAGTTGGCCAATTCTTTTAGGGACAAGCTCCCCAAAAATAATGGTTGTAAAGGTAATGGCCGCCACAACCAGTGAGGTGGCTGTGAAGCTAGCAGCGGCATCTGAAAGGCCCCAACTGATCAGCCAAAGTGCAACATCACCACTGAATGCGGCCTCTCCCACAATGCCATTCATGACACCAATTGAAGTAATGCCTACCTGCACCGTTGACAAGAACTGCGTCGGGTTCTCAAGCAATTTAAGGGCAGCGGTTGCGCCTTTGTCCCCCGCTTCCTCCATGGCCGCAAGCCTTGCCTTACGGCTAGAAGCCAATGCCAATTCAGACATGGCAAACACGCCATTCACCAAAGTTAAAAACACAATCAGTAAGAAATCCATCCCTCCATTGTGCCAAGGCCTGAAGACGAATGAAATAGCCGCCTTGTCATGGGCCAAAATTAGGCAAAAAACATCCACAATTGGGTTTTCTTGAGATTTTGGAAGCCAATGTCTGTTTATTGGGTCGGTGATCTGCAAGGCTGCGACGAACCACTGGGTCAATTACTAGACCAAGTTGCTTTTTCAACCAGTCGGGATCGTTTGTATGTACTGGGCGATTTGGTCAATCGGGGGCCCTCCTCCTTGGCAGTCTTGCGGCGCTTGTCCAAAATGGGAAGCAGTGTTGAATGTGTTTTAGGCAACCATGATCTGCATTTACTGGCCCTTGCCGCAGGTGCCCGACAACCAAGCCGAACCGACACACTTCAAGATGTCTTGGAAGCCAGCGACAGACACACATTGCTTGATTGGCTTCAAAACCAAGCCATTGCACTTTTCAAAGAAGATGTTCTGATGGTTCATGCGGGCGTGCTGCCGCAGTGGTCACTCAGCACCACTTTAGAGCTAGCACATGAAATTGAAAGCGTTTTGCGCGGGCCCGATGCTGCCGAATTTTTCATGAACATGTACGGCAATGAACCTGCCCAATGGCACCCTAGCTTGAAGGGCATGGACAGGCTGCGCTGCGCTCTCAATGCCTTCACCCGACTGCGCTTTTGCTCTGCCACCGGCCATATGGACTTTAAGGTCAAGGAAAACAGCGCCAAAGCACCCGAAGGCTATGCCATGGTTCGAAGTTCCCCATCGCCAAACCATTGGCACAAGAATCGCATTTGGACATTGGTCCACCCTCGGCGCCGTGAGTCAAAAAGACATTTGGGCCATGGACACGGGTTGTGTTTGGGGCGGATGTCTCACGGCCATTCAACGCGATCAGATTGACCACGCGCCACAGAAAATCGAAATCAAATGTCCGCCCTACCAAACACCTTTTTAAATCTGAGACGTCCAACATGACTTGCTCTCTGACATGAAAAACGCCTTGGGCTTTGACCCCCGAGAAATCCCTTGGACACGCCAACTTCAAGATTGGCCAGCACTACCATCTTCATCGTTGAGTGCTGAGCGTCTGAAGTGGATTTTTAAAAACCCACCAGACTGGACCCCTGAGCTAAAACGCGAGCCTTTAATTGGCCAGCGCGCCCCCCAAGCAGCTGCCGTCTTAATGCCCATTGTGATGAGGGGCGAGAATGGTCAAGACCCCCATCTCTTGCTGACGCAAAGAACCCAGCACTTGTCTTCACATCCGGGGCAAATTGCATTTCCAGGAGGTAAGGTAGACCCAGAAGACGCGACAGTAGAGCAAGCAGCACTTCGCGAAGCACAAGAGGAAGTGGGGCTTGAATCTGAATTTGTAGAGATTTTGGGTCAGCTGCCAAGTTACGTCACTGGCACCTCATTTCACATTACACCTGTTGTGGCCTTGGTTTCACCCCATCACACCATTACAACCAATGTCAATGAAGTTGAATTTGCATTTGAGGTGCCCTTGTCCTTTCTCATGAATCCTCAAAACCACCGCCTGCATGAATGGGACAGAGATGGCGTTGTGAGACGTTGGTACTCCATGCCTTATCCAGCCACATCACCCAACAAGGACCCCCTTCAAGCAGACTATTTCATCTGGGGAGCCACCGCAGGGATGATTCGTAATTTTTATCGTTTTTTATTGGCCGCGAATTCCTTATGATGCAGTTATGAGCTTTTTCTCTATTTTTTTGGCACTGGTCATTGAACAAGCACGGCCTATGGGCTCGTCGCATTTTTTGCACCAGTGGTTAAGGCGTTGGGCGGACTGGGTTGCATCCCATGTGGACGGCGGAACACGCTCACAAGCCTGGCTCGCTTGGGGCTTACTCATTGGCGTACCCGCATGTCTTGCTGTACTCATTCATTGGTGTTTGGCTTTTTTCTTAGGCTGGTTCTTTGCAGTGGTTTGGAATGTGGGTTTGCTTTATGTCACCCTTGGGTTCAGGCAATTCAGCCATCACTTTACGGGCATTCGCGATGCACTGAACGATGGCGATGAGCCATTGGCTCGCGAGTTATTGGCCAAATGGCAGCAAATCGAAATCAATGACCTACCCCGTAACGAAATTGTTCGCCATGTCATTGAACACTCTGTTTTGTCTGCGCATCGGCACGTTTTCGGTGTCTTCTTCAGTTACGCATTGCTTTCCATCGTTGGCCTCGGACCGGTGGGCGCTGTGGTCTACAGAATTGCTGAGTTTGCAAAACGTTATTGGTCGCAAGCACCGTCTGTGNCAACCGTAACAGCAACGATGCCCACTCAACAAGACAACNCAAACTGGCACAGNGATTCTTTGAGAATGGTCGCCACCGAATCTTGGCACGCTATTGATTGGCTGCCCGCCAGAGCAACGGCCATGGGCTTCGCCATCATGGGCAGTTTCGAAGATGCGATGGACGGCTGGCGNCACCATGCCGAAAAGTTTCCAGATGACAACGATGGCGTTATCTTGGCCGCTACAGCAGGCGCTATCAATGTTCAATTGGGTGGTGCGGCACTTCAGCCCGATTTACCTGGCAGCAGTAGCACCCCTGGACGCCCACCCGAATTGGCCCACTTTGCCCAGGTCGTGGGCCTTGTGTGGCGCACGGTTGTGATGTGGCTGGTGTTGGTTGCGCTGCTTTCCTTGGCCAATCTTCTGGGCTAAGCGCCACTTCAAGCTACTGGCCCATAGATGGCCTAGGACCAACGTTGCTGCCCTAGCTCTTCAAACAGCTGCGCATAAATTCTGTGCCGTCTTGGACTCACTTCTGTGGCTAGCAAATCAATAGACTCTGCTTTTTGCAATGCAGACAAGACCCCACAGCCAGGTTCATGCAAATGGGTGCAGTTGTAAAACTTGCAATTGGGAACATGCTGCTTCAAATCGGGCATGCAAGCGGCCAATTGATTTTGTGGAATGTGCTGAAGGCCAAACTCCTGAAAACCCGGCGAATCGATGATGGCGGTACCCGGAATTGCCAACGCTGAAAGGTCGGGTCGGTTGCCAACCCAATAGAGCGACGTGCTTGTGGTGGTGTGTTTGCCCGAGTTCAAAGCCTGAGAGATCTCGCCTGTCAAAGCGCGAGCATTGGGAACCAGTGCATTGACCAAGGTACTTTTTCCGGCGCCAGATGGGCCCAGAATCAAGGTCGTCTTCCCCTCCATGTGAGACCTTAGCTCACTCAAGGAAGTATTGGCGTCTTGCAGACTTTTTAATTCGAGAGGCAACACCGTATAGCCCATGTGTTGATAAGCAGCCAGCCGATGCCACGCCTGCTGAAAAGCCTCACCCAGATCGCTCTTGTTCAACACAATGAGGGGTTTGATGTGCTCCGCTTCTGCAGCAATCAGTGCGCGAGACAATTGCGTTTCTGAAAACTCAGGTTCTGCCGCCAACAAGATCAACACCTGATCTAGATTGGCTGCAAATGATTTGGTGCGAACTTCATCTCGCCTGTAAAAAAGATTTTTTCTTGTCAGCACACTTTCAATCGTGCCTTCGTCGGCAGCGGCTTGCCACCTCACACGATCACCCACCACGGACTGACTCTTCTTACCCCGAGGATGGCAAATGATGCGCGATCCATCATCCAACTCGACCACACAATGTCTGCCATGCGTAGCCACCACCAAACCTGTGTTCATGGCCTCTTGCGAAGAGGTGACCAAGGCCTGTGCAGCCTTGGTCTTGGTGTGTGTGCGCTGATTAAGCTTGCGCATGCTGCATGCGTGCTAAGCGCAAACTGGCAGGAGGATGCGAATAGTAAAACTTCACATACAAAGGATCGGGCGTGAGGGTTGACGCATTGTCTTGGTACAACTTCAACAAGGCATTGCCAAGGTCAGCCACAGGCGTTTGCGACACAGCATAGGCGTCCGCTTCGTACTCTTGGACCCTTGAGCGCCAAGAAGAAATGGGCGCCAACAAAAAAGTGAACACTGGCACAACCAGCATGAACAACAACAGTGCAACAGCCTCGTTGCCGCTCGTCAAACTTGGGGTGACGCCCAAGCCTGTGTAAAACCAAATTTGCTGTGAGGCGAAACCCAACACGGCCAGACCCAGCAAACTCATTGCAAAACTGCTGAGCATCATTTTGAAGATATGTCGATGTTTGAAATGTCCCAACTCATGCGCCAGCACCGCCTCCATTTCAGAAGGCGTGAGTTGCTTCAGCAAGGTGTCAAAAAATACCACGCGCTTGCTAGCGCCAAAGCCTGTGAAAAACGCATTGGAATGTGCCGATCTTTTGCTGCCATCCATCACAAAGAAACCCTTGGCTGTGAAACCAGCACGCTGCATCAGTCCATTGACTCGCTCCTTCAAGGCTTCATCCTCTAAGGGCGTGAATTGATTGAACAGGGGCATGATCACATTGGGGGCAATGGCCATCAAAAACAACTGCCAAAACACCAAGGCGCACCAAGTCCAGAACCACCAGTAAGCGCCGCCCACATTCATCAACCACAGCACCAAAGCAATGAGAGGAACGCCCAAGACCAAACCCAAAGCAAGGCCCTTGGCAGCGTCACTCAACCACAATTTCCAAGTCATTTTGTTAAAACCAAACTTTTGTTCCAAGACAAAAGTTTGATAAAGCGACAAAGGCAAATCGATCANGCCACCNACCAAGGCAAACGACAACACCAGAACCACTTGCTGCCAAAGCCCAGGNGCCATGAATTCCAAAATGAAGTTATTCAAGGCGCTCAAACCGCCCATCAGGGTCCATGCAATGAGAACAGCGGCATCGATCCCTATGTCAATTTGCGAGACCTTGGCTTTGGCCAAGGTGTAATCTGCGGCTTTCTGGTGATCGGCCAATGAAATTTGACTTGCAAAGGCAGTTGGCACGTCACCCCTGTGTCGCGCGACATGCCGCACTTGTCTGGCATTCAGCCAAAGCTTCAATAAAACATTGGTCAGCAAAGCGCCCACCAGAAAATAAGTCAGGGTCAAAGTCGCATTCATAGCCCGAAGTGTAGATCAGCCAACATCAGCGACAATCTGAAGCTTTGGAAAAAGCCCCTTTTTGACATGACAGCTCCTTCTTCAAACATCCCCGCCAATCAACCCAATGCCGAAGCGNCCTTGGCCAAGTCAGACGACAACTTGGTTTGGATCGATTGCGAAATGACGGGCCTTGACCCTGAAAAGGAGCGTCTGCTTGAAATTGCGGTCGTTGTGACAGGCCCCCATTTGACACCCCGAATAGAAGGTCCAGTGTGCGTTATTCATCAGAGCGACGAGCTGCTCGACAAGATGGATGCCTGGAACAAAGGAACCCATGGCAGGAGCGGCTTGATTGACAAAGTCAAAGCCTCTGCCACCTCAGAGCAGGATGCAGAGGAAGCAATTTTGACCTTCATCAAGAAGTATGTGTCCAAAAATGCTTCACCACTTTGTGGCAACACCATTAGCCAAGACCGCCGATTTTTAGTCAAGTTCATGCCCAAATTAGAGGCGTACCTTCACTATCGAAATCTAGACGTCAGCACGCTGAAGGAACTTTCCAAGCGTTGGAAACCCGAGGTTTTCAACAACTTCAAGAAGCAACAAAAGCACACTGCACTGGCGGATGTGCACGAATCCATCGAAGAATTGGTCCACTACAGAGAGCATTTCATTCGCCTTTGACCCTTGTTTGAATTGATTTCAGGGAAAACCCGCGCAACTTAAAAAACTGTGCAATAATCAGCGGCTGTATTGCAAACAGGCCTTGTGCCGCAGTACTTGTGCATCACCCTTCACGCCTTTGACTCACTGATAAGAGTCACTCGACTGGAAAAGATGGGCCCGACATCATGTCAAACCCACTCTCTTCAAACAGCACCGAGCTCCGTTTGATGGTTGATGTTTTTTAACCATGAACGGCGCCACCGCAAATCTTGCGGACGTCCGTGCGAGAAAAAATATGACTGACGCTTTTGAAGTGCAGGACGACTTGTCGTCTGCGCAATCCTCTACGAACGAAACTTTCGTGACCGAAACATTGGCGCTTGATGCAGCCGACGTTAACGACAACGAAGCTGTCGAATCCGAAATCACTCCCGAGCAACCCAATGGCTTCGTGCTGTTGGGCTTGGCACCAGAATTGGTTCAAGCTGTGGCCGACCTTGGCTACACACAGCCCACTTCAGTCCAACTTAAAGCCATTCCATTGGCATTGCCTAAGGAAACATTAGGCCAAGCCAACCGCTACATCGACCTGATGGTTTCAAGCCAAACAGGCAGCGGTAAAACAGCTGCCTTCTTGTTGCCAGTGTTGCACACCTTGCTACAAGAAATGGCCGCTGAAGAAGAAGCCGAGCGCGCTGCATTTGCACAAGCCTGCTCAGACGCTGCCGCCAATGGCGAGCCAGCACCCAAGCGCCCCAAACGCAAAGACCCCACCAACTCACGCAACTTCAAAGCGCCCACACCTGGCGCCCTGATTGTTTGCCCTACACGTGAATTGGCCCAACAGGTGGCGCACGATGCCATCGATTTGGTCAAGCATTGCCGCGGCTTGCGCGTGGCCAACATTGTGGGCGGTATGCCTTACCAGTTGCAAATTGCCAAACTGCAAAATGCCAACTTGGTGGTGGCCACACCGGGCCGTTTGCTCGACTTGCAACGCTCCATGCAAATCAAACTCGACAAGGTCAAATTCTTAGTGGTTGACGAAGCCGACCGCATGTTGGACCTGGGCTTCTCTGACGACCTGGCCGACATCAACCAACTCACAAGCCAACGTCAGCAAACCATGATGTTCAGCGCCACTTTTGCGCCGCGCATTCAGCAGTTGGCCATGCGCGTCATGCACGACGGCGGCTCATCGGTTCAAAAAATCCAAATCGATTCACCCCAAGAAAAGCACAGCAACATCAAACAAGTTTTGTTCTGGGCCGACAACGCCCAACATAAACGCAAGTTGCTTGACCATTGGTTGCGTGATGCCTCCATCAACCAAGCCATTGTCTTTGCCAGCACCCAAATTGAGTGCGATGGATTGGCTGCCGACCTGCAACAAGATGGCTTTGATGCCGTCGCTTTGCACGGCGCCTTGAGCCAAGGTTTGCGCAATCGCCGTTTGATGGCTTTGCGCAACGGTCAAGTTCAAATCTTGGTCGCCACTGATGTGGCTGCTCGCGGCATTGACGTGCCCACCATCACGCACGTGTTCAACTTTGGTTTGCCTATGAAAGCCGAAGACTACACACACCGCATTGG
>JGI25922J50271_10000524_pt1 | contig 11239 bp, 16 predicted proteins | sample LauGreSu1BDMLBDD_2_FD_50271 | JGI IMG/M metagenome (IMG submission 50271) | reverse complement strand
GCCGTGTCGGATGCTGGCAATCGAATCAAGGCAGTAACCGATAGTATTCAGAATCCACGTCCTCCCGTTCAGCCCAACCCAATCAATGAGGTGAAGCGTAAGATCTTGAAGCCCCTGGATATGTCAGTGATTCAGACAGTTTTGTTCACAATCTTGCTCGCGCTCGTTGAATACTTGATGGTTCCATCGGAGTATGCATCGTATCTTGTTTTCTTGACGCTTTGCGTGGGCGCCTCAGCTGGAATCTATCTAAGCACTAGATAATGGGTTGCCCGATTGAGTTTGTAATATCACAGGGTGCATGCGTGGTGCAGTGCCCCACACTGTACAAGCTTAAAGTCGTTGAGGGCGTGTCATCTTGTGTCGTTGAGAGTCCATCTGGCGAAAATATTGTAAAGTTTGGGCTTACATCTGTGGCTCCCCTGGGGGGAATGGGTCCGACGGGGGCGAGGCGTGGAACAAGCTACGTAAACTGGAGTGACGATTTTAAGAACGCATACAATGACTTCACTCGAGATCATGCTCTTGCAAACTCGATCCTCGGAAGAACGACCGCACAGGACCAGTTGTTTACCGCTCTCCAAACCGCCGAGAATGCTCGGGACACGGCACCCGATGCATATCAAGCGGCGCGTACCGCATACTACACGCTGGTCAACGGTTCAAACGCTCCAGCTTGGGTAGAACAAGAGAAGGCTCGGATTGCCAATGTCGAAGCGCAACCGATTGTCAATGGATATGTTGCTCGGTACAATGACATTCAAGCAAAGAAGAACCAACAACAGTCTACAATCGAGGTTGTGGATGGCGTTCGCGACAAGATCTTAACCGTAAAAGATGATCTTGTGTTCTCCGTCTCGACCTTCCAAAAACAGATCGATGATATCAAAAATCAGATCAACAAGAACAAGGCGAAACAATCTCAGACGATTGCCGCTACATCTTCATGGGTAGATACGTTCCTCAACTGGGTTATTGCGCTGGTAACACTTATTGCCATTGTTATTCTAGGTCGCCGATTCATGACAAAAAGTGGTCCCCCGCCTACGATTGAAGAAGTCGAGGCAAAGGCACGATTTATACGAGCCCAAGCAATGCTTAGAAATGCAAATACAAGGGGGCCGAGAGGTTGGCTGTATTGATGCGTTCACCCTCCTCAGATCGACTACGCGAACAACATAATGGAGGTGTCTGATCCTCGCACAGTTGCTGATTTTCAAAAGACTACATTCTGCGGACATCCACGCTCACACGTCGTGAAGGTTCTCCTTCAAAACGTGCAACTCGGTCANGCAGATTATGCCTGTTATTGGGCGTTGGAGCTACTTTGCTCTGGGCTGGTCCATAGCTTGTGGGCAACGCTNTTTGATGCAGCCGCGCTCCATATCAACCGAGCGAACCCAAATGTGTTCATCTACCTGGCTGGAGCCTACGAGCGGTATGCACCNATCGAACAGGTNTTTACGGTTGGAACCATGACATCGATTCGTAACAATCCAGATGTACGATCGATCATCTGCGAAGTTGCAGCAACCTTGTCAAGCTGTCGCAAAAACAAGTTGCCATCGCTTCCAACAATCAAACCCGTCCACGATTTTGATCCACAGACCATTCAGGAACACCTCAAAGCCCCGTCACAACTGTTTGGACGTCTCACTCTCCGCCCAGCAGATCCCCTTCCGGTGGCTGTTCCACTTAACGAGTTCGTATACAGTCTGCGAGCGGATGTTCGTGATGCCACACGGGCCTTGTATTGGATGGCGTGGGTATTTGCGTATTGCCGGGAGCACAAAAAACAGACCAAGCAGCCTCTCGTTTTTGCCAATCGATTCGACGAGTTTGTCTCCGAGGCCCATGGGATTCATCCGGTCTGGATCTTTTGGGATGCCATTCGCAAGCAAGCTCAAGCCCCCGCGCGCCCCGTCATTGATGTTTTGTACAAGATGTACTGTCTGCGTTGGAGTCCATCCGATGCCAAGACGAAACAGCATCTCCTGATTGCAGCCTTGGTGATTGTCTGTGAAGGGACAACATTTGATGCAACTGTGGTATCGGGAAATACAATTGCCGTCTCGACTGTTTTGCAGGGAATGCCCGGATGGATTGATGCGATTGTCCGTATGCAGAAGAGCTTCGTCTAAGTAAAAGTATGAAAGGTATTATAAATGGTAGACAATACTCCTGATGGTCCTCCTGTACCAATACAAGCGCTTCAAGTAGGGTCTGTGTATTCACCCCTATCTGATCGTATTGATGACAATGGTAACCGTGGTATAGGATTTCTTTTTACTGTAAAAAAACGTTTATCAAAGCGCGCACTCCAGATTAGACCACTACACCTAGAAGACTTAGCGCCAGGGATAGGGATAGAACCATTGATAGCCAACAACTATCCGCCGGATACGATGTTTCAGAGGTACATGACTCCGGAGGAGAAGAAAGAAAAGGGTCGCAATGTCAGAAACGCCAGACTTGTCGGCATGTATAAAGGGTTACCGACTGGTGTTGAATCAAGCATTGCTCAGTTTGTTTCGGGTATACCAGCAGAAGGACCGGGTGGTAAGAATGCGGCCCAGCAAGCAGACCTTGTCAGAGAACAAGCGGGAGTACCCGGTGTGATGAGAGATCCGAACTATTACAAGCAGTTCTCGGGTAGGAGACGCACGCGCCAGAAAACAAGAAAACACACTCGCCGTCTCAATCGTTTTACAAGGGATGCCCGGATGCGATTGTCCGTATGAAACAGAGTTTCTCCTAAACTCTATGCTTGCGGTAAGAACGAGATCTGCGGGAACGAGATTTGCGGTTGCGACGGCGTGTGCGTTGAGCACCGCGAGCACCAACTGGTGTGGGTGAAAAGGATGCACGCTCGCCGGGAGCTCGAGGAAGCGCCACCGGTCCAGCTGTACTAAATTCCCCTCGTTTCAAGGTAACGGTAATACCATACCTATCCGGCACAAGCCACGAGATCACCCCGGTAGCTTCGTTCTCTTCGTTCTTAGAATACTTAAGTTTCCTAGTTATTTCCTCTTCTTCATAGGGTGTAAACTTTACTAAATACTCACGTCCCTCCATATATGCAGTGTCTGGGGTGTCAACAACAAACGCAGTAGAGTCCATTTATTATCTTTACAAGATTTTTAGACATCGCATACCGTCTAAAACGGATTTGATCTGTAAGTGAAGATGCGGATTCAGTGAGCTGAACGCCTGCGAGTGCGTCGCCTCCGACCACGGCCAATTGTTCCACGCTTCAGTCCTGCAAAATCTGCAATTAACGCCGTTGGACCACCCGGTGCGTTAAACGTTTTTGGTTGTCCGAATGACGTCACCGTGCTTGTCGTCGCACCCGGTAATCCGTACTGGGTTCCGATGATTCCTGTCATTTTTGCACGCGTGGGGTTCGTTGCATCGACAGCTCGTTGTAAGTTGCTTTCCATATTAAACAGTAGCGCATCATACGTACTCGAAGACAGTCTTTGAACCAAGAACCTTGCAGTATCGATGATATCCGCGTTTGCTGACCTCATTCTCGGTCGTCCACGAAAATCATTCTCATCATTGATTTGTAAAGCAGGTGAACGAATCAAATCATTCAAGAATCTCTTAATCTCTCTGACTTTATTGAACTCCACCCTGGCTCGATTCACAAGTTCTGTCTTGCTTTCAACTTGAAAGTGTGCTTCATCTGCAGTACCCTTTTGCATAATATCACCGCTAGTTCCAGGTGCAGGCGCAGGATTCTCCATTACCTGTAACGGATAAATTTTTGAAAACCTCATTGACTCGCCGTCTAAAACGGATTTGATCTGGGGTAGATCAATAGACTCTGTGGCGAAAATGATTGCTCTAATTCTGATCAACGTGGGAGTGATTGTATACGGGATGACGCTTGGAGTTCTGGCTTCTGTGATGTGTTGTAGGTGTGTTGCGGACGGATTCGAAGATGCGCATGCCCATCGGCGCAGGTAAAACGGATGTTCATTTGGAGAGGAAAACGGAGGTAGAGCAAAAAATGACAACTTTTCTTCCTGAGATCTCTGCTTCTAAGGTTGCTGGACTGATTGGTCTTCACGCCTATCAGTCACCCCATGAGACGATGTATGAACTGCTTTCTCGCCACATTCCCACCAAGAACCGTATTGCAGACCTCGAGGTCCGTGAGCGACGCATCGCTATTTCCAAGTTGAAGGATGCGGTTCTTCGTAGTTCGCCCATTCGTGATGTTGTGAACGCCGGCATTCGCGCATGTGAGGGTAAGGCAGATATTACCGAGACCCTTGCTGACGTCGAGACCCAGGCGGGTCTGGTTCTAAATCTCCGTCACTCTGAGCTGTCGAGCGAGGTTCGTCAGATGCTGGCAACCGAGGTTCGCGGTGCTGTCCAGAAGCAACGTGGACTCAACAAGGAGAACAAGATTCTCGACACATACGAGGCAGACAACAATGTTAAGGTCAAGGACCGCAACACGATGACCTTCAAGAAGACGTACAGCACCTTCAAGCTGATCGGACGTACCGACGGCTACGTTGAGGAGCACAATCGCATCGTGGACTCCAAGGCGCGTACACGCTGGTGGAAGGACGTTCCAATGTACGACGAGATTCAGCTTCGAGTGTACATGGCGCTGTCCGGCGCGGCGGAGTCCGAGTTGATCGAGTCCTTCCCCGATGGTCGCGTGCGGGAGACCAAGTTCATCAATGACATTGAGAAGTGGGAGGTGATCCACGGGGCAATCGGCGATGCCGTCAAGAAGATGACGGAGGCGACGACCAACGAGGAGGTCCTTCGTGCTATCGTTTTCGCAAACACCGTGTCAGTGTAATAATGAAGATCGCCATCATTGAAGGACTTCCAGAGAAGTTCGCGAGCGTTAAAGGAACAACCTACGAAACCAAGTATTTTTACACTGGGTTTGGGAGGTATAATGAATACGAGAAGACCCTGGAGGCAATGCAGTTCAACCCAGATGGGTCTTGCTCTTTTTTTAGTCGACCCCACGAGCCTGAGGTCTTTTCAAGGGTATATCACACCGAAGCCGTAACGATTACTTTGTACTCGACATCCCCTCGAGTCTGGAAGGAAGAGGTGGGTGGTGTTGTGTGGTTCTTTCAGGAGATCGTGCAGGACGGCGCGCAACCCAGCTTCTGAGCCTGCTCCTTGACCACCTCCTTGACCTCAGCAGCGGAGATCACGCCATCGCCGTCCTTGTCCAGCTTGGCAAGTGGGGACTTCTTGAGCTCATCCAGAAGCTCCTTGATGGCAGCCTTCAGAACATCCTTGACGATCTTCTCCACATCAGACTTGAGTGCATCCGGGACCACCGACGCCACAGCGGTGGCGACTGCAGACACGGGCTCCGGAACAACGACGGGCTTCACCTCCTCTGTAGTCACTGCTTGCGTGGTCTCGGACATTGCGGTTTGTTCTATGCTTAGAAAAGGTCTTGAATATGTAAATGGACGTCTGGAACATCCTCTCCGTAGGAGCATCTACTCTCCTGATGCTCGCTCTCATCCACATAGCCGTCTTCTATGTAGTTCGGCAAATGTATCCTCCTCAACCGAAACCTGTACCCGTTCCGGTTGTTCGCTTTGCTGAACCAGTCGCAGAAGCACCGCCGGTAGCTCCGGAGATTCCCCTGGTCACAACAAAGCTCCCTCCTCCCGTCGATACACGCGATCCCGGACCGGCACGCACATCGGCGCCCGCTTTCAGCGAGCCAGCGAAGGAGAGGGAAGCGGTGACTCTCCCCACGAATGTACCAACGTATGAAAGTCTCTTATCGGCTGTCTCCTCTAGTAAGGAAGGGGTCCCCAATCTCGGACCCATGTCAGGTGCCTCAGTATAGTGGAAATCCTGGATGGATTTACTTGACACACTCTCAAGAGGGCAATGCCTATGCATACTTTACAGATTCAAAGGGAGAACGCCCTGAGAATCTGGCCTTGGTCATGGATGAGAGACTCTGTTCTGATACCATTCTTCGAGTCGTTCGACTGGCGCCCAAGATTTATGTTGTATATGATGTCTTGGTCTTGAACGGAACTCGTATTCACGAAAAGCTGACATTTGCTCAACGACAGACAAAGATCGCCGAGCTTCTCGAGTTGTTTCATCACCCCGACTTGGTTGCATTGACAACCATTGCCGATGCTCCTGTTGGCACCCACATTCGTGGATTCGAACAGTATGATGGCGAGCCAGGATCGATCGGCGTTTATCTTCCAGCTGTAGAGTAAATGAGTTGTCAATCTCAAACCACGGGTGGTCGTCGTCGTTCCCGCAAGATGCGTGGAGGAAATGGGTATGGTGTTGGATCGCCGATCTCGGTTGGTGCTCTTGAGTATGTTCCGAACATGACATCGGTTCCGAATGGAGCCCCGTACAAGCCGTCGGGTGGTCGCCGTCGCCGTCGGTCTCGTCGCCGTGGAGGTGCGGGAGAGCCTATCTATGCCATAGATGAAAGAAAGCTGGTGCTTCAATCTGAGTGTGGTTCGCGCCCCGAGTTGTGGTTGGCAGCATCGGTTGGGTATCCCTCCCTCCCTATAAAGATCTCTGAGGGTATCGAGAACCCGATGCGAGACGGAAGACCCCTCGGACAATGTGATATGGTACAGGCTGCCTCGGCGCCCGGTGGTCCTGGAGAAGAACCCGTAGGCGACATCATCGTAGGACGCAGGGGAAAGCACAAGGGTGGTCGCCGTACTCGTCGTAAGCACCGCGGACGTCGTCGCTCGATGCGGGGNGGCGGGTCCGTTGCAGGTGTTGGNTACGGATTTACGGGTTCCGGAGAGCGTGGTATGGCGAANCAGTCTCCCTANCCGTCTAACCTCCCGCCGAGCGGTGCCTTTGCCATCCCGACGGGCACTCGCTGAACAGCATCGGCAAATACATACGGCATATAAGCTGGATTGTTTGTCACGATAAACGGTCCGCCAACTGTCTGGCAATGTAAAAACATAGTTTGCACATCAAATCGCAGGCTGGTGTATTCGGTATACTCCTTCCATACCTGATACGATTTCAAAGCCGTCATTCCAACGGTCATTAAGTCCGCCTGACACAAAAAGATGAAAAAGATTGTTATGATTGGCATGAGAATCATGTCACTTATAAGACTCATCATCACATACCAGGACGTCGGCGCGTACTTCTTCTTGAGTTGGATATACCGTTCTGCAGTTTCAAATGGCTTAGCTGGTAAGGGCACTCGACTCGTTGTCATTGACATTCCGCTTACGGATGCTTACTCCCTTGTTCGGAAACTTTACCTCCTCAAACGTGCGAGCGTCGATGTACACAATCTCTGTGTCGTTATGAACCTGAATGAGATGGAGAATCAGGTCTAGGGCGATGACGTTCCCGACAACCATGTACTTCTCCATTGCGGTGGTAAGATCAACCTCGCTGGTCTTGTCCCCAATCCAGATCCACGGAACATACGGCTCATAGTCGAATGGATCGTAGACTCCACGAACAATCTCGTCGGTGTCGTAGAAGAGATTGCACTTCTTCACTCCATCCTTCTCCCACTCCTCAATAAAGACCCCATCCTCGGGGACCCGCGTCATCTCATCAACCTCATCCTGATCGTACTCGTCTGAGAGAATGTAGTACGAGATCTTCTTATGATGGATCGGCGCTCCAAAGATCCAGCTGATAAACTTGCACACACTGTTGTAGAGACGAAGAATACAAATCATCGACATTTTTGGCTCACTTGATCTCATTTGAATCTGCCGGGACCAGTTCCATTTTGTCCTTGCCAGCGAAGAAATCCTCCTTGGGAAACTGACCAAGCACGATAACATCAAAATCCGTACCCATAGAAATTGATGTAGCAAGGGCAGTGACGATAAAGGGTGTAGCAACCAAGAACCAGGAGACGACACTCAGTCCGATTCCGCAGAACATGTCCAGAACAACCACAACCGCAAGACCCATGACCAGCTTGATTACGAAAGTAGCCCACATGCCAAGAGCGGCATCAAATCCAAGATTAATCGCAAGGAAAACTGCATATAGCAGTGCCGGTGGACAGAGATCTTCAATGAAACGCATCTTCAGGTATTACAACTAAACAAGAAAAAGATGGACGACGCAACAATGGTTCAACAGATGACGGGTTGCACTCGCGAGGAAGCAGAGAAGTCGTTGCTTGCTCACGAGACTGTTCTTGATGCAATTGAATTCTTGATTCCTGCAAATCCGGTGACATCGGGAGCAAAGTATATTCCTCCAAAGCCCACGATTGATAATGGTCTGGACCCAGAACAGGATGCTCTGTGTAAGAAGGGTCGTTGGTTACAGGACAGGGTTAGCGCTTTATTCTCAGTCGCCCATTCGAAAATCCTACCTGACCCACNGGCTGAACAATCCGCGTCGCGACCTGCTGAGGCGTCTGTTGTTGTGCTTCCATCTGTTGCCGAGGAGTCTGAATCTTCACAGGGTGTTCTCGAACAAACTGCTCAACCAGTCCCGCAATCCGAGACCCCTCCGTAAACAGATTCAGTGATTGNATGTGTGCTCGGACCAGGTCAGACCGCGCGACATAGTCCTCTTCATTGTCAAGAGACACAATNGCATTCATCCATTCGTCTACTTTCTCACGATCACACGAGATCCCGGCAGGCGTGATCCATTCTTCCATACCTTCTGTGCTTCCACCTGGGTACTTTGTATTGGATGTGGGCGTAGAATACAAAACTGGAATACCATTGTACATTGCTTCAACNCCAATTCGCCCAAAACTCTCATAGTAACTCGGCATCACAAGAATCCGAGTTCGTTTGAGAATAGTCCGAATGTCATCATCGAATGGAACCCACTCAATATTACCTGGAGATGGAGGCACCCGGAGTTCTCCATAATAAGGAAGGACTCCTAAAAACTTCCGATCGGGCATACGCTTTGCAAGATCAATAAACTGAGTAACGCCCTTGTTCTGATTTGCATTTACCAGTGTAATGCAATCGCCACGAAACGGCTCGTTGATTCTGATCTTATGTTCGTGCATCAAGGGACGGACAACCGCAGTTCGCATAATATTGGGNGGCCANGGAACAACATTCTTTTTGTAGTTTGGTTCCATAGTCGCATTGATAAACATGAGCATCTCAACCCACTGAATCTTGCGACCTGGATTGTTTTTGGTGATGGACGTGTAGCTTCCATCGAAGTGACATGTAGCAATGATTGGGCGATCGTATCCACGATTGTTCAGTTTACGAACATCAGGTAGTGCAGGCGAATGAGGGCAGATCCATCCTTCACTCGAATCCAAATACTTGCCTCCAGCTGAGAAGTGCATGTATTTGAAGCCACGGTACTCGCCACCGTTCACGCCCTCCTTGGGCACTTCAAGAGACATAAAGACAACTTCATGTCCCCGCTTTTCAAGTTCAATTGCGAGGTCAATATCGTGAAGAAATGCGCCGCACAGGTCGGGCATTCTTCCTGCAAAGAAGACGAGTCTCATTATTAGGAGACATCAACACGTTTTGTCTGAACCAGGCGCGTGGCATCTCCTCCGCGCGTCCAGTTGTAAATCCAGTTGTCGGGGTTTGAATACTCTGACTGTTTGATGTCGATCAGNGGCTGATAGAAGTTCGGGATGGTCGAATCCATCACAGTGTTCGCCTCCTTACGATTACGAACCGATGCCGAGTGGATGAGTTGCGACTCATCGTTCACCGCAGAGGGGTCTCCGCCGCCCATATCAGGTGTCGTGGCAAACGGGCGCGCCCAGAGTTCGTGNTTGCCCTTTTGACGCCAAGCTCCAGGGATGCCCCAGCGCAGATCCGTNTTTGTATCCACAGCACAACCGCCGCCGGGCTGACCAAATCCGCCACGAGCAATCATACCGGGCTGGTCTGCCATGGCCGAAGCCGGATTCAGTGTGTCGGAGCACGCGGCGTCCATTCCCGTCGTCTGGCGGGTCAGTGTACTCGTGTTGCCAACCGTCTTTGCCGCTTGGTCATACTCGTCTGAGCGAATACGTGTGGGCGCATTNAACCAATCTACGGAGTTTGTTGAAAACATCTCTTACCTTGTGATACAGAAAAAACGGAAACAGTTTCATCAGGACTAAGGACAATAGCCTGACAAAAATGATCCTCCAACCAATTGACTGGTATGAGCACGACGTAAAGGGACTGTATGTGATTGATGTGTTTGGACGCCTAGAGAACAAGAAGGTAGCCTGTGTGCGCCTGACAGGTTTCCGCCCCTACTTCTTCGTGAGCACAAAGCCCGACGTGGGCAAGGTCTACGAGGCATCGAACAAGAAGTGGGTGCAGAAGTTTGGACCGAAAAAGGGACAGGAGGAGTACGCCTTCAANCTGAGCAAGAACTTCACNGAGAACCCGGTGCCGGTGATCACCCAAGTGAAGAAGTACGATACGATGGCGGGCTTTGCCGATATGAAGTTTGCAAATGTGTGGAAGGTGGAGTGCGAGACCCTTGCCTCGTTCAGGGCTGCCAAGTCGGTCTGCCAGGGAATCCAGTATGAGAGCAATCTCCCGCCGTTCCTTCGCTTCTTTCACGAGAAGCACCTGGGACCGGCATCGCCGATGAAGTTTACCGCTGCAAAGGAGATCGACATCCCAGTCGATGACGAGGGGGAGCCGACGTATTATGTCGATGAGTTTCACACGTGCAAGTACACGGATGTGGAGGCGTGCGATGTAACCATCCCACTCCTCGTGGCTTCGTATGATTTGGAGATGTGTCCGGCAGGCGACTCCAATCAGTTTCCGGTGTCGTCCAAGGATCCGATCATCCAAATTGGCGTCTCGTATCGGCGATCGACAGACATGATGACGCCAACGGCTCGGACGGTGTTTGTGCTGGGCGAGGTTGCTGAGTCGGGGGATCCGTCTATCGAGTTTGTGTCCTGTGCAAACGAGGCAGACATGCTCCTCCAGTTTGCCGAGGAGATCAGGGAACGGAATCCAGACATTATGTGTGGATACAACATCTTCGGCTTTGACGATGCCTACATTGAGGGGCGTGTGACCAGGCTGGGGATCTTGGATGAGTTTGAGCTGGCTCGCAAGAAGACGGATCAGTGGGGCGACAAGAAGTTTGAGACAAAGAAGACTGAGCTGGCAGCCGGCAAGTTTGATCTGCGCTACATGACGTTGCGCGGGCGCCTGGGGATTGACCTTCTACTGAACATGCGCCGGGAGCATTCTCTGGACAACTTTAAGCTGGACAATGTAGCCTTTACGTTCCT
>JGI25922J50271_10000521_pt1 | contig 11302 bp, 7 predicted proteins | sample LauGreSu1BDMLBDD_2_FD_50271 | JGI IMG/M metagenome (IMG submission 50271) | reverse complement strand
GAAGTGGATTTCAGTGTCGGCGAAATTCTTGTCACGAATGAAGACATGCTACCGGATGGCAGACAACTTATTTGGGAAGGTTTTCCAAGCTCAAATGATCGCTTTGTTACGTATCTTTTTTTCTATGATGCAATTGATTCCCCTTCTGATAAATCACTTCTGAATTTATATGAATTGTTTTTTGAAAAACTTNCAACATATAAAGAACCAGGCGAGCATTTTGATATCGGCAGACCACTCTTTGGCATCATTCCATCCTATTCTCATAAAGCGCTTGGTAATGCGCGCATTTCAGCTGATGACAATATCCTTTGCATTGGCGATGCCGCCGCACTCAGTTCACCGCTTTCCTATTGTGGATTTGGNTCTTTTGTACGCAATCTTCCGCGCATGACAAAAGCATTGCATCAAGCGATACAGTCAAAACAGCTAACTAAGAATTCNCTCAAATCAATCAATGCATTTGAATCGCGCGTTGCAATCATGTCGAATTTTGCGGCCTTTCTNCAGGGCAANAAGGGTCAACCAGCAAATACAGTCAATGAAACAATGAATNTNTTCATGGATGTACTTGCTCATTTGCCGAATCATATTGCTCAAGAAGTATTTCGTGATANGATGAAGTGGGAATCNTATAATATCATGATGAGCACGGTGCCGAAAAGACATCCTATGTCCTATAAGATTTTNATTCGCACNCATGGCTTTTGGGGTTTGCTCAGATGGGCGCTCAACTTTATTGGATTCACNCTGAGCGAAAAACGCAAGAANTCTTAACGNANAATCACNTGCGAAGCATGAACATAAGGCTCATCGCCTCCATGNACATGACCAAACACTGAGATTTCNCTCCCCTCTTTCATCTCGGGAAGTGGGTCTTTCCCGGTATATTCCACTTTGAAGATTGTCCCTTGAAGATCTTTTGCATGGAAATGTCCTTCATGTCCCTCATGATCATGTCCATCATCTTTCACTGTAAACATACCATCAATCTTCACTTTCTGTGCTTGCTCCACATCGGATGCTTGCTCGCTCATTTTCATGGCAGTTGCAAATGGCACGGATTGCAATGCACCAAACTGCGTGGCATACCAGAAAATAAATGGAAGCAATACAATGAGAGCGATAATGATGATGCGTTTCAGCATGAAAGTTCCTGTTGATTAAGTACCCGATTTGCGAAGTTGATCGGCATTGCCTTCATATTTGGAAGGACATTTCGTGAGAATTTCATTCGCTATGAATTGTTTGTCTTCAAAAAGTCCTTTCACGACAATGCTTTCCGCAATGTCGAAATTATTGGGTCTTGCGCCTTGATATTCCACTTGAATGACTTCGCCTTTTTCATCTTTCATCGAGAATGTGAAGAGATTTCTCTCTGCATCATAATTGGCTCCCTGCTCACGCACCCATGTACCTTTCACCTGCATTTTCTTACCCGTTGCACGAGCGGCTTCAATCGTTCCATATTCAATTTTGCTCGAATCCAATACGGATATGCCTATGGCTAAGAATGCCAAGCTTATAATGATGCCGATGATATATCGAGTTTTCATTTCAATTCCTATTACTTGATATGTTGCTCAAGTTGTTTGACCGAACCATCCAATTTATTGACATAGAATGCGAGTCCTAGCCAAATAACAAGAGCGATGACGAGGACGACATAGATGGCATGTTGTTCGAAGAATGACATCATGATAGTGATTCCTTATGAAGCATGCGAGATTGTAATTCTCTTCCTGCAAGGCGAATGCGAATGCAAGACTGAGTAGCCAGAAATACAGCATGGTGAATGCACAAAATGCCATGCTTAAAATAATTTGTTTCAAAAGATCGAGTGTTCCTGCCTGCTGACTGATGACGGGTCCTGCATTTGAATCATCGGCTGAACCGGGATGCAAACCACCATAGATGCGAGGCGCGATATAGATGAAAAAGACTGCGGCGATTGCTCCGATGATGGAATATACCGAAGATAATCTTGCTCTTGTTTCTTCTTGTTCGATAGCGGAACGAAGTACGAAATATGCTCCATAAATCAAGAGCAAAACAAAGATGGATGTCTCGCGAGGATCCCAATTCCAAAAAGATCCCCAATTGAATTTTGCCCAAATCGCGCCGGACACCGTAGCAAGAATGCAGAATAGCGTACCCAATGCGGCTGATGAAGATGCGATGATATCAAGTCGTGGAGATGGATTTCTGAGATAGCGAATCGACATGATCATCGAGACGATATAGGCAAGGAATGCAATCCAGGACATTGGCACATGAAAATAGAGTATACGCGCTCTTTCTTCCAGTCCAACAATATATGGTAGCGTGATAAGCGGATCGATTTCGATAATGCTTGAAAGTCTGAATTCGGCATCGGAATTACCGCGCTTCAAATCTGCAATGACTGTTTTTCCACTCCCAAAATCAGCGGGATTGAGTTTATCAGCAGTCAATCTCAGGAAAAAGGTTTTCTCTTTGCCTTGAATTGGAATCATCCATTCACCGGATTCTTGCTTTTCTGCTTTTGACACATCGATCTTGCATAAAACCGGAATGGGTTTTTGCATTCCCATGCGATAGATCAATGCGACATCTTCGGTGTGCCGGCGATGCGTGGAAATAATGCCAAAAACACCATGATTGTCATCACGGAGATGAGTCCGATGCGCATCCAAAGTGGTCTGGGCTTGAGCAAACCGGGATATAAACCCCAGCCGATGCCGATGATGAATCCAAGAGAGAGAATGAGAGCTTTCATGCAATCAGTTAAATGTGAGCTTCAAAAATACTTTTTTGCCGAATCATTATCACTACTGTTTCCAAGGATTGGTAGCCCAAACGGAAAATTCAGGGATCATGGCTCTGTCATCGAGTTCCAAGATGGACTTGATCATATAGGCGATTTCCTGTGAGCGAAGTTTATTGTCAGCCGCGGTACGCTCGATTCTTTTATCGGAATTGAATGCAGTTGCAACTTCACTTGGATTCACTTGCATCACGCGAATGGAATGCTTGCGAAGTTCATGTTGCCAACTTTCGGTCATGGCTCTAAGCGCGAATTTACTCGCNGCATAAATACCGCCTTTTTCAAATCCGCGTAATGATGCGGTTGAACCGATATTGATGATGGCGCCTTTTTGTTGTTCGATGAATATCGCAGCGGCTTTTTGGGCCATGAGCGCAGGACCAAATACATTGGTTCTGAAGATATGCTCATATTGTTCCAAGGTTGCATCTAGTAGCGTTGGAAATGCACCCAAACCGGCATTATTGATGAGTACATCGAGTCCGCCGGCACGTGCCAAAAACTCTTGATATGTTCTATCGATGTCTTCCGGTTTTGTTACATCAGCCACAATCGGAAAAGCTCCTGAATAGTCTGCTGCGTTTTTCAATCTCTCTGCATTTCTGCCTGTGATGCCGACAATCGCACCTGCATCGACCAAACATTTAGCTGTTTCCTTTCCGATGCCGAGCGAGCCACCCGTGATGAGTATTCTACTGTTTTGAAGTTCCATGATTATATCCTTTCCGTACGCATTGAGCGTGGATTGACGGTGAATTGAAGTGAGTGAAAAGCATCTTCGCCGAGATATTTGAGTTTCAGGGCCGCAAGAAAACCGATCATCGCGGCATTGTCCATGCAATAAGAAAGTTTGGGAAGAAAAACATTGATTGGTCTTTTCTCTGAAGCTTCCTGCAAAGCAGAGCGTAGCCTTGAATTGGCAGATACACCACCGGCCACAATGATATTCTTGATGCGATGTTCTTTGGATGCTCTAAAGAGTTTATGAATCAANACTTCNACAATTGCTTCTTGCACNGANGCACATATATCTTTGAGCGTGGATTCATCCTGAATGCCATTCGGGAATTCTTTTTGCAGAAAATATCTGACNGANGTTTTGAGTCCTGAAAAGCTGAAATCATAATTGTCTTCATGCATCAATGCGCGCGGAAAAGTAAATGCTTTNGGATTTCCTTCTTTGGCAAGTGCATCAATGCGGGGTCCGGCAGGATAGCCAAGACCAAGCATCTTCCCTATTTTATCGAATGCCTCACCGGCGGCATCATCTTTGGTATTGCCAATCGCGATTTCTTCGCCGAATTCTCTNACNAGNAAAATACTGGTATGACCTCCACTCACGATNAGCGCGATGAATGGAAATCCGCATTCGGGATGTTCGAGCATACCGCTATAGATATGTCCTTCAATATGATGAACCGGAATCACNGGAATGCCGAGTTTCAGGCCGAGTCCTTTTGCAAAGGAAGAACCCACAAGCAATGCNCCGGCAAGTCCGGGCTGAGTTGTCACGGCAATGGAAGTAAGATCTTGATATTCTTTTCCTGATTCCTGCATCGCTTTATCAACAATCGCGGAAATCGCTTGCAGATGNGCTCTGGAGGCAAGTTCAGGAATNACTCCGCCATATTGCTCATGAATGGTTTGCGATGATATCACATTACTCAAAACCACTTCATCATGAATGACGGAAGCCGATGTTTCATCGCAAGAACTTTCGATGGCAAGTATGATATGAGTGCTCATGCGAGGTCCACCACGGTNACNCCATCTCCACCTTCNGGGATGGTACCATTTCTGAAAGAACTCACGGCNGGATGNNANGACAATTGCTCATGAATGGCTTTGCGCAATGCNCCCGTGCCTTTACCATGAATGATTGTCACCATGGAGATATTCGCGAGTATTGCATCGGACAGCAAACGCTCTACATCTTTACATGCTTCATCNGCACGAAATCCACGAAGATCGATGCTGGTTTTTGCATCGAGTTTCAGGACACTTGACATCGATTTTTGCGAATACTCCGCTTTGCGTTTATCGGCTCGATTGGCAATTTTCAACTGCGACAATTGCGTTTTGAATTTGATGCCATTGAATTCCACGATGGCTGATTCGCTCTCGGGATCCATCATGATGATGATACCCACATCTCGAATATTCTCGCCTATGATCACAGAATCGCCGATTGCAAATGCACCTGATGATTTTTCATCATTCTTTGGCTTTTCATGTAGCTTTTGATTGAGTTCTTTTTTGACGGATTCATATTGCTTTCGAATATCACCCACATCTTTTTGTTGCTCGCGAATTTCCTTTATTGTCTGCTCAATGAGTCCATTCGCTGAGGCAAGAAGTTCTTTGGCTTCTTCTCTGGCGGACTGCAAATACTCCGCCTTTTTCTTTTTGATCTCTGATGCCTTGATTTCATATTCCTCGCGAAATGTTTGTGCTTTCGAGAGTTCCATTCTTGCGGATTTCAAAGATTCCTCAGCTTGCATACGAAATGCTTGAAGTGATGCAATACTTTCTTCAAGTTCGGAGTGTTTGTCACCAAGATATTCACGGGCTTGTACCATCACACCTTTCGACATCCCGATGGAATTTGCAAGCGCGAATGCATAACTATTACCGGGAATGCCTGAGAGAAATGTATAGGTCGGAACAAGATGCACTGGATCAAATTCCATGGATGCATTCAGTAATTCTTTGCGATTGAGCGCATAACTTTTGAGTGAAGACTGATGCGTCGTCACGATGAACATTGCCTTTTTCTCAATGCAATGATCCAGTATCGCCGAGGCTAGCGCGCTTCCCTCTTGCGGATCGGTACCCGAGCAAATCTCATCGATCAAAATGAGCGAAGAATCATCGGCATGATCGACGATGTCTTTGAGTCGCATAACCTGCGAAGAAAATGTACTCAGATTATGTTCGATGGATTGATGATCACCGATTGCGCAGAAGAGAGATTTCGGACTTGTGCGACATTCCCCGAGAGGAAAAATTCCAGATAATGCCATTGCGATATTGAGTCCGATGCTTTTCAGCGCAACTGTTTTACCACCGGCATTCGGACCCGAAATGAGATGTCCCAAAATGCCCAAATCAAATTCAATTGATAATGGAATTGGTTTCTTGCCTTGTCTTGCAAATAGCAAAGGATGATAGACATGTCGCAATTCAATTGCCGAATCTCTGGAAATCACGGGTTTCATGCCATTCATGTCGAGCGCATATCGCGCCTTTGCAAAGAGAGCGTCAAAATGTGCGAGGACATCCGTGGAGCCCAATATCAAAGCGGCTTCCGAGGCAATCTCGGCTGTCAGCATCGTGAGTATGCGAATCATTTCTCTGCGCTCTTCGCCAAGCAGGAGAGAAAGTTGATTATTCATTTCAACGATTTCGGATGGTTCGACAAATACCGTGGCACCGGTATTTGACACTCCATGGATGATTCCGGGAAGAGTGCGTTTTTCCGAGGCGCGCATCGGTAAAACGAAGCGACCTTCTCTTTGCGTGATGAATTCTTCTGTCACCAAATCTTCAGCAGACACTTTGGAAAGAAGTTTATTCAGTCTTGAACGCAGGCGAGATGAAGTTTCTACGATTTCTCTTCTGATATGCGATAATTCCTTGCTCGCTGTATCGCGAATTGCGCCTGTATCATCAATGGCATCAGTGATATGTTTTTCAAGGAATCTATTTTCATAAAACCCATCGGCAAATTGAGCCAAAATGGGAGAGGTTTCCGCTTTATTCTTGAAATACGATGAAAGTAATCTGCAAGCACGCATGGCTTCATAGACATCCAATAATTCGGATGCATTCAAAAAACTACCGGTAATCATCGACTTCTGAACGGCATTTCGGATATCGGAAATCCCCTCGGATGGCAGAACTTCGCCTTTTACGAGTAAATCACGCAATTCACCGACGCGATCATGCTCGAGCGTGAGCCAANCGATATCATCAATNGGACGAGCATTGAGAATGATCTCTTTACCCAATTCCGATAAGGCACATTGNGCNATCAATTGCAGAACTTGAGNAAATTCCAATTCTTGCAATGAATCTTCCATCAATCGGTTTTTATTGTCTTGTTTGGGCNATGAATCACTCATTAAACTTGATTAGGGATGTGTTGCGGAAAACAGCGTATTTTTGTCAAAATTACGGATTTGACGGCATTCATACGCCACAGGAACCGCATCATAACAAGCATTGTTGGCATAACATTCCAATTACACAGAAATATCTCCCGCATGAGTCGCAATACTATTAAGAAAAGCACAACAGATCTCCTTTCCGATATCCCCGAAGAACTCACGCAAATTGCGATTCGAGGTGCAAAAGAGCATAATCTTCGCAATATTTCATGCGATATTCCACGCGATGAATTGGTGGTGATCACAGGCATTTCTGGGTCGGGTAAATCTTCATTGGCATTCGATACGATTTATGCGGAAGGTCAGAGGCGCTATGTGGAATGTCTTTCGGCCTATGCCAGACAATTTTTGGGGATGATGAAAAAACCGGAAATCGATAGCATTGAGGGTCTTTCGCCCGCGATTTCCATTGAGCAAAAATCCATTGGGAATAGTCCTCGCTCCACCGTTGGAACCGTAACAGAAGTCTATGATTATCTTCGTTTGCTTTATGCCAAGATCGGTATTCAGCATTGCGTGACTTGCGATATTCCCGTACATAAACAAAGCACTGAGCAATTGGTCGAGATGCTTCTCACCAAACCGGAAGGCATGCGCATCATGATTCTTGCGCCGGTGGTGAAAGGGCGTAAAGGACATTATAAAGAACTCTTCGAGCAATTCCGCAAGCAGGGTTATACGAGAGTCCGCATCGATGGCGAGATTACTGAAATCTCTGAAGGCATGCAGGTTTCAAGATATAAAACGCATTCAATTGAGCTCATCATTGATCGCTTGATGATTAGCCCAGATGCCGAGTCGCGACTCACGGAATCACTTGAAATTGCGCTCAAATTGGGTGAATCCGTTGTCATGATTCTCTCCGAAGAAAAACCGAATGAATGGATTGAATCATTGCATTCAACACTCAATACATGTCCTCAATGTGGCGCGGGTTATGATACGCTTGCTCCAAATGCCTTTTCTTTCAATTCTCCATTTGGTGCTTGTTCGGATTGTGAAGGACTCGGCATCGTAAGTGATTTTGCGGAGGATTTGCTGATTCCCAATCCTTCACTATCGCTTGCTGAAGGTGCAATTGGACCAATAGGAAAAAAACGCAAGACACAATTTTGGGATCAAATCATACAACTTTCCAAGCAATTACGATTTGATCTGTCCTCTCCTTTTTCTGAATTACCGGACAATATTCGCATTATTATTTTACATGGTAGCCGAGATAAAGTGAATATCAAAGTTCCCGGAACGAGTTCAATCTTTACAGCACAAGTGAGATTCTCCGGCGTGATTCCACATTTGAGAGAAATCTATCATCAGACTTCATCATCNGATATCAAGCAAAAACTTGAACAAGCAATGAGTGAAATTGAATGTGAGACATGCTCGGGTGGCAGACTCAAAGCCAATTCACTTGCGGTGAAGATTAATCGAAAGTCAATTTCTGAAATCACGCGACTCGATATAACTCGAGGAATCGAGTATATGCATTCACTTTCTAAACTCTTGAATGAAAGAGAAATGATGATTGCTTCCGTGATTTTGAAAGAGATCATTTCTCGTATGGAATTTTTACTCAATGTCGGCTTGGATTATCTCTCGCTCGATCGTTCTGCGAGAACGCTCTCAGGCGGTGAATCTCAGCGCATTCGACTCGCTTCACAGATTGGTTCGCAACTCGTTGGTGTTACTTATGTGCTCGATGAACCAAGCATCGGACTACATCAACATGATAATGGAAAATTGATTCAATCACTCAAGCAATTGCGGGATCTTGGTAATACTGTTCTCATCGTCGAGCATGATCGCGAAATGATTGAACAAGCAGATCATTTGATTGATATCGGACCCGGTGCCGGCGTGAATGGTGGGAGAATTGTGTATCAAGGTTCGCCTGATGAAATCAATGTCTATACCAAAAAGAATACACTCAAATTTCCCGAATCCACCACTGCACGATATTTGTCAGGTGAAGATGATATTGAATTACCCGATGCGAGACGCAAAGGAAATGGAAAAGTTCTTGAACTCAAAAATGCCACGGGACATAATCTAAAAGGCATTGATGTGCGCATTCCGCTTGGCACATGGACTTGCATCACGGGCATGAGTGGAAGCGGTAAATCCACGCTCATGAATGATACTTTGTATCCGATTCTCTCGAGACATTTTCATCATGCTTTGATTTCGCCTCTTCCCTATGGTTCCATCGAGGGTTTGGAGCATATCGACAAAGTGATTGAAATCGATCAAGCGCCAATTGGCAGAACGCCGAGAAGCAATCCAGTGACATATACAGGTGTATTCACGCAGATTCGAGATTTCTTTACGCAACTTCCTGAGTCAAAAGTTCGCGGCTATAAGCAAGGTCGATTTTCATTCAATGTTCCGGGTGGTCGCTGCGAAGAATGCGAAGGCGCAGGCATGAAGAAAATTGAGATGAATTATTTGCCTGATGTGTATGTCAATTGCGACATGTGTGGCGGGAAGCGATATAATAATGAAACCTTGCAAGTGAAGTACAAAGGCAAAACCATTGCTGATGTTCTCGCAATGACCATTGAAGAATCTCTCGATTTTTTCAGTGAGCTTTCTTCCATCAAGAGAAAATTACAAACCTTGCATGATGTGGGCTTGGGATATATCACGCTCGGTCAGCAAGCTCCAACATTATCAGGCGGTGAGGCACAACGCGTGAAGCTTGCAACGGAATTATCGAAAATTTCAACAGGAAAAACGCTGTATTTACTGGATGAACCTACAACCGGTTTACACTTTCAAGATATCACGCATCTGGTTCGCATCATCAATAAACTTGTTGAAAAAGGCAATACAGTGATTGTCATCGAGCATAATCTCGACATGGTAAAATGNGCNGATTGGGTGATTGATCTTGGTCCTTATGGCGGAATGGGCGGTGGTGAGATTATTGCCGAAGGTACTCCCGAACAGATCATCAAGANCAAGAAAAGCATCACGGGAAAATATCTGAAAAAGGAACTTGAGCGTAGTAAGCTCATTCAACAAAAAAGGATATCTCAGTAAAGAGATATCCTTTGATTTGTCGTGCATGATTCAATCACACATCGAGATTCTTCACATACTGGGCATTCTTCTCGATGAATTCTCTTCTGGGCTCCACTTTGTCACCCATCAAAGTATCAAATACCAATGCGGCATCTGCGGCATTTTCAATGCTAACTTGAAGAAGAGTACGCGTATCGGGATTCATGGTTGTTGACCACAATTGATCCGGATTCATCTCTCCAAGACCTTTAAATCGCTGAATATTGATACCGTCTGCGGTTGTACTTTCAACTGATTCAGGATTGGTTTCATCAACAAGTCCTTTGTCTTTTCTGATTCGCTTGATGATTTCATCACGCTCTTGATCATTATAGGCATAATGTTCTTGCTTGCCTTTTTTCACTTTATACAGTGGTGGCTGAGCAATGTATAATCTTCCTGAAGTAATCAAATCGCGCATATTGAGGAAGAAGAATGTCAGGAGCAAGGTGCGTATGTGAGAACCATCAACATCAGCATCGGCCATGAGGATGATTTTTCCATAACGACTCTTCTCAGCATCAAAATCTTCACCGAAACCTGCACCGAGCGCTGCGATGATTGTTCTGATTTCTTCATTGTCCAAAATCTTATTGATTCGCGCGCGATGCGTATTCAGAATCTTACCACGAAGCGGAAGAATTGCTTGGAAGCGACGATCTCTTCCCTGCTTTGCGGAACCACCCGCTGAATCACCCTCGACGAGATAGATTTCAGTGTCTTCCGCAGTACGAAGCGAACAATCGGCAAGTTTACCGGGAAGTGCTGAACTCTCGAGAGCATTTTGTCTACGAACGAGTTCGCGAGATTTCTTTGCAGCCATTCTCGCTTCTGCCGCTAGTGTTGCTTTTTCAATGATTTTCTTAGCAATCTTGGGATTTGCATCAAGAAACATGGAAAGACTTTCATTCACCACTTGGCGAACAATACCTTCGACATCACCATTACCCAATTTGGTTTTTGTTTGTCCCTCAAATTGAGGTTCGGCAACTTTCACACTGATGATCGCAGTCAAACCTTCACGGAAATCCTCTCCGGTTAGAGCGGCTTTTGTGAGATTGTTTGATGTAGCATAAGAATTGATTGTTCGCGTGAGCGCAGAACGGAAACCGGACACATGTGTTCCGCCTTCAACGGTATTGATATTGTTTACATAGGATAGCAATGTTTCGCTATACGAATCATTGTATTCAAAACATACATCAACGATGGTATCTGCGCCAACATCACTTTTGCCGGATCCAGAAATGGAAACGGTTTCAGT
>JGI25922J50271_10000519_pt1 | contig 11333 bp, 9 predicted proteins | sample LauGreSu1BDMLBDD_2_FD_50271 | JGI IMG/M metagenome (IMG submission 50271) | reverse complement strand
ATTTTACGATGCTGTATTTGGAATTAGATACGGGGAATTTAGAAATCGTGCTGAATTTCTTTTAGGTAATCAGTAATTAGTAATCAATAATTATTTAGATATAATAAATAATTATTTAACGTTTAGAGCGATAACGACGGCTTTGTTTTGTATTTCTTTTTCGTCTGCGGGATTTTCTTCCACCCATAATAGTACATCCTTTACCATTTTCACAAGTTGTTTCTTGTCGACTTTGTTTATCATTTTTATCATCTGTTAATTTTTTATAATCTTCCGTTAGCTTATTAAATTCAGCCATTGCTGCATCTCTTTTGCGTGAATTTATAGCCTCATCTGTAAAAAACCCAGCTGGTTCATCAAATACTACTGTAGCAGTAAGGCCATTTTGATTTTCCCAATTATATTTATTTTCAGACGTTTTTTTTTTCTTTAAAACTTCATTCGGGTTAATAAATGATACATTTGGGGTAATCTTTTTACCTGTTTTAGAATCAAATAGAGCCGGGGCTTTAACAGGAGGTGTACCTATACCGCCCCTTTTTGAATTACTTCTATTATTTTTTCGTTTGCGATATCTAATAGAATATTTACGTTTTGCCATGTATATACTAAATAAACATTAAATTTTTTTCTTAGTATTATTTTTTTTTATTTTTATTATTTTCACGGATTGTTTTTTTTTACATTGAAATTGACCGCGACTATATCCCTTATTATTAAATATTGTTTTAGTACAAATACCTATAGATTTGCTTTCAGTTATAGGGTCAATCTTCTTAATACATTTGCATAGTTTTTGAGCCATTATTTGTTCGGCTTGTTTTTGTAGCAATCTCAGTGATTTTGGAATAGGCTGTTTATAAAATTTTAAAATACTAATATAGTCTTTTTTTGTTAGTTCGTGTGGCATAATTATATTATATAAATATAATTAGTTTTTTTTGATATACTTTTATTACGAACATAATATATATATAGATGACGTGTAGTTCCAAAATAGTCGTTTTTGATTTAGACGAAACATTAGGTTATTTTATGGAACTGGGAATGTTTTGGGATGCGTTAAATGGATATATAAATAATAAAAATTTAAAAATAAAAATAGATCAGGAACTTTTTAATAATATATTAGATTTATATCCAGAATTTTTACGTCCCAATATAAAAGGAATACTAAACTATTTAAAACATAAAAAAGAGAAAAATCACTGTGATAAATTAATGATATATACAAATAATCAAGGGCCAATAGAATGGGCTAAATTTATAATGAATTATTTTGAAAATAAAATAGACTATAAGATTTTCGATCAAATAATAGGTGCGTTTAAAATTCAAGGAAAAAGGGTGGAATTATGTAGAACCACTCATATGAAAACCCATAATGATTTTATAAAGTGTACCAAGGTTCCTGAAAATACCCAAATATGTTTCTTAGATGATGTATTTTATCCTGGTATGTCAAATGAAAAAATATACTATATAAATATAAAACCGTATATACACGATTTAGATTTTAATGAGATGATTACAAGATTTTTAGAAAGCGATTTAGAGATTAAAATAGAGGACCAGTTGTATTTTAGGGATTATATTTTAACTTTTATGAAAAAATATAACTATATTTATATTAAAAAAAATATAGAAGTGCAAAATATAGACGTTATTTTATCAAAAAAAATATTACAACATCTTCATTTATTTTTTAAAATGAAACCAATTGGTTCAAATAATAAAACGCATAGAATTATAAAACGATATAAAAAGCTTAATAAAACTTTAAAAAATATGTAATTTGGGAAAATAATTGAGTATTACGTTATTGATTGCAATTGTTCCTAATAAAAACAAACCAGCACTGAATGCTATTTTCGCGTCTAATCCTGTAAATTTAACTCGTCTAAATGGATTAAAACGAATAATTAAAAATAAACTAACATATAATTTTATATAATATTGAAGGTCATCTAAATATTGTGGGGCATTTGCGGATAACCCTAACGCAACAATTATATATAATAACCAGGTTATATAAACTACTATATCATATATATGATTTTGAAATCTATGCAAATCTTTATTAAATTTCATTATACTATTATTAAAGATTTTATTTATATATAGACAATGTTCTTGCACTAGGGTCGTCTGAATCAATATACTTTGGCATCCAAAAATAGGGTACAACATCATTACATTTAGGATATAATTGTTCAAATATCATTTTATAATAATATTTTTCAGTTGTTATATTCGGTTCAAATACATTATTATTTTCATTACCAACCATTTTTTCATTTATATCATTGTTTAATTTATTACAAATATGTTCTTGTAAGATAGTATATAATGAACGACCATGAGAACTAACACCGTCACTAAACGCTTCTTTTTTTCTCCAAAGAATTTCATCAGGTAAAATTTGTTTATTATTATGATCTATAAAATTATAGCTTGTAAAACTATTTCTTAATATATATTTTTCAACGCAAGTGTCATTAGGTTCAAATTTATAATAATGTTTATGATTTCTAAAACATGGAGGAATGGACAGAATTAAATTAACAAAATTTTTATCTAAAAATGGAGTTCTTGGTTCAAGACCGTGTGATGAAATTGACTTATCTGATCTTAAAACATCAAACATATGTATGTCTTTTAATAATCGTCTTGTTTCTTTATCAAATTCAATATCATCTGGACACATATTCATATAAAGATAACCCCCGAGTAATTCATCTGAACCATCTCCGTTAAAAACAACTTTTGCTTCTGAATGAGTTGAAATATATTTCCCAAGTAAATAATTNCCAATACTTGCACGGACAGTAGTAGTATCATAACTTTCAATGGCTTTTATTACTTCAGGAATAATTTCAAACATTTCTGTTTCAGTGACTATTATTTCTGTATGTTTTGTATNCAAATAATTGGCNACGATACGAGCATATTTTAAATCTTCTGAACCTTCAAGACCAATGCTATATGTCTCTAATTGATGAGTGTTTCCATTAGTTTTATTAAAATTATTTACCAATGCAGCAATTAAACTACTATCAAGACCCCCCGATAATAAACAAGCTACTTGTCTTTCTGTAGTTAGACATCTTTTAGTAACAGCATTATTTAAATAACGAGAAATGGTGACCCATGTGTTATATATACGGTGTGTTTCAGTTCCAGTATTTACACATTCTATCCAATTATGTGAAAAACTAGGCATCATATATACAATATTTTCTTTTTCGACAGACCAAATATCTGGGATGGAATTAGAAAAACTAAAAATACTATACGTGCCAGGTTGAAATTGATTAATACTATGTAATGGATTATCGTTACAAAATTTAACTAAACACTTTAGTTCNGACGCAAACCCAAATAGAGTATTCGGAACATCAATGTTTTTTAAAATATATAAAGGTCTTACACCAAATGGGTCACGTGCAACATACACTTTACGTGTTGATGCAACTGTCGTACGATTATCATATAAAATAAAGGAATAAACACCATCCAACATTGTCAATGTTTGTTCAATACCATATTTAATATAAAGATGAATAATCACTTCACAATCAGANCCAGTAATAGGTTCTATTTTCATATACTTATATAATAGTTTATAGTTATAAATTTCACCATTACAAATTAGAACAATATCATTGATAACTAAGGGTTGGTTTGATTGTTCGTTCAAACCATTTATAGCTAAACGATGAAACCCTAAAACCATTTGCTCATATTGCGTTTCTAATTTAGAACATTCTGGACCGCGTGATTGCCCTTTCATAAATTCATTATTTATATAATCTATATTATAATCACAATTAGTATAATTATTAAATTTATAATTAAATAACGCAAATATTCCACACATTATATAGTTATACAAAATATGTTTATATCTTTTATCAATTATATATAATTTTATATACGATTATTTACGCTGTTTAGAATAATTTTAATTTATTTATATATATTAATGAATATAAATAGATATATTGATGAACCAATTTCTCAAAGACAACAAACAGTTTATTTAAGGTCTTATCAACGAAATATACCGTCTCAACCATTACAACCGTATTTAGATGCTCGTCCCGTTCAAACGAAATATTCTATAATGCCAATTGTCGACCCTAGAAAACAAATTAACACACCTTTAGTCCAGTGCGCTACATTTACCCCTGAAACAATTTATAATCCTGGAAATGATACTGGTCCATGGTCTGGCTACGCATCTAATATAAATCACGAATCAGAATTAAAAAACCAAATATTTGCATTACAATCGTGTAGTCAAGCAACGTATATACCATCTAGCAATAGTAGTTTATATCAAGTAAAATGGAAAAATGATAATAAACCAAGCCAACCATTTCCTAATTTATTTAAAAATGAGCAGTTTTGCCCTACTAATCCAAATCCTCACCCAGAAAAAATAGGATTCGCTTTATTTAATAATGCAACAAGACAACAAGTTAAAGAACTAACAAAGGAGACTAAAAGTTCTAAATAAATGATATTATTTTTATAAAATTACTATTTAATATTAGTTATCATTTAATATTAAATATTGAATATTAAATATTTATATACATTATAGAAATATGTCAGATGATTTAATTAATCAACTAACACTTAATTGTTTAATAAGTAAACATCAATTAGAAAAATTAAATAAAAAAATAAAAGAAAGTACAGAAAATAGTCGTAAAACAAATACAGAAATTTATGGACAAAGAATAACACAGTTATTTAACGATTTGTTAGTTAATGAGCCACCCACAAGATTATTACAAGAAGTAAAAATTGGGTTTGATTTTTTTATTGATAAATGTATATATTATTTTAAAGCGGTTGATAATAATGAACTATTAGAAAAAGAAAGAGTAGACGATGACGATGATGATGATGATTCAACGAATAATATAATTCAGGATGATATTGATTATGAAAGAGAGGAAAGAGAGATTGAAAAAGGTAATTATGAAGAACATACTGGTTCAAATGACGATGATAACGATGACGATAACGATAACGATAACTATGACGATAACGATGACGATAACGATAACGATAACGATAACGAATTGGTGCAAAATGATATTAAACCGCCTGTCATAGTTAGAAATAAGAATTATAAAAAAACAAATTCAATTAAAGTAGATAATATTCCATTAGATTGGTTTCAAAATGTAAGAGAAAAATATAAAAAAAACCAAATCATTCCAAGAAAAAAGATATAACAGTAAATATTGATGGCCTAAAAAGAAAATATAGATATATTATATGACTAATAAATTAAGTAAATTTAGAAATAAAAATAGAGGAAAAACTAGAACAACCAAAAGAGTTAAAAATAATAAATCCCAAAAACTATTTAAAAAACTTAATTGTAGTCCAAAAAATAAACACAATGAATATACTTGTTATTCTGATGATGATTTAATTAAACTGAAAGGTATGTGGAACGCGAGACATCCAGATAAACCGATTACAAAAAACGATTCTAAGCAAATTTGGCAACAATTAAAAGATTATTATGCGTCTATTTGCAATAAAGAATCGTGTTGGGTTCGCCAAATGACAAAAAACACTAAAATGGAAAAAGAATTATTAGANGCATTTGCTCCTGAATCTCCAAAAGAATGGGAAAAGAACCCAAATGAATGGCTATCTAGTTTGGATATATTACAAGTAATGAACCAATATGAAAAGAAATATAAATGTTTTGATTTCTTAGGTCCTTCTCCAATTGATTATGACACACATAAATTATATGGTGAATGCGTTTGGGATGAACTTTGTCACTTTAATTTAGACAGCCAAATAAAAAAGGGATTTACCAAATTTGGCGTAATATTTAATTTAGATCCTCATTATAAAGGAGGTAGTCATTGGGTATCTTTATTTATTAATATAAAAAAACACACCATATTTTACTTTGATAGTACAGGAGAAGCAATACCTGCTCAAATAAAAAAATTTGTGGATGATGTNATCAAACAAGGTCGNGAATTAAAGAAGCCAATAAATTTTATNTTTGATGAAAATCACCCAGTAGAACATCAATATGGAAATACAGAGTGTGGTATTTATTCAATATTTTTTGTTATTCATATGCTTGAAGATAAAATAACAGGGCACTATATGAAAACACATATATTAAAAGATAAATATATAGAACAATTTAGAAATATTTTTTATAATAATAATGGAGATGTTTGATTATATTGCTAATACAAGTAATAAGTAAAATATATATATAAAAATTAGAGGTGTATATATATTAATGAACAATTTAATGCAATTTACAAATAAACAAAATATTCAATTACTTTGGGAAGTTTTATTAGATGAACTGCAAATAAATAATAATAACAAATCATTAGTTAATAACATAAGAAACGTGTTTGAAAGTAATATACACCCGTTTACATCAAGAACTAAACCAAATGCTTCTATTATAGAACTAAATAAACAATTTTTATCACAAGTAGTTTTGGCNGTAAATAAATTATTTCCNAATTTTAATGAAATAAAGCAACGACAAGAACAAAATATAAAAAGAATACAAATTGCAANTGAAGAAATAANTGAACCATATAAAATAGAAGATATTCAANCATCACGACAAACTNATTTTGAAAGAGAACTTGAAACAAAGCGTATGGATTTAGAAAATTATATGACTCCTCAAAAACCAAAAGAAGTAGATTTTTCATATGGTAATTTAGACGGAAAAATTACTTCTATGGATTCATTGATTGCAGATAAAATGAACCAACGAAATTTGGAAGTTGAGCAATTTAATAATAGCTTACATAATACATTAGGGGTCAATCCAGAACAATGGTTAAAATCAAAAGAAACGTCATTAAATAATGAAAAAAATATAGAACAAAAATTAGTAAAGAATGACCTAGTAAAGAATGACCTAGTAAAGAATAGATTAAAACATATTAATATTGATGAAAATAATAATATTTCATTAAACCAAATTATAACTGGTAATAAAACCAACAAAAGTGTTTCGTTTGAAGATTCAAATATAAATATATTTCAAAAACTAAAACGACAACCAATAGAAGAGAAAAACTATACGGGTTTTGAACAAAAACAATATGTGGAACAAAAGTCGCAACCATTACCAGAAATAAAACAAGAACAAATCAATAGAGGAACAAAAACAATTGAAAAACAACCAAATATTCCAATTATTCCAAAAAATGAAATGGTAAAACAATTAAATGATATGAATACAAAGATAGATAATTTGTATGAATTAGTGTTTAAACTAACAATTTCTATTCAAGAATTAACACAAAATAAGTCTAACGAATTATAATTTTAACTTCTATCTTTAATAATTTCATATTCACCTTTACCATTTTTCACCAATTTTCCTATTAAAATGGGTCTTATTCCAGGTGTTTGCTTAGCCTGAATTACGCTATCGTAATCATATACTTGTCGTGTATCCATTCTTAACATATATCGTTTTCCAGTTGGTTTATGTGTAAAAGGCCTGGCTTCCCAATCAATAACAATTCTATTAATATCAGCGATTGTATCATTTTCATCCTGAGAAATATTTGGATTATATGAAAAATCAGTTGCAGTTGGTTGACCAAATGATAAACAAACTAATCCCTCTTTTGTACTTGATTTAATATGAGTAGCGCAATCAATCGATGATTCTTTCACTCCAATTAGTAATTGTGATGTCAATTGTTCTTTAATAGTTGATATTTCAAATAACTTTTGATCAGATGTTTGAGGCAAATATGGTGGTCGTTTAGATACATCTTTTAATTTTAATTCTAACGCAAATTCGCTGTCTAATTGTTTTTGTGTAAAAGTCATTATATATATAAAAACTTCTACCGTTTGTAATTCTTTTGGTAATCCTTGATGCGAACAAATACGCCTAGCTCGTCCAATTACCTGTTCTGTGCGAACAGGATGCCAGTATGGTTCCATAATATGAACGTACCTAGTATTTCTTAAATTAATACCTTCAGAACCAGCGGATGTAATCATAAGAACCTTGATTATTTCTCCTAAATTATTATTACTGCTTTTTGCTCTTAATTGCGTGGCTATATTGTTTGGAATATAATCCCACATTCCATTATAAATATTACGAATTATTTCTCTTTCTTCTGCATCTTCTGTGCCTGTATATAAAGCATAACATGGTTTACCCATATCTTCTTCACTCATATTCAGTTCCCAATTATCAACACTAGTTCTTTTAATTTTAAATTTAGCAAATCCATTCGCTTCTAACGTTAGAGAAAATATTCCTATACCTTCCATTGACCTAAATTGACTATATACTAAATGCAACCCTGGATGTTCGTGATCTTCTATATTATCAAGCATTGCTAAGAATTTTGGGCTATATGTTTTAAGACCTTCAGGAGATAAAAACTCTTGTGAATGTATTTGTAAATAACGTAATGAAGAATGTATGGCTTCTTTATATTCAACAGAACCCATCTTTTCTAAAATTTCATCTCCTTCTAGTTCATCTGCTTCTCTTAAAATAGCGTCTTCATCTTTATATCCTTCCAAGTTTATTGACATTACGGAATCAGCATCAGCGTCTGCGTCATCATCGTGTTCATCAATAAACTTTTCAGCAGGATTTTCTGGGGAATCTGGAAATTCTATTTTTGGTTCTTTAGAAGAACCGCCTTCAAATTCATCATCACTTTCACTATCATCATAATTAGAATTATCTCCTCCTTTTTTTCCCTTTTCGGCTCTTTTCCGTTCTCTTTCTTCTGCTTTTGCTCTTTCTTTCGCTTCTTTTTCTTCTGCTTTTGCTCTTTCTTTCGCTTCTTTTTCTTCTGTTTTTGCTCTTTCTTTCGCTTCTTTTTCTTCTGTTTTTGCTCTTTCTTTAGCCATTTTTTCCTCTGCTTTTGCTTGTTCCTTGGCAACCTTTTCTTCTGCTTTAGCTGCCTTTTCTTCTGCTTTAGCGGCATTGGCTTCGGCCTTGGCCGCTTTTTCTAATACTTTTTCTTGAACTTTCGGTTTATTTTCTATGGCCAATAATTGTGGTTGTGCATCTTTATCTATTTTAAATATATAACTATACCCTGTTTGTTCTGCAAAAACCTCAATAGGTTCATTATAATCCCTTGTAAAATATTCTTTTAAATATTTGTTTAAAATTCCTTGTATTATTGAATTATACTCTGTCAAATTTTCTTCTGGAATTTTTGAAATAAACGACTGCAATTTTAATTCCATATCTTTAGTATATTCTTTTTGATTATCCATAAATTTTTGTCTCATCCATTGTTTCATTGTTTCATCTTTTTTTGCTTCCGCAATTATTCTATACTGCTGTGGGTTTGGTCTGCCAGGAGGTTTAGGCATTACGAAATTACACGCTAAACGCGAAAAAATGCGATACGTTGATGCAGGTTCTTTAAATATACCATCTTTATCAACCACTCCAGATGATTTCTTACCAGGTTTTTCCATTTTTCTTTCTTCGCGTCGATAATCTTCATAAACATTAAATTGATAATCACTCATAGGAATATAAACTTCNTGTCTATCAAAATTACGGTCATATGANGGTAATAATTCTTCTTGTGCTGAACGAAAATAAGATGTTAGACCAATTATTCTTCGTTTAAATTTATCAACATTGGTAATACTTCCTGTGTCTTTATTAATAAAATTATCAATAAACGCATCTAAAGTATCAGGTAACGCGGTATTAACTGTAAAAGATGTACCTTTTGTTTGTGCAGTAATATCATTTTTTTTTAAAATCCGTACAATTCGTTTTATAAAATCAATATCCGATACATTTCCACGTTCTTCATATATAATATTCCCTTTGGAATCCTTTTCAATCCCTCCTTGTTCATCTCTTTTTTCTTTTTTTTCATTTGTAACTCCTTTATAACCAGATGAAGCAGTTATTTTATTTTCAAAACCATATGGATTACGAGTAATTGTTAATACTTTTGAACTAGGAATATAATCAACATAATCAATCAATTTTTCTTTTAAAAATATTTCTTGAAGTATATCTTTTGATAACTTTTTAGAAGTTTCAGTAGATAATGTAAAATTCCATGTTTTAATATACCCTCTTAAAATATTAAATAAAATCCCAATTTCATTTGGATAGTTAATAATAGGTGTTCCTGTTAATAAAATTACACGACAATTTTCGGCTCTTAATAAAAATTCATAAAGTAATAAAGAAAGCGCTCTTGGTAAAATAGCTTCAGGACCTCTTGGTTTTTCATTAAATTTGGATATTTTGTTTATTTTATTTACTATTCTACTAATTAAATTATGTGCTTCATCAATAATAACAACAGAATCATCAAATATATTTTTTTCAAAATTATTTGTTAGTTGTTTGAATTTATCTCTTCTCAAACCATTATAATTAATAAATGTATATTTATTTTTAATCATTTCATCTAATTGGTCATTCAATATCTTTTTATCTGATGTAGATAACTCTGAATAATTGCTGGGTTTTGTAATATTAACTAACCACGCGCCGTGATTTCTTCTAATATATTCTCTAGGCAACCCTAATGCAGCGGATAATGGGTCTACTAATTCTGGATTGGCATCAACTGAAATCCATTCCCAATATTGATTTTTACGATAAATTAAATCACCACATTTTTTTATTTCTTCAATATAGTTGCGTCTTAAAGAAGCAGGGGTCATTATAATTACTTTTTTTGTGCTTTTTAACCCTTCCGCAATGGCAATAGAACTACACGTTTTTCCTGAACCTAAACCATGATATAATAAAAGACCTCTATATGGTGTATATAAATTGATATAATCTCTTACAATTTTTTGATGTGTTAGTAAAGATAATTCACCAGTGTCTTTTCCAATATCTTCGCATGTAATATCTTTACTTTCATCAAGTAAATCATCTTTATATGTTTCAAATAATCCGTTAATAAAATTGATAAATATTTCTCTATTATTCATATAATAACTAGAAACTTTGACATTAAAAATAGGTAATGGTGGTAAACGTTTTGCTAATGATGTATCTCCAATTTGGACCATAAGTTCTGGACCTAATGGAATAACTCCTTTTGTAACCTTATTAGACGTTCTTTTTCTTGGAGCGGGATTTTTTTCCTCCATATCTAGTTCTACTGGTTGAGGGATATCTTCATTTTCTTCTTCAAGACGAGGTCCCCCTTCAGGAAGTTGTTCGACCATCTTTTCTTTTTCTTCTTCTAAAATAACAAATTCTTTGGGTAACTTTTTTGGTTTTTTTAGTTTTTCTTCTTGAATAACAGGAGCCTTAGATA
>JGI25922J50271_10000518_pt1 | contig 11340 bp, 16 predicted proteins | sample LauGreSu1BDMLBDD_2_FD_50271 | JGI IMG/M metagenome (IMG submission 50271) | reverse complement strand
GAGCGCACTTGCAAATGCTTATTCCTTTGCGATTTCTGCAACGATGTTGATGACAACAATTGCATTTGGTTATGTTGCAGCAGAGAAGTTTAAGTGGAGCAAGCCAGTGTTGCTTCTTGTTATACCAATCCTCATCTTCATCGATCTCTCTTTCTTCCTTGCTACAGTCACAAAGATCTTCAAGGGTGCTTGGGTCCCGCTGCTAATAGGCGTTGCGATCACATACGTTATGTGGGTTTGGCGTAAAGGTCAGGCAGCCTTAGAAAATGCTTTGCGTAAACAAGATATGACATGGGAAGAGGTAGAGCAGACCATTAAATCAGGCGAAATTTCAATCATCCCTGATACAGGTATTTATCTTTCAGCCTCTGCACTAAAGGTTCCTCAAGCCTTAATTGCTCAGATTCAGAACCTGCATTCCTGCCCTAAGGAAATCTTGATCGTAAGTGTCATTCAAGGTGATGTCCCGATTGTCACGGCGAAGCCAATCCTTAAAGAGGTCAATGATCGCGTTAAACAGCTGTATGTGTGGGTTGGCTTCAAGCAAGATGTAAATATCCAAAAAACGATTATTGAGCATGTAATGACCTCGACTGAAGAATCAGAGTGCACCTACTACCTTGCTGATCGTAAATTCCTTGAGTCTTCAGAAGGCTCATTGAAGGGAATGACTGAGAAGTTATTCGGAATACTTCATCGAAACTCTGCGACCGCATCCACCTACTTTGGCCTGCCAGAGAACAGGGTAATCACGCTCAGCACCCAGATGGATCTCTAGAATACTTATATGACAATTTCACTTGATCGTCTCTTGGCGCACATGGCTTGGGCAAATCAAAAGACCATTGAGCATTTACAAACCTTGCCCGAAGAATCACTTAAGGCGTTTGCAATCAATCCAGAATGGTTTGCAGGAGAAATTATTTATCACATCGTTGATAGCGCAGATCATTACTCCTATCGCATCTCAGGACAGCCAGCGCTGACCCAGCCCGGAGACCCTTGCATTGATGAAGTAAAGCGTATTTCTGACCTAGCAAGACTTAAGCAGCAGGCAGCAACAGTTGATGCAATGCTTCTAGATTGCGTGAAGCTTGAAGATATCCAACTGGAGTTTGTAAATGCTGAAGGCGAGCAGGTGAAGCGTTGGAGATCAACAATTTTGTCTCAGGCAATCCANCACGCGACTGAACACAGAGCGCAGATTGCTTCAGCATTAGAAGCTAAAGGCTTTACCCCTGTAAACCTTGATGACCTAGATCTTTGGTCATACGAGAAAGATTCACAATAATGCTCAAGAAATTGGCACAATTTATTGGAGTTGTGATTGGATTTTTTGCCCTAGTTTTTGGTGAAGCCGATGACTCTCCCGGTCTTCAGGGAATCGGAGTTATTCTAATTATGTCTGTCTTCTTTTCGATCTACAAAATAGTCAAAAAGTAATATCTATTGAGCCATTACGGCGTCATGAACATACTGGGCTAGTCCACGAACTCGACCGTCGTAATACTCCTTGAAGCGCGGGTCCTCGATATACATCAGTGCAAGGTTCTTCTGCATATCAACCGAGCAATCATAAAACCATTTAGTTATTGCATCTCTGTGTGCCTTTACAGCTTCTTGTGCATTAGGGGAGTCGATTGGTAGAGAATTACCAAAGGCATAAACAAAGAGCTCTGTGGCTGCTTCTTGATCTATCTTTGCCGCTTCGAAATCATCCTTTGAATACTTTGAAGTCTTAGCTTTGGATTGGCGGTAAGCGTCGGTATCTCCCCAACGCTCATGAACTTCATTCTCAAACTGATGCATAGGGCCACTTTAGAACATTTAGTATCCTTTTCCCATGCGATTCATTATTTCTGTGATTGAGACTCAAGCTCGTCCACCTCATACGCCGGAAGAGATGAAGGCCATTGATGATTTCAACGACAAGATCGAGGATGCTGGACAACGCCTCTTTGTATGCGGGATTGATTCTCCAGATAAGGCAATGGTTTTTGACTCACGGAATGGTTCTGAGATAACTATCCCTGGTCCACATCATTCATCAGCTGAATACATCAGTGGATTCTGGGTCGTTAAAGTAGATTCATTAGAAACCGCGCAACAGTTAGCTGCTGAAGGTTCAAAGGCCTGTAATCGCAAGGTTGAACTTCGACCTTTGTTTGGCTAACCCTTACTTTCCACCAACCATCTCTTACGCTCTGATTCAGGCAATCGTTCAATCGCATACCTGAGCATCGTGCGAGGCATTTCATGTGAATGCTGCTTTAAGAATCCACGAAGAAGCATGACATCTTTCTTACCTAATTCGCGCAGCATCCAGCCCACCGCTTTGTGAATCAAATCCTCTTTGTCCTTGAGCAGGGCTTTAGAAATTGTCAGCGTTGGTTCAAGATCTCCAGCACGGATCAGTGCAAATGTCAGGATGATCGAAACGCGTCGTTGCCACAGAGATTTGGATTTAGAAAACTTACGCAGCAGAGGCATCGGATCATCAACCTCTAGGAGATACACACCCATCCATGGTGCCGAGACATCAACTATGTCCCAATTGTTGATTCGCTCAGAACGCACTTGTTTCAGGTAAAAATCAAAAATCTTCTTTCTCACATCTGATGATTTTGCAGCCTTGAACTGCAAGTTGAGAATAATTGCTGCACACAAGCGTGCTTCATGAAATGGGGATTTGAAAAGCTTATCCAGCTCCTCAAAACTCAGATCTTTGTAGTTTTTGGCAACTGATCGTGTTTGAGGAACTGTTCCACCAAGAAATAGATCACCTTCGGCATATTCACCAGGGCCAGTCTTGTAAAAACGCGCCAGGTCGCTAACTCTGCTTTTCTTTCCATAGCCCTTTAGCTCTTCCAGTGCCAGGCTTGCTTTCATGCGGTAAATATACCTTTCGATGATTAACAGGAGATTGCTCGTTACTATTGGGCTCTACACCTGGATCGGAGGCTGGCTTTGCTCGAAGCAATAATTCTAGGAATCGTTCAAGGCCTGACCGAGTTTCTGCCAATCTCATCTAGTGCACACATTCGCATCGTTGGAGAGTTTCTCGATGGCGCTAAAGACCCTGGGGCTCGATTTACAGCGATAACTCAGATCGGAACTGAGCTAGCTGTTTTGATTTACTTTAGAAAAGATATTGCCTTTATCTTGCGATCTTGGTTTGCCCAGGTTATTCAGAAGAAAGAGTTGGCAGAAGAGTCGAAGGCGCAAGCGCGCATGGGTTGGCTGATCATTGTTGGAACTGTGCCAATTGTTGTACTTGGTTATCTCGGCAGNGATCTAATTGAAAATAATCTTCGATCACTGTGGCTTGTTGCTTCCATGCTGATCATCTTCGGAATCATCCTTGGATTGGCTGATCGATTTGGCAAGAGTGAGCGGGCATTAGATCAGCTCACTACGCGTGATGGAGTTTTGTATGGAGCGGCTCAAGCCCTAGCGCTNATGCCGGGCGTATCTCGTTCAGGGGCAACGATTGCTATGGGTCGCTTCCTTGGATACAAGCGCGAAGCTGCGCTTCGTTANTCATTCTTATTGGCGCTGCCTGCAGTTTTCGGCAGCGGTTTTTATCAACTTCAAGGCGCGCTTTCCACAACAGATAGCTCTAATCTCTTTTCACTTACAGAAATTGCGGTTGCTACCGCTATTGCATTCGTTGTTGGGTACCTAGTTATCGCATGGCTACTTAAGTTTGTTTCTACAAAGAGCTTTATGCCATTTATCGTTTACCGAATTGCTCTTGGAACCTTAATCCTAATCCTGCTAGGAACGGGAGTTATCTCTGCATGATTATTGATGTTTGGTCTGATGTTGTCTGTCCATGGTGTTTTATCGGTAAGAGAAGGCTTGAGAAAGCTTTAGCTACTTTTGAACACCGCGACGATGTAGTTGTTCGACATCGAGCCTTTCAATTACAACCCGACGCTATTGATGTGGTTTCAACATCTGAGCATTTGGCCGAGAAGTATCGGGTTTCCCCCGAAGAGGTAAAGCAGATGCAGGCGAATGTATGTGCAGTCGCAGATGGGGAGGGCCTTTGCTACAACCTAGATGAAACTTTGTCTGGCAATACATTTGATGCTCATCGGGCTTTGGCATATGCAGCAACTGTCGGTAAACAGAACGAACTTCTTGAAGCGATGTATTCAGCTTATTTCGAAAAATCCCTACCGCTTTTTTCCTATGAAGATATTTGCAAGGTTGGCGAAACCGTAGGAATTCCATCCAAAGATTTACTGGCAGTGCTCGAGTCAGAACTATTTCAAGAGGCTGTAATTAAAGATCGCAAAGTAGCTTCAGAACTGGGTGCGACAGGTGTTCCCTTTTTTGTGATCGATATGAAGTATGGAATTTCTGGAGCCCAACCCCTTGAAGTTTTCTTGCAAACTCTTGAAACTGCATGGCAAGAGCGGGGTTAATGTGATTGATCCCGTTATAAAAAAACATTTGAACAACTTTGATTCTCAGCAAAAAATTGTATTGACAGATCTATGTAATCTAATTTCGGACGAGCTACCGACAGCGACTCAAACCATTAAATACGGGATTCCGACCTTCTTGATCGAAGGCGTGGCAATTATTGGTTTTGATGGATACAAGAAACACAATAGTTTGTTTCCTTACAGTGGTTCGACAAATATGCTGTTGGAAAAGGAGTTAGCCGGGTACGAGCAAACTAAAGGTTCTATTCATTTTGCGATAGACAAGAGGTTTCCTAAGCCCCTTTTGAGGAAGATTATTAAAGCGCGAATCTCACAGATCAATTCAAGTTATCCCAAGCGCACCGGTGAGTATCTTGAGTTTTATGCAAATGGAGTCTTGAAGGCCAAAGGAAAGATGAAAAATGAACAGCTACATGGAGATTGGAAATGGTTCAGGAGAGATGGCGTAATCATGCGCTCTGGAAGCTTTAAGAATGGAAAGCAAACCGGTATTTGGATTACCTACGATCAAAAGGGAAAGNCGTACAAGAAAACAAACTTTGGTTCATNACTCCGAATGGCGAAGAATTTAACTTTTGCATAGCATTACCGCGTGTTTGCACTTCATAAATTTCCACTGACAAAACCCCTCGCGGATAAGTTCCGTGAAAATGTCTCTGGATCCCGAGACGGTCGCCCTGATTGGGTAAAGACAATCGGTGAAGGAAGTGGCGAGGGATTATTCGGGCCAAATAGTGCTGTATGGCAAGTGCACGGAACCATCGGAACTTTAGTAGGTGGAGTACGTGCACTTCTTTTGCAAGCAGCACACCCTGCACCTTTGTCAGGAGTTGCCGAACATTCGCGGTATGAAACAGATCCATTGGGTCGACTTGCAGGCACTACACGATGGTTAACAGTTACAACCTTTGCCGCCGAAGAGGTAATCGCTCGTGAAGCTGCCCGAGTTAATGCAATGCATGATCATGTAAAGGGAAACTTCGTTGATAAACAGGGCGAAGCTAAGAGTTACAAAGCAAAGGATCCAAGATTTTTACTGTGGGTGCATTGCGCATTTACAGATTCATTTTTGAAGGCACACCTTGCGCTGGGTTATCCGATTGATAAAGGTGCAGATGCCTACGTTGCAGAGTGGAGTAAGAGCGCAGCTCCGCTTGGCTTAACAAATGCGCCTATGTCAGTGGCAGAGCTAGAGGCAACCTTGGATGATTTCAGAGCAAATGATTTAGCCCATGTTGCTCGAACCGATGAGGTAGTTCGGTTTATCTTGAATCCACCATTTGGGGGAGCGGGTAAGTTCTTTTACAAAGTTATCGCTAACGCAGCAATAGCGACCTTAGATCCACGCGAGCTAGAACTACTGGGCCTTACTTCTCGATCGAAGATCTGGCTGCGCATTTCTCGAGTCAGCTTAGATATTTTCCTTGCGATCTTGGGTCCAGAACCACCTGCGATGCAGGTTGCCCGTGAGCGAATTGCAAGTGGCACAATAAATCCATGAGCCAGGATGCAGTCGTTGAACTTTTAAAGCCAAATGATTGGCAACGGCTGCGCACTATTCGACTACAAGCTTTGGCAGATAGTGGCCATGCCTTTGGAGGAACCTTTGAANGTGAAAGCGNTGAGAATGAATCTGATTGGCGCGCAAAGTTTATTAAGAATGATTTTTTAATTGCATCTATCGAGGGAAAAGATGTAGCAATGCTCGCTGTCGAAGTGCTAGATGGTGATTTCGGTGCGACCTGTTGGATTGGTAGTTGTTGGAGCAATCCAGATTTTCGTGGAAAAGGGTTATTCCGTTCACTATTTAGCTATATCGATCAGCAGGATAAGGATTGGAAAGTGCAAGGCCTTGGCGTGTGGACCGATAACTACAGCGCCATAGCTGCCTATGAAAAGTTAGGCTTTGTGAAGATGGGCGAAGACACAGAAAGCACGCGCAAGCCTGGAATGTTTTATCAGCGAATGATTCGAAAAAGCGGCGTTTAAGCGTTTTCTAGTTTGTAGCCCAACCCACGGATAGTTTGAATCAATACTGGGTTAGCAGGATCTGCTTCAATCTTTGCGCGAAGACGTTTAATGTGAACATCAAGAGTCTTTGTATCACCGTAGTAATCCCCACCCCAGACACGGTCAATTAACTGCGAACGGGTTAAGACTCGTCCAGCGTTGCGCATTAAAAACTCAAGCAACTCAAACTCCTTCAAAGGCAAAGAAACATTTGGCCATTGATTGTGACTTGATGTTTTCCGACATCTAATTTGATTCCAGCTACAAGGTGAACTCCACTCTCACCTTCGAGTGCATCATCGACGACTCCTCTTCGCAGAACAGCTTTGATTCGAGCGATTAACTCACGAGATGAATAAGGCTTTGTCACATAATCATCTGCGCCAAGTTCCAGCCCTACGACCTTATCGATCTCTGCATCCTTAGCGGTAAGCATGATGATCGGAACCTGTGAGGTTGCTCTAATGGTTCTGCATACTTCGATTCCAGAGATGACCGGAATCATGAGATCTAGAAGGATTAAGTCGGCACCCTCCTTTGAAAACTTATCAACCGCCTGTTGCCCATCTTCGGCTACAGAGACCTCAAAACCCTCTTTGCCTAGTAAAAAAGCAAGGGCCTCTGAAAAGGAAACTTCATCTTCAACAATAAGAATCTTTGTCATAGAACACTCTCTGCAGTAGCTGAATAAATAGGAAGTCTTAGTGAAAAGGTACTGCCAACATTTTCTGAGCTCCAGACCTTAACTTCTCCACCATGCTTAAGCGCCACATGCTTAACAATTGAAAGACCCAATCCGGTTCCTCCAGTTAAGCGTGAGCGTGCCGGATCAACGCGGTAAAACGTTCAAAGATTCGATCCAAATCAGCATCCGGAATACCGATTCCCTGATCGGTAATTGAAATATCAATAATTCCATCTTCAACTGTTGAAGTAACTGTGACCTTGGTGCCTTCGGGAGAGTAGTTAATAGCATTCTCAATTAGATTCTGAATCGCCATGATCAATTGTTCGCGATCTCCCAGAATTANTGCATCAACNGAGTTTGAGTTNGAGACCCAAATTTGACGGCTATCTGCAGTTACTTGAGTTTGATCAATGGCCTCATTAATAAGATCCTGCACATGGAGCTCGCTAGGAACAGATAGTGGATCTGAATCTTGCAGTCTGGATAAATTGATAATCTCTTGCACAAGATCGGTTAAACGCTTGGACTCTGTCTGCATGCGGGTTGCAAACTTTTCTACCGCTTCAGGATCATTCTTTGCGCCGAGTACTGCCTCACTTAAGAGTGAAAGTGCACCGATTGGCGTCTTGAGCTCATGTGAAATATTTGCAACAAAATCTCGTCGAACTTCATGAACTCTTTGTGCTTCACTTTCATCGCTAAGCATTACAAGAACAAGATCATCTTCTGTCAGAGGAATAACATTGACAGTTAACTCATGTCGTCCTTCACCAATCGGACCGCGAGGAATCTCAATCTGTCCCATTTGGCGTGAATGAGTTCGGCGGACTACTCGAACCGTTGCCAAGAGCTCTGCGCTTTGGACCTTGCCATCTTTAAGAAGACCAATTTGTTCAATGCCTGGAGTCACAAAAATCGGGACCTCGCCATGGGCTAGGACGATCGCTTCACCATCTATCTGGGAGAGCACATCCATGAGCATCGCAGGCAGAAGACGTTGATCTTGCGCCTCAATATCCTTGCGAAGGAACTTCACAGTGCCAACTCTATAGCCTGCTCACCCCAGTTAACCTTGCGTTCACTTTCTCGACAGAGTCCATTCATCCGTGCGCTCTAGGTTCGGCCCATGGCACTCATTAGATCAGTATTCCAAGATGAACTCGATGGCGTATCTCAGTCCCTAGTGGACCTCACCGAAATGGTGGCGGTTTCAATTGCAAAGGCAACTGAGTCAATCCTTAATTGCGACCTAAAGCTTGCAGAAGAGGTAATCGCATCCGATGACACCATTGATGATTTCCAGCACGCACTAGATGCACGCATCATCGACATCATTGCACGCCAGCAGCCGGTCGCATCAGATCTGCGCGCGCTGGTTACAGCTTTGCGTATGAGCGCAGATCTAGAGCGCATGGGAGATATGTCCCACCACGTTGCAAAAATTACTCGCCTTCGTCACCCAGATGCGGCAATTCCAACTGAACTCATTGCAAGCTTCAAGCAAATGGGTGAAGCTGCAGAGAAAATCGCTCGCAAGACTGGATCAGTTATTGCCTCCCGTGACACAGAGGTTGCTCTTCAAGTTGAAAAAGATGATGATGAGATGGACAAGCTGCACCGCCAATTAATCGGAACACTTGTTGATCCAAATTGGAAGCATGGCGTTGAAAGCGCAATCGATCTGACTCTTCTTGGACGATATTACGAGCGATATGCAGACCATGCTGTTTCAGTTTCACGTCGCGTGTATTACTTGGTAACAGGAAAGTTTGCGTAAGTAAATTGACCACACTTGTTCCACCAGTACCTCGAGAAATAACAACTGAACCTCGAACCTCCGACAAGGTCTTTCGTGGCTTGGTCACAGCTGGAGGCTTATCCTCACTTTTGATTTTGGGTCTCATTGCAATCTTCCTTGGATATCGCGGATTTGAGGTCCTGCGTGAAGAGGGATTGGGGTTTATCACTAACTCCGATTGGTCGGTCACTGTCGATGAGAACGCAAATGTTATTGACAGCAACTTTGGCCTTGCGGCGATGTTGGTTGGAACAATCCTTTGCGCTTTAGTTGCCGTTGTAATTGCCCTTCCAATCTCAGTTTTTTCAGCCTTGTTCCTCAACTTCTACGCTCCAGATCGACTCAAGAAGTTCTTGGTTGCAATCATCGACATGATGGCTGCATTTCCTTCAATTCTCTTTGGTATTTGGGGATTCTTAGTACTGATGCCAAGCGCTGAGTACTGGGCGAAGTTGATTCACAAATACTTGGGTTGGATTCCAATCTTTGATCTTCAAGTTCCGGTGTACACCCGATCTCCATTTGTAGCTGGCGTGGTTTTAGCGATCATGATTATTCCGATTATTACCTCGGTTTCTCGTGAAGTTTTCTCACAAGCACCTCTTGATCGTATTCAGGCTGCGTATGCATTAGGTGCTACGCGTTGGGCCATGATCAAAGCCGTTGTAATTCCTCATGGAAGAAATGGTGTTATTGGCGGTGCGATGCTTGGTTTGGGTCGTGCCATGGGAGAAACAGTTGCGGTATTTACCGTGCTGAACATTGTCTTCCAGGTTAACTGGCAGGTCTTGTTAGGTGCAGGTGGAAATGTAGCTTCATTGATCATTTTGAAGTTTGGTGAAGCTAACCCATATGAGATCAAAGCCCTTATGGCAGCTGGATTGGTTCTCTTTATGTTGACCTTGTTAGTAAATGCAATAGCAAATGTGATTGTTAAGACAACAGGAAAATCAGGACGATGACAACTATTCCAACTCCGATTAAGCCTTGGAAGGCCACCAAGAAAGAGCGCTTGATTGATGTAGCCATCTTTATTGCCGCCTTGATTGCATCATATGTAGTTGTTGCAATTACCGAGATGAAGGGGAAATTGGCATTATTTGCAGTCTTTTTCCTCGGATACATGTTGCTAACCGCGTCAATTAAGGGTTTCCAGTTAGGTAGTGCTGCAGCTAAAGATGCGCTGGTTAATTCACTGGTTGCCTTTGGTGCCATTGTTACTGTAATTCCCATTGCAAGTATTTTATTTACAGTCCTGCAAAAGGGTTTGCCTGGAATATCTCTTAACCTATTTATTTCAGATATGTCCATGGCAACTCCAACCGATCCGCTTTCAAATGGTGGCTTGCTTCATGCGATTACTGGAACTTTAGCTCTGGTTACTCTCGCATTGATCATGAGCGTTCCCATCGGAATTTTGACCGCGCTTTATTTGACTGAGATCAAGGGTCGATTCACATCACCCATTAGATTCCTTGTTCAAGCAATGAGCGGTGTGCCATCAATTGTTGCCGGTCTATTCATTCTTTCAGCGGTTTTGTATCCAATCACAAAATCCTTTTCAGGGTTTATGGGTTCATTAGCGCTAACGATTTTGATGATTCCAACAATTGCTAGAACATCTGAAGAAGTTCTTAACTTGATCCCAAATGATCTGCGTGAAGCCGGTGTCGCTTTAGGCGGTACGCAATGGCGAACAGTTGCGATGATTGTTTTACCTGCAGCTAAGAGTGGTTTGGTAACTGCAGTGATTTTGGGTGTTGCCCGAATCGCTGGTGAGACTGCGCCATTGCTGCTGCTTACAGGTGGCGGGGATAAGGTAAATCCAAATGCATTTAACGGACCATTAGGTTCATTGCCGTATTACATCTGGAAGTCATTTAATTCTGGTTCTCCTGAAGCAATTACACGAGCATGGGCAGGCCTTTTAGTACTAGTTGGCCTAGTTCTTATTCTCTTTACAGCAGCACGTTATTTAGGTTCTAAGAAGGTTTCAAAGTGATCAACTCACCGGAAAGCGAGAAAACAATGGATGCAGGCGTTCGCCCATCATCACTGGCAGATGTAGCAGCAGCTAAGGTGAAATCACCTGGTAATCCCTCACTTGGTACAGGACTTGAAACTCGTGGAGTTCATGCCTGGTTTGGAAAGCACCATGTCTTGTCAGATATTAATTTGAACTTTGGTGCCGGAACTGTGACCGCGTTGATTGGTCCATCAGGTTGCGGTAAGTCAACATTCATCCGCACAATCAATCGAATGCACGAGTTCATTCCNGGNGCAGCNATGGCTGGCCAAGTTTTACTTGATGGAAAAGATGTTTACCAGCCAGGAACTGATGTAACAAAGATTCGTTTACAAATCGGTATGGTTTTTCAAAAGCCAAA
>JGI25922J50271_10000509_pt1 | contig 11455 bp, 10 predicted proteins | sample LauGreSu1BDMLBDD_2_FD_50271 | JGI IMG/M metagenome (IMG submission 50271) | reverse complement strand
CTCGGGCGGCGAGGAGATGCTGCGTGCCACGCGCACCAACCTCGGCAAGCCGATGGCGGTGGTATTCATCGAGCAGCGACGCGAGGAGATCGAGGTTGCCGGCGAGAAGGTCCAGCGCACCGTCAAGGAAGAGAAGGTCATCAACACCGCCACCATCCAGGGCGTGTTCTCGACCAACTTCCAGATCACGGGGCTGGGTGCCAACGAGGCGCGCGATCTGGCGCTGCTGCTGCGCGCCGGTGCACTGGCCGCCCCGCTCTTCGTCATCGAGGAGCGCGTCGTGGGCCCGGGTCTCGGCAAGGAGAACATCGAGAAGGGCACCTCGGCGCTGCTCATCGGCATGGCGCTGCTGTTCGTATTCATGCTGGTCTACTACAAGACCTTCGGCATCGTCGCGAATATCGTGCTGCTCGCCAATGTCATCCTCTTGGCCGCTTTGCTCACCGTGTTTAAGGCGGCGTTGTCGCTGCCGGGCATCGCCGGCATCGTGCTCACCGTTGGCATGGCGGTGGATGCGAACGTGCTGATCTACGAGCGTATTCGCGAGGAAATCCGTAACGGAGTGACGCCGCAGACGGCCATCGCCAAGGGCTTCGAGAAGGCTTTCTCCGCGATCGCCGATTCGAACATCACCACGCTGATCGCCGGCATCGTGCTCTGGGCGCTCGGCACCGGTGCGATCCGCGGCTTTGCCGTAGTGCTCTCACTCGGCATCGCCACGTCGATGTTCACTTCGCTGCTCGGCAGCCGTGCTTTGCTCACGCTGATGTACGGCGGTGCGCGTCGGCCGGCCAAGCTGTCGATCTGATCGAACCTACGGGGCGTCATCATGGAATTGTTCAAGAGCAACAGCAAAATCGCGTTCATGGGCAGCCGCAAGCTGTGGTACGCCCTATCGCTCACGCTGTTTCTGGTGTCACTCGGTGCGTTATTCACGCGCGGTTTGAATCTTGGCGTCGACTTCACGGGCGGCGTTACGGTGGAGGCGAAGTTCCCGGGTGAGGCACAGCCTGAGATCTTGCGCCGCGGTCTTGAGGCTGCGGGCTTCGAGGACGTTCAGGTGCAAAATTTCGGCTCCTCGCGCGACGTGGCCATTCGACTGCCTCCACCCGAGGGTAAGACGGCCGACCAGGTGCGGGCATCCATTGAGACGGTGCTGCGGCAGGTGGACGCGGCCGTCGTCGTGAGCCGCCTCGACGTCGTAGGGCCGCAGGTCGGGGCTGAACTGCGCAACTCGGCGGTGATTTCCCTGATTGCCACGCTCGTACTGATTTTCATCTACGTGTTCCTGCGCTTCCACGCCTGGCAACTGTCGCTGGGCGCCATCATCGCGGCGATCCACGATCCGGTGATCGTGCTCGGGTTCTTTGCGTTGACGGGCATCGTGTTTGACCTATCGGTCGTTGCGGCGCTGCTCGCCGTCATCGGCTATTCGCTGAACGACACGGTTGTGGTGTTCGATCGGATCCGCGAGCGCTTCGAGGCGAACAAGCGCATGCAACCCTTCGAGGTGCTGAACCAGTCGGTCAACCAGACCCTCTCGCGTACCATCATGACGAGCTTGACCACCCTGATCGTGGTGGTCGTTCTGTTGCTGCTCGGCGGGCCGGTTTTGCAGGGGTTCTCCGCAGCTCTCGTCGTCGGGATCCTGATCGGGACGTACTCCTCGATCTACATCGCCAGCTCCGTGGCACTCGATGCGGGTCTGACCGCCGAGAGCCTGTTCCCGACGCGCAAGAAGCTCGCCATCGACGACATGCCCTGACCCGATAGGGTGACGCCGCAGTAGCGGTGGGTGAGCATCCGCCCCTACAATCGGACGCATCACCTGAGGGGGGTTCTGNATGAACTGGCGTATCAAGCCGCTCGACGACATCATTGCCACCGCCGAGAAGAAGAGCCTGAAGCGCTCGCTCGGCGCCTTCCAGCTCACCATGATGGGCATCGGCGCCATCATCGGCACCGGCATCTTCGTGCTCACCGCCGAGGCTGCGCAAAAGGCCGGCCCGGGCATGATGGTCTCCTTCATCGTCGCGGGCTTCGTCTGCGCGGTCGCGGCGCTCTGCTACGCCGAGCTGTCCTCCATGGTGCCGGTCTCCGGTTCCGCCTACACCTACTCCTACGCCGTGCTCGGCGAGGCGATCGCCTGGATGGTCGGCTGGGCGCTGGTGCTCGAATTCGCGGTTGCGGCGAGCGCCGTGTCGGTCGGATGGTCCAATTACTTCGTCGGCAACATCGAACGCATGTTTGATGTCGAGTTGGCCGACACCTTCACCAAGGGCCTGTACGCCGGGGGTCTCGTCAATCTGCCGGCTGCGGTCATTGCGATGCTGGTGACGGCGCTGCTAGTCGTTGGCACGCGTGAAAGCGCGACGGTGAACGCCTTCCTCGTGCTCATCAAGGTCGCAGCGCTCGTGCTGTTCGTCGTGCTCGCCATCCCGGTGATCAACGGTGAGAACTTCGAGCCCTTCGCCCCGAACGGCTTCTTCGACTCGGGCGGACTCGGCATCGGCATCGCGGGCGCCGCGGCGTCGATTTTCTTTGCCTATGTCGGCTTCGACGCGGTGGCGACAGCGGCTGAGGAGACCAAGAACCCGCAGCGCAACATCCCGATTGGTCTCATCGGTAGCCTCGCGATCTGCACCGTGTTTTACCTGCTGGTCGCGGCGGGGGCGGTAGGCTCAATCGGCGCTCAGCCCGTGTCCGATGCCAGCGGTGTCCCGCTGTCGCCCGGCAGCGAAGCGTTCTTCGCCGCCTGCGCGCAGCCGGCGAACGTCAACCTGCTGGCCTGCAGCGACGAGCCGCTCGCTCACGTGCTCGACATGATCGGCTGGGGCAAGATCGCGCAGTTGCTCGCGCTCGCCGCCTTCCTCGCACTGCCTTCGGTTATTTTGATGATGCTCTTCGGTCAGACGCGTATTTTCTTCGTGATGGCCCGCGACGGGCTGCTGCCTTTTGGCGACACCCTCTCCAAGGTGCACCCGAAGTTCGGCACGCCCTATGTCGTGACGATGATCACGGGTGCGGCGGTCACGATTTTCGCGGCCTTCTTCCCCGTGGGCGTCCTCGCCGACATCTCCAACAGCGGAACGCTATTCGCGTTCCTCACGGTGTCGGTGGGCGTGATGGTGTTGCGTCGTCGCGAGCCGAGCCGCCCGCGTCCGTTCACGACCCCGGCCATCTGGCTGGTCGGTCCGCTCGCCTTTGCGGGTTGCGCGTTCCTGCTCTTCTCGTTGCCGATGCGCACGCAGTTGACCTTCATGCTCTGGACGGGTGTCGGTCTGCTGGTGTACTTCGCCTACGGCTACCGCAAGAGCCCGCTCGCGAACAAGTGAGTCGCTGACGTCATGGCCACTGCCGCCGATCCGCAACTGGCCAACCGCATTTTGGGTGGGCTCGGCCTCGGCGCCGTGGCCGGGGCCCTCGTGCTGCTGCTCGGCGGTCCGCTGCCGTGGCTGCTCGAGGGTGCCCGTCAGGTCGCCACCGCGGTGTTCGATCCGCTCGGGCAGATTTTTCTTCGACTGCTCTTTTTCGTGGTGATGCCGCTGGTGTTCGCCTCGCTCGCCTGCGGCGTGGCGCAACTGGGTGATCTGGGTCGACTCGGGCCGCTGTCGGCGCGGACCTTCACGGTGTTCTTCTTCAACATGTCGATCGCCTGCCTGCTCGGGCTCGTGATGATGAACCTGCTGCAGCCCGGGGCTGTCATCGATGGCGACACGAAGGCACGCCTCGTGAGCGAGTACGGCGGGGCTTCCGCGAAGCTCATCGAAAAGCAGGCCGCGCAGCCCGACATGAGTTTCTCCACCGTGGTGGACATGTTCATGCCGCGGAATCTCCTCGGCGCCATCACCGGACACGACCGCGCGATGCTCGGTGAAGTGTTGCCGCTGATCCTGTTCGCCATCCTGGTGGGCGCCGCGGCAGTGCAGTTGGGTGGACGGCGCCGCGAGCAGTTGCAGTCGGGACTCGAACTCGTCAGCGAACTCATGACGGGCATCGTGCGTTTTGCGTTGCGTCTAGCGCCGTATGCGGTTCCCGCCATGATTTTTAGCGTCGTGGTGAAGGTCGGTTGGGACATCCTGCTGGCCTTGGGCTTGTTCGTGCTTGGCTGTCTGTTCGTGATGCTGCTGCATCTCTTTGGCACGATGTCGCTTTGGCTAAAGTTCTTCTCGCGCTATTCACCACTCGATTTCTGGCGGCGTATTCGACCCGTACTCGTCACCGCGTTCTCGACGAGTTCGAGCAGCGCCACGCTGCCCGCAGCGCTGGCCTCGGCGCGCGATGAACTGCAGATCCGTCCGACCACGGCCGGCTTCGTGCTGCCGCTCGGCACCACCATGAACATGGCGGGCACTGCGCTCTACGAGGGCTGCGTCGTATTGTTCGTGGCGCAAGTGTTTGGCATCGCGCTCGATCCAGGCCAGCAGGTGACGTTGCTGTTGCTTGCCGTGCTTGGCGCTGTAGCGGCAGCCGGCATCCCCGGCGGATCGCTGCCGATTATTGCGGGTCTGCTGATCACTTTCGGCATTCCGCCTGAAGGCATCGGTATCATTTTGGGCGCAGATCGCCTGCTCGACATGACCCGGACCATGGTCAACGTCGGTGCCGACATGGTGACCACGGCCGTCGTCGATTCGCTCGAGCGCAAGGTCGAAGACGCCGCATGAGTGCCGCAGGGTCGGCACGGTGGCCGTGGATTTGGCCGCTCGTTGCCTGGGTCGTCATCGGTATTGCGCTTGGCACCTCGTATGGGGCCTGGCCGCTGCTGGTCGTGGCACTCGTGGCTGTGGTGCTCGCCGCCGTGCACCATGCTGAGGTGATCGCCGAGCGCATCGGCGAACCGTTCGGCACGTTGGTTCTCGCCGTGGCCGTGACCATCATCGAGGTCGCGCTGATCGTCTCGCTCATGCTCGCCGAGACCGAGCCCAACATGCAGTTGCCGCGCGATACCGTGTTCGCGGCGGTCATGATCATCATCACGGGCATGGTCGGGCTATGTCTGTTGACCGGCGGCGTGCGCCATGGCGAGAACACTTTCGGTGAACTCGGCGTGAGCTCTGCGCTCGTCACGCTCGCGGCGCTCTCGATCCTCACGATGGTGCTGCCCAATCACACGACCACTGCGCCGGGCGCCGCCTACTCGGCGAGCCAGCTCGCGTTTGTGGCGCTGGTGTCGCTCGTGCTGTACGGCGCCTTCATCTTCGTGCAGACCGTGAAGCATCGTGATTATTTTCTGGATGCGACGCACGAGCAGATCGTCGCGGCGACTGAGCAGCATGCCGCGGTGGCGACTCGCGCCTCGATGCCCGCGACGTTGCTCGCGTTGCTCGTGTCGCTCGCCGCGGTGGTGCTGCTCGCCAAGAGTCTCGCGCCCACGCTGACGGCCGCCCTCGATGCAATCGGCGCGCCGGATGCTGCCACCGGTGTCTTTATCGCCGCGATCGTGCTGCTGCCCGAAAGTCTCGCGGCCTATCGCGCGGCGGCTTTGAACCGATTGCAGACGAGCCTGAATCTCGCGCTCGGGTCCGCACTGGCCTCCATTGGTCTGACAATCCCGGTGGTTGCAGCCTTGTCGCTTGCGATGGGCTGGACGCTCGAACTCGGTCTTGGTTCGCGCGAGACCGTGCTGCTGCTGCTCGGGCTATTCGTCTGCAGCCTCTCGCTCGCCAAGGGTCGCACCATGGTGCTGCACGGGGTCGTGCACCTCGTGCTGTTTGCGGTCTATCTGTTCACGACCATCGTGCCCTAAGGCCTGCGCGGCGCGCTCAACCCTCGCGCAACGAGTCGGTGAGGTGCGGCGCGAGTAGGGTGACGAGGCCTTCGTACACGCGCGGCGAGGCGGCGATGATGTTGCCACCTTGCGTGTATTCGCCGCCTGAGAGCGTACCGACGCGGCCGCCGGCTTCTTCCACCAGCAACGACCCTGCGGCCGTATCCCAGGGCCCAAGACCAATCTCGAAAAACCCGTCCGTGCGCCCGGCTGCCACGTAGGCAAGATCGAGTGCGGCTGAGCCTGGACGACGTACGCCTGCCGTGGCGAGCATCACGTCCTTGAGCATGGCGAGATAGCTGTCGAGGTAGCGGGTGTTGGCGCGGTAGGGAAACCCCGTGCCGATCAGNGCGCCATCGAGACCGCGCAGATTGCTGACCCGCATGCGCCGATTNTCGAGATGCGCACCGTCGCCGCGCGAGGCGGTGAAGATCTCCTGGCGCATCGGATCGTGCACGACGGCATGGTCGATGCGACCGCGTACGCGGCAGCCGATGGAGACGCAGAACTGCGGGAAGCCATGAATGAAATTCGTCGTGCCATCGAGCGGATCGATGATCCACTCGATCGGACCACTGCCCGAGGCGCCCGTTTCCTCGCCGAGAAAGGCGTGGTCCGGGTAGGCCCGACGGATCATGGCGATGATCTCGGCCTCAGCGGCCCTGTCGACTTCGGTGACGTACTCGTTACGACCCTTGGTCGACACCTCGATGGACTCGAGCCGGTTCAGGCTGCGGACGATGACGTCGGCCGCCCGGCGTGCGGCGCGCACGGCGATATTGAGTAGTGGCTGCATGCTGGCAAAGAGCGTACGAAAAGGCCGCTAGAATACCACGCGTGACACCCATCGCCGCCGACATCCGTGTAGTGCTCGTCGAAACCTCCCACCCCGGCAACATCGGCGCGGTGGCGCGCGCCATGAAAAACATGGGGCTCGATGAGCTCGTGCTGGTGCGGCCCAAGAGTTTTCCCGACCCTGAGGCCAGTGCGCGCGCATCGGGGGCAACCGACGTGCTGGAGCAGGCGCGTATCGTGGATACGGTTGAAGCGGGTATCGCCGATTGCGGTCTGGTCGTCGCGACGACGGCACGCGAACGCGACCAGAACATACGCGTGCTTGACGTGCGTGATGGCGCTAAGCGCTTGGTCGTGGAGGCGGCGCGTGGGCCGGTGGCACTGCTCTTTGGCAATGAGCGCACGGGTCTGACCAACAGTGAGTTGTCGCTCGCCCACATGCTGCTGCGCATTCCCGCCAATCCGCAGTACTCCTCGCTGAACCTCGCGATGGCCGTGCAGCTCGTCACCTATGAAATCTACCGCGCGCGCGGCGCGCACTACGTGCAGCCCGAGCCTGCGGTGCCGCTGGCACGTGCGGCCGACATGGAGCGGCTCTACGTGCATCTGGCCGAGGTGCTCGAGCAGATCGACTTTCGCGATCGCACCGCGAGTGGCACGAATCTCATGGAGCGGATTCGGCGTCTGTTCAATCGCGCGGAACTCGATCAGAACGAGGTCAACATTCTGCGCGGCATCCTCACGGCCGTGCAGCAGAAGCGGCGGATCGCGGGTAGCCGCGATTCTGGCTCGGCGTGAACGCGATCTATCTCGATCACGCCGCGAGTACCCCGCTCGATCCGCAGGTGATCGCTGCATTGCAGGCTGCGCTGACGGGTGAGGCCGCAGCGGGCAACCCCTCTGCGACCACGCACGCCTACGGCCGCGCTGCCGCAGCGCAGATCGAACACGCGCGCGAGCGCATCGCGGCTCTGATCGGTGCGACAGCGCGAGAGCTCGTGTTCACCTCGGGAGCCACCGAGTCGGACAATCTCGCCATCCTTGGACTCGCTCGCGGTCGCGAATCGTTCGGGCGACACCTCGTGAGTTCCCGCACGGAGCACAAGGCGGTCCTCGATGCGTGCAAGGCCCTCGCCAAGCGTGGCTTCGAGATCACCTGGCTCGAGCCGCAGCGCGATGGGCGCATCCTGCCCGAGCACGTCGCAGCGGCTTTACGACCGACAACGCAGCTCGTCTCGCTGATGCACGCCAACAACGAGATCGGTGTCGTCCAGCCTATCGGTGCGATTGCCGAACTGTGTCGGGCGCAGGGCGTGTTCTTTCACGTCGATGCGGCGCAGTCGGCCGGCAAGCTGCCGCTCGATGTCGGCGCCATGCCGATCGACTTGCTGTCCTTGTCGGCCCACAAGATGTACGGCCCCAAGGGCATTGGTGCGCTGTATGTGTCAGAACGTGTCCGGCCGTGGATCGAGCCGCTGATGTGGGGGGGTGGACAGGAGCGGGGCTTGCGGCCCGGCACCCTGCCCACGCATCAGATCGTGGCCTTTGGTGTGGCTGCCGAGGTGGCGCGTGCCCGTTGGCGTGAGGATGCGCGGCACCTCGAGGGTTTGGTGCGGCAGTTCAAGCGCGCCATTGAAGGCCTCCCTGGTTGTCGTTTCAACGACCCCCTGCTCAAGGCGATGGACGGCGAGGCGATGGACGGCGGGCGGCTGCCGGGTCTCGTGTCGCTGAGCCTCGAGGGCGTGGAGGGGGAGAGCCTGCTCGCCGAGTTACCGCAGCTGGCTCTCTCGAGCGGGGCGGCCTGCGACTCGGCCACCGGTGAGCCATCCTACGTACTGCGAGCGCAGGGCGTGCCTCGGGAACTTGCGCAGTCGACGCTGCGCGTGAGTTTTGGGCGGGGCAATACGGCGGAGGAGGCCGAGGCGGCCGCGCGACAGATCTGCGCCGCGGTCTTACGGCTGCGCAACGAGGATGCCCCGGGACAGCCTCCAGGTGGCCCCTGGGCCGAGGGCGGCGCGGGCAGTCTGGTTGAGGGCGCCAGGGTGCGCTGTTTTCTGCGGCTCACGACGGACGGCAGGCTTGAGGCGCTGCAGTTTCGGCTGGCGGCTTGTCCCCATACCCGTGAGGTGGCTCGGCGTCTCGAGGCGCGGGTGGCGGCCGGGCCCTGCAGCCTCGAGTCGCTCGGCAAGCCCGACGAGTGGGCCCGGGAGGCGGCCGTCCCGGTCACGAAACTCGGTCGCTTGCTGGCGGTCGAAGATGCACTGCGGCGAGCGGTCGATTCCGCTGCCGCCGCCCGCTCCCGTACAATCGAGACCTGAGGTCACTGCATGGCGATTTCGCTCACCCCCGCTGCCGCCGATCGAGTCCGCAATTTCCTGCACGCCCGCGGGCAGGGCATCGGACTGCGTCTCGCCGTGCGCAAGACCGGTTGCTCGGGTTTCGCCTACGTCATCAATTACGCCGACGACGTTCAGCCGGCTGATGTGGTTTTCGAGGACCAGGGCGTCAAGGTGTTCGTGGACCGCGACAGCCTCTCGCTCATCGACGGCACCGAGGTCGATTTCGTCAAACAGGGTCTCAACGAGGCCTTCAAATTCCGCAACCCCAACGTCAAGGGCGAGTGCGGCTGCGGCGAGAGTTTCACGGTCTAAAAGCCCCTCTCGATGTCGTTCGGGGCGTGCGGAGGGTACACTACGCGTTTGCCCGTATCCCTTTCACACATACCGAAGGAACTGTCCCATGGCGCTGGAGCGCACTTTTTCGATCGTCAAACCCGATGGCGTGACCCGTAACCTCATCGGTGAGGTCTACCGTCGTTTCGAGCAGGCGGGGCTGCGTGTCATTGCGGCCCGCATGACCCACCTCTCGCAGAGCGAGGCTGAGGGCTTCTACGCGGTGCATCGCGAGCGCCCGTTCTTCAAGGACCTCGTCAAGTACATGACCTCCGGCCCGGTGATGCTGCAGGTGCTCGAGGGCGAGAATGCAATCGCGCGCAATCGCGAGATCATGGGCGCGACCGACCCGAAGAAGGCGGCGCCGGGCACCATCCGTGCGGACCTCGCCGAGAGCATCGAGGCGAACACGGTGCACGGCTCCGATGGTCCGGAGACGGCGGCGCAGGAAATCGCCTACTTCTTCCGTGGCATCGAGATCTGCCCCCGCGGCTGATTTGCTTCGATGAACGCTGCCGTCACGAATCCGCTAACGAACTTGCTCGGGCTGGAACGCTCCGAGCTCGAGGCGTTCGTCGGTTCGCTCGGTAGCAAGCCCTTCCGCGCGCGCCAGCTGATGAGCTGGATGTACAAGCGTGCGGAAGGGCAGTTCGAGGCGATGACCGATCTCGCGCGCGATTTTCGCGCGCAGCTTGCCACCGTCGCCGAGATCGTGACGCCCGAGATCGTCTCGCGGCATGACTCGGCGGACGGCACGCGCAAATGGCTGTTGCGGGCGGATCACGCGCAGGCCTTCGAGATGGTGTTCATCCCCGAGACTGATCGGGGCACGCTGTGCATTTCCTCGCAGGTCGGCTGTGCGCTCGACTGTGCGTTCTGCTCGACTGCGCAGCAGGGCTTCAACCGCAACCTGAGTACGGCGGAAATTGTCGGCCAGGTGTGGCTCGCGAACCGCGAGCTTGGTTTCGAAGCGGGTGGCGATCGGCGCATCACCAACGTGGTGTTCATGGGCATGGGCGAGCCGCTCGCGAATTTCCGCGCAGTCGTGCCGGCCATTCGCATCCTGCTCGATGATCTCGGTTTCGATATCTCGCGCCGACGCGTGACCCTGTCGACCTCGGGGCTCGTGCCGCAGATGTACAAGCTCGCCGAAGAGGTCAATTGCGCCCTGGCGGTATCGCTTCATGCGCCGGATGACGCACTGCGCAATGAGCTCGTGCCGATCAATCGCATCCATCCGATCGCCGAGTTGCTCGAGGCTTGCTGGCACTATATCGACGAGCAAAACGGTCGCAGCGTGACGTTCGAGTACGTGATGCTCGATGGCGTCAACGATCAGCTCGAACACGCGCGCGCGCTTGCGCGCTTGATGCGCGGCCGACCGGCCAAATTGAATCTGATCCCGTTCAACCCATTTCCAGGCACGGCGTACCGTCGATCGCCGATGCCGGTGATCACGCGCTTTCGCGACGAACTCATCCAGCGCGGAGTGCTCGCCACGATTCGTCGCACCCGCGGTGATGACATCGATGCCGCGTGCGGCCAACTCGCCGGGCGTGTCAACGATCGAACCCGCGTGCGCCTCGGCGACAAACTTGCTGCGGCGATGAACGCATGAGCGGTCTTGAGTCATGAGCGAGCAGAAACAAGGCGATCTGCTGGCCGGGGCTTCGGCGTCCCCGACGCCGCCCGCATCCCCACCGGCTGCAGCGTCCCCGGTGACTCCCGCCGGTTCGACCTCCGCGGTGTCCGACGTCGATCTCAGCATTGGGCAGACGCTTGCTCGCTGGCGTGAAAAGCGTGGCGAGAGCGTGTCCACCGTTGCGGCTCGACTGCGCTGTGACACGGCCGTCATCGAGGCGCTCGAGTCGGACCGGTTCAATGATTTGGGTGCGCCAGTGTTTGCGCGCGGACATCTGAAGCGCTACGCGGAGTTGCTCGGCGCGCCAGTCGATAACTTGCTCGAGCGCTGGAGCGTGGTGCAGCGTCAAAGCGTCGCCCCGCCTGATCTGACCTCGATGCCACGCACGCGAACCCGCAGCGTCGATACGCGCGTGTGGGGTCGCAGGTTCGGAGCCGCGGCCGTGGCGCTCGTCATCGGCCTTGCAGCGTGGTGGATCCTCAAAGGCTCAGGCACCGCAAAGACAACGCCGGAACAGTTGGCCGCGCAGGCGTTGCCGCCCCCGCCCCCAGCTCCCGCGCCTTTGCCGGTGGCGCC
>JGI25922J50271_10000498_pt1 | contig 11645 bp, 16 predicted proteins | sample LauGreSu1BDMLBDD_2_FD_50271 | JGI IMG/M metagenome (IMG submission 50271) | reverse complement strand
ACCTTTAATCCAACCAAAAAGTACGAGTGCAATACTTGTTGCGATCACCGACATTTTTAGTGCGGACATGATGTCAGATATAAAGAAATAAGGCATCAAGGGAATGAGCCCACCTACAATATAAGAGGTTGCAATAGTGGACGCACTGATCATGGCTCTTTTTGGGTCAGGCTTTTCTAAATTTAATTCAAATTTCATCATGAATTTTAGCCAACGTTCACGATTAGAAGTGATGGACTTAACGACTGTTTTAAGCGCGCTCCCTTTGAGCCCATATTCTGAAAGTATTTCTTCAACTTCTGAAATTTCACGCTCACGTAAATGTTTAATTTCATAGGCTTCACGTTTTAATTCAGAATCATAATGTTCAATATCAGTTTTACCAGCAAGATATCCGCCTAAACCCATTGCAATAGACCCCGCCGCAACTTCGGCTAAGCCTGCTGTTACAATAATTGTTGAAGAATCAACAGCTGCAGATAAGCCTGCAGCAAGAGCAAATGGAACAGTAAGGCCATCCGCCATACCAATCACAATATCTCGAACTACTGCTGTTGAGGTGAAGTGTGTTTCAGAGTGATGCGAATGATGGTCGTTTGACATGAATATCTCTTTAAATTTTATGTTAATGACAGTTAAAAATACTATATATTAGATTTTGTAATTTAAATATATAAGGATTAAAAAATGAAACAATGTACCTACAATGTATTAGCTTTATTAGTGTTTGCTTTGTCTTTTTCTTATGTCCCCACAGCCGCGTTTCAATATCATTGCGTCTATGATGGCGTGACAACTTTTAATGTGCCTATTTTTATATTCCAACAAGTTTTTTTAGCCACAATTCTTTTCATCATTGGTCGTTTTGGTTTTAGAGATGGCAAAATGGTCTGCTGGATGTCGTGTAGCCAAAAAAATAAGAAAAAGAAAAAATAGTTAATCAAGTTTAGCTTTATGTTTTGACTGCCTTTTAAACTTTGTTTTATCTTTTTCCACTTTAGGTTTAAAAGGCAAGTCAGCACGGAAAAGAGCGTAATGTGTCTGAGAGCGCAGCTTAAGTTTACGGATTTGCTTCATAAAGCATTACGCAATAATATCTAATACGCCCCGCGTAATAAACTCAATTGCCATAGAACCTAAAAGTAAACCCATGATACGGGTAACTATTTTTGTACCTACAGCACCAATCACTCTAGAAATACTTTCAGCAAAACTTAAGGTAAGCCAAATTGTTAGAGATACGAAAATACATGGGAGCACTAGAAAAGATAGATTTACAAAATTAGGGGCTTGGTGAGCAGCAATAATCATATTGCTAATCGCCCCGGGCCCTGCTAAGAGAGGAATGCTAAGTGGGACAAAAGCAATTAATTCTTTTTCTGACTTACTATTTTGTGTAGATTCCATAATTTGATTTCGTCCTAACATCATGTATATGGCCATGATCAGAAGAAGAATACCGCCGCAAATCTGAAAACTTGGCATAGAAATGCCAAAGATATTTAAGATTTTATCTCCGAGAAAAAGTGAAACTACAAGAATGATAAAGACAGTTAAAGCTGTCATCTTGGCTACATTTTTTTTATTAATGTTTTTATGTTGACCCGTTAAACTCAAGTAAATCGGNAAGCAACCTGGGGGGTCAACAATTGCTATCATAGCGATTGTCGTTTTTATTATAAAAGTCCACTCAATCATGATTTATTCCTTATTTAAAATGTCATAACGTCTAAGTATGGTTGCAGCAATAAGCACGCAAATAACTNTTAAAAGCTAACCGTGGTTTCAATCTGTAAATAACGTAATTTTTTTGCAATACCTTCAAGAACTTCNTTGCTGATGCGTCCCAAGCGCTTTGCTTGAGGTTGCAACGAAGGTCTAGCAAGCCCATAAATATGTACACCTTGGATATCACTTTTGATTTCGCTCATTAATTGCACATAAGCATCAATATCTTTTTCGCTTGGATTCTTTCATCAATGCTGAAAATACAGGTTTGAACAAAAGTTGGACAGGCAGTTGCACAGTTTTTAAGTCGTTCCAAGATTTGATGGCGCTTTAGATTGACTTGATTAATTATTTGAATACTTTCTTCTGTGACAGCATCAACTTTAAACCAAACTTCACCATTTATTTCTTTTAACATCTCCACGCTTTTAATCACAGGGGATTGATGCATTAAACTTCCGTTAGTTATAAGACGTAATTTAATTTTATGGAGTAAGTTAAATTCTTCGAGTACCTTTTTTACAATTAAAATATTTGTGGAAATTCTTCGGCACTTGTAGGTTCTCCATTACCTGAAAAAGCAATGTCTTTTAGATGACGATCTTCAATGGCTACATTTTTTTCCATATAATCACCATGAATGATTTCATGAAGAAAAAAACGTAGTTCATCTTCAAGCACATCGAGCTCAATGGGGGGAGGTGAGCCACGGGTAAGATTTGGAATTTCACAATAAATGCATTGCCAATTACAAGCATTATTTACATTTAAGTTGACACCAATTGATAAGCCGCCGGCACGTCTTGAAATAACAGAATAAATATATTTAAGACCACTTAATTCCCGGCTGTGATCATGAATACTAAGATACTGCTTAGATACGCTCATATTTATTTAAGGGAGTTGAGGCGGTCTATTAACGGAGACAAGTCATAGCCAGCAATCTTAGCTTTGCTTAAAATTTCATCAATAGGTAATATTTTTGCATGTGACAAAGCCCAAAGCGTTGAGCACCGAGTACCTGTTCGGCAATAAGCAAAGACAGGTTTTTGAGCTACTTCAAAGTTACAACTAAATTGCGCAATATCGCCATCGGAAATTTGCCCGCCAATTACAGGCTGATGGATGGCTTTGATGCCTAAATTTTGAGCCTCTTTTTCAATAGTTGAAAAAGCTAGTTGTCCTTCGGATTCTTGATCAGGACGATTACAAAAAATAGTTTTGTAGCCTTGTGCTTGAATTTCTTTTAAGTCTTCAATCGTGATTTGATCAGAGACGGTAAGTTCGTTATTTATTTTTGCAAATTTCATAATTTCATTCTACTTTAAAAAAATACTCAATAGGTCATTTAAGAATCGCTGACCTAGAAGTGTTGGCTTAATCATTTCATGATCCTTGGTAATCAGTTTTTTATCTATCGCAGTTTTGAGTTCTTTATTAATAGATGAAATATTTAAACCTGTTTTTTCTTCGAAACTTTGAATGCTAAATCCATCAATAAGACGTAAATGATTCATCATAAATTCAAAAACTAAATCATTTTCATGAATAATCGTTTCTGATTCAATCATATTTTGCATTTTTATATGTTCCATATATTGTTTCGGATTTTTATATCGACTCTCGCGAATCATCTTGTCATGAAAAGTTAGCTTGCTATGAGCACCCGCTCCTATACCTAGATAATCACCAAACTGCCAATAATTAAGATTATGTTGGCATTGTGATTTAGGTTTTGCAAAAGCAGATGTTTCATAATGCTCATAACCATGCTGGCTTAAAATATCTTCAATAGTTTCCTGCATTACTGCACTTTCATCATCGAGCGGTAATTTAGGGGGGTGTTTAAAAAAGAATGTATTAGGCTCAATCGTTAAATGATAAAAAGATAAGTGCTGTGTATTAAAAGAAGTCGCAGTTTTGGCATCGTCTATCGCTTCATCTAATGTTTGCTGAGGTAATGCATACATTAAATCTAAATTCACTTCATCAAAATGACGCATTGCAATTTCAATACCTTTTTTGGCTTCACTGCTATCGTGGATACGACCTAATGCTTTCAGATGGGTATTATTAAATGATTGAATGCCTAAAGATACTCTTGTGACGCCAGCATCTTTATATCCTTCAAAATGATTGGTNTCTATAGTTCCTGGATTGGCTTCAAGTGTAATTTCGGCATCATACAAAATAGGCGTCAGTGCACGAACCTGACTTAAAATTTTCTGAATAGCTTTCCCACTAAACAAACTTGGGGTGCCACCTCCAAAAAAAATGGAGTGAATTTTTCTTCCCCAAATCTTAGGTAATGAAAACTCAAGATCCTTAATAAGCNCATCCACATACATGGATTCTAAATCAGTAAAATTTTGAGCTTCTTTATGTTCGTGCGAATTAAAATCACAATAGGGACATTTTTTGACACACCAAGGGATGTGAATGTAAAGCGAGAGTGGGGGTGGCATGGCGAGTCTTGATGTTTGACTCATAGAAGACTTATTTATTTTTTAAGTATGGATTAATAAGATCATCAACCATTTGATGAAGCGCTTCTTTCATTTGCTTTTCAGAGACTTCCATTAAAAGACCATCTTCAATAGCGTCTTGAGAAAGCTGCTTTAATTCATCAAAGTTTTCTTTCATGACTTTAATTTTTTCTGTACATGACACGACGGATTTATCGTCACGAATCCAAGTAGGCCATTTATTTTTTAATTTATCCATAAATCTGATTCAGTTTTAATTTAAGTTTATGTAACGCTTGTCCGCGATGACTAATTCGATTTTTGACGTCTGATGGTAATTCTGCCACAGCTTTTTCAGTCATATGATCTAAAAATAAGGGGTCATAACCAAACCCACCAGAGCCTCTGGGGGATTTTAAAATCTCCCCATGCCATGTTCCTTCAACAACAATAGGTTCAGGATCAAANTCATGTTTTACAAAGACAATGACACAAGTGTAATGTGCTTTTCGATTCGATTCGTTTTCTAAACTTTTTAAAAGTTTTTCATTATTTTTTTGATCTGATGAAGGTTCACCTGCGAATCGGGCCGATAAGACACCAGGTTTGCCGTCCAAGACATCCACGCAAATACCTGAATCATCTGCAATGGCAGGTAATTTAGACAAGCGACTTGCATGTCTTGCTTTAACAAGTGCATTCTCAAGGAATGTATAAAAAGGCTCTTCAGCGGCATCAATTTTAAAATGTGATTGAGGAAGTATCTCAACGTTCATATCTTCTAAGATCGATTGAATTTCGATGAGTTTTTTGGCATTGCTTGTTGCAATGACGATTTGATTCTTCATGAAATTACTTTAAAACATTTTTTTGTAATTGAATGAGCTCTTTAATGCCCTGTGCAGCAAGGTCAGACATCTGGTCCATCATTTCACGCGAAAAAGGTGTTCCTTCTGCGGTACCTTGAATTTCCACAAAACCTCCTGAGCCCGTCATGACAATATTCATGTCTGTGTCACAACTTGAATCTTCACTGTAATCCAAATCTAATAGTGGGTTTCCTTCGCGGAGCCCTACAGAGATGGCTGCCACAGAATCAATGAGCGGCGATTCTGAAATGAGTTTTTTATCCATCAGATGTTTAATAGCATCATGTACCGCGACATAAGCCCCTGTAATGCTAGCTGTGCGTGTGCCACCATCGGCTTGAATGACGTCGCAATCAATTTGAATGGTGCGTTCGCCCAGTTTTTTTAAATCAATAATCGCGCGCAAGCTACGCCCAATAAGACGTTGTATTTCTTGCGTCCGACCAGATTGTTTTCCGCGTGCCGCCTCTCTATCCATTCTCGATCCTGTCGATCTTGGGAGCATGCCATATTCAGCCGTAATCCAACCTTGACTCTGACCCTTTAAAAAAGAAGGTACTTTTTCATCAATACTTGCAGTGCAAAGCACATGTGTGTCACCGAATTTAATCAAGACGGAGCCTTCTGCATGTTTTGTGTAATGCCTAATAATTTCAACCGGTCTTAATTGGTTGTGAGCGCGTTGATTTAATCTCATAGTCTTCTTCCTCGATAGAAGTCGTCATTATAAGCTAGCTTTAATTGATTGATATCTTGTCATTTAAAGGTTTTAGTCGCAAATGCAACTATAGATTGATAAAATGACATTTAAACATCGTATTGGATACCTTATGGCTTTAAGTATGACCGGTTTTTCCTTTAAAGAAGCAGATACGCAGCAAGGTATCTTGCTCCTTGAATTTCGGTCTTTAAATAATCGATATCTAGAACTCCAGGTTAAATTGGATGAATCTTTAAGATCTTTCGAGCCTATGATTCGAGATCTGATATCAGCCGAAATTAAAAGAGGTAAAGTAGATTGCAGAATCTATTTCAAATCTAAAACACATGCACTTGATGTTAAAAATGTAGATCCAGCGAAGTTAAAACAACTCGCTAGCTCAGTCGATGAAATTGCAAAACATTTCTCCCATGTACAACCGATTAATGCCCTCGACATCTTAAAAACGAGTGAAATCATGCACGACCAATCCGTGGACATGAATATGCTCGAACAAGATCTTAAAAAAAATCTCAAAGAAGCCTTATTAGAAATTCAATTATCTAAAGCGCGTGAAGGTGAAAAATTACAAAAGATTTTATTGGATAAATTAAAAGANATTGAGGTACTCGTAGGCGAAGCTAAAAAAATCCTACCCATTTTAATCAAAGATTATCAAACTAAGATTGAAGATAAATTTAAGCAAGCTTTGATCGCGATCGATGATGATCGATTGAAGCAAGAGTTTCTTATCTTTATTCAAAAGATGGATATTGATGAAGAGCTTAATAGAATTACATCCCATATTGATGAAGTTAGACGTTTACTTAAAACTGATGGGGCCATTGGTAAAAAACTAGACTTTATGATGCAAGAACTAAATCGTGAGGCGAATACTTTAGGTTCGAAATCCATTTCACCTAAAACGTCACAAATATCAGTGGATTTAAAAGTTTTGATTGAGCAAATGCGCGAACAAATTCAGAATATTGAATAATAACGACTAAAGAATATCTATGAGCCAAGCCCATTTATTTATTATTGCAGCAGCTTCCGGTGCCGGTAAGACGACACTTGTAAAAGCCCTATTAAATAAAGACAGAGATCTTCAAGCTTCTGTGTCTCACACAACCCGTAAACCTCGGCCAGGTGAAGTAGATGGTGTGGATTATCATTTTGTTGATGAAGTAACCTTTATAGATTTGAAGAAGAAAGGTGAATTTTTAGAATCTGCCGAATGCCATGGTGGTATGTATGGCACAAGTAAAAAATCAGTGCAGTCCATTCTCGATCAAAAAAAAGATGTGATTCTAGAAATCGATTGGCAAGGCGCCCAGGCTCTCAAAGCCCAATTTAAGGAGGCTGTATCAATTTTTGTATTGCCACCTTCTGTTGAAACGCTTGCAGAAAGATTAAATAACCGCGGACATGATAGTGAAGAAACGATTGCAATGAGACTTGCTGCTGCGCGAGAAGAGATGAGCCATGTAGATGAGTTCGATTATGTTACAATCAATGATGACTTTGAAGTAGCGCTCCACGATCTTATGGCTATTATTCGATCCACTCGATTAATGTGTCATATTCAGCTTACACGACATAGCCACTTAATTAAAAACTTGACTTGAAATTTGGAGAAATAACATGGCACGAATTACAGTAGATGATTGTTTAGAGATGATTCCTAATCGCTTTAAACTTACTTTAGCTGCCGCTTACCGCGCAAGACAATTAGCTAATGGTGCTGAAGCTTTAGTAAGCACGCATGGCTTAAGAGACAAGCCTACGGTATTAGCATTAAGAGAAATCGCAGCAGGTAAAGTTGGTCTTGATATCTTAAATAGAAAAACAACATACTAAATTTCTTAAATAGGGCTTAAAGCCCCCTCAAGAGAAAAAGACCATGGCTAGTACCGCTCATTTTAATAAAGCGGATGCTCAAAAAACACCGCCACTCCCGTTACTGCCTGTCGATAACGAAGCGTCGGAACTCACAATCCTCCTTAAGACTTATTTAAAAACGAAAGATATCCAGAAGATATGGGATGCCTATCGATTTAGTGAAGAAGCACATCACGGCCAATCCAGAAGAAGTGGTGAGCCGTACATTGTGCACCCTGTTGCTGTAGCATGTACTTTAGCTAAGCTTCATCTTGATGCCCCTACAATTCTTGCAGCCCTTCTTCATGATGTTGTTGAAGATACAACCATTACCAATAAAGAAATTGAAAAAAAATTTGGCAAACAAGTCTCTGTATTAGTCGACGGTTTATCTAAGCTCGACAAAATTGAATTTCAAGATGCGACAGAAGCGCAAGCCGAAAATTTTAGAAAAATGTTACTGGCAATGTCAAATGACGTTCGTGTTATTTTAGTAAAGTTAGCTGATCGTCTTCATAATATGCAAACGTTAGATGTTTTAAGACCTGAAAAACAAAAACGTATCGCGCAAGAAACTCATGATATTTATGCACCTATTGCAAATCGATTAGGTTTAAATGCCATTTATCAAGAGCTTGAAGATTTAAGTTTTAAACACCTCTACCCCATGCGCTATCGTGCGATTCAAAAAGCTATGAAAGCTTCTCGAGGCAATCGTCGCGAAGTCGTTGAGAAAATTACAGCAGCTATCCAACAAAAATTAACTGAGATGAAAATGGATGCAGAAGTCTCAGGACGAGAAAAAAATACTTATAGTATTTATAAAAAGATGAGCGAAAAAAGCATGTCTTTTGCACAAATCAACGACATCTATGCCTTTAGGATTATTGTGAAAGAAGCGAATGATGCTTATTCTGCATTAGGCGCATTACATAGCTTATATAAACCTCTTCCAGGGAAATTCAAAGATTACATTGCCATTCCAAAAGCTAATGGTTATCAATCTCTTCATACAAGTTTATTTGGACCTTTCGGCACCCCTATTGAAGTGCAAATTCGTAGTGAAAAAATGCACAAACTTGCAGAAGCAGGCGTCGCAGCGCATTGGCTTTATAAAACGAAAGACGCACACCTTACTGAACTTCAACAGCAAACGCATCAGTGGTTAAAACGTCTTTTAGAGATTCAATCAGATAGCGCTGATTCACTCGAATTCTTAGAGCATTTAAAAGTTGATCTTTTCCCTGACGAAGTTTATGTGTTCACCCCCAAAGGAAAAATTCTAGCATTGCCAAAAGGTTCAACAGCAGTTGACTTTGCATACGCGGTGCATAGTGATGTAGGTAATTGTTGCGTGGCTGCAAAATACAATCAAGAACTTGTCCCTCTTCGTGCCGAAGTCCATAACGGCGATCACATAGAAATTATTACAGCCCCTCTAGCTAAACCTAATCCTGCATGGCTTAATTTTGTGATTACAGGAAAAGCAAGATCACACATTAGACAATATTTAAAATCGATTGAATCAGAAGAGTCTTCGAGACTTGGCGAAGGTATGCTTAATCAAGCACTCAAGGCCCTTCATATCAGCCCGTCATCGATCAAAGAATCTCATTGGAAAAAATTAATCAGTGATTATGGCGTTAAAACCAAAGAAGAGATTTTGGCTGAAATTGGTTTAGGAAAGCGTATGAACGTGATGGTGGCTCATCAATTGATTAGTTTTATGGATGGGGTGAGCCATGTTAAAGGCAAACATAAGCAATTGGANGTCATCACCATTAAAGGTTCTGAGAGTATGGCGATTCAATTGGCAATATGTTGTCATCCAATTCCAGGCGATCCTATTTTAGGATTTATTAACAAAGACAAAGGGCTTGTTGTTCACACGCATGATTGCTTAGCGATTCGTAAATTCAAACTTGATCCTGATAAATGGCTTGATGTTGAATGGGATCCAAATCCAGATCGATTATTTAAAGTCAATTTACAAATTATGGTATTAAATGAGCGCGGCATGCTCGCTAAAATTTCATCCGTGATTGCAGAATCAGATTCAAATATCGATAATGTGAATGTTGAAGAATCCGATGGTGGACACTTTGTAAATGTTAACTTTATTGTNCAGGTTCACAACCGTATTCATTTGGCAGATCTCATGCGAAACTTAAGAAAGATTAGTGATATTTCTAGAATTAGCCGCGTCAAGATGAAAACCTTTTAAGCAACTTATTAAAAAAGAAAGACTTAAGAAATGACAAAAGAAATTATTCAAACTACAAATGCCCCAGAGGCGATTGGTACATATTCTCAAGCTGTCAAAACAGGCAATACTATCTATTTGTCAGGGCAAATTGCACTCGATCCCCAATCTATGAAGTTAGTTGAGGGCATTGAGGCACAAATTCATCAGGTGTTTAAGAATTTAAAATCAGTCGTTGAAGCTTCTGGTGCTCAATTAAGTGACATCGTTAAAATAAATATATATTTAACAGATTTGTCGCATTTTGCTTTGGTCAATACCATCATGGGCGAATATTTTACGAAACCCTACCCAGCAAGAGCTGCGGTAGGTGTTGCATCGCTTCCTAGAAATGCACTTATTGAAGCTGATGGTGTTGTTGTTATTTAAATTATTTCTATTTAAGAGTATTTCAATCTGACTTCTCTAGCCGAGCTTAAGCTTTTTACCCCTTCAGTATTAAATAAGCTCAAAAAATTGGGCGTTGAAGATGTATTTAGTTTAGCTATGTATCTTCCAATTCGTTATATCGATGAAACAATCGTGACACCTATTCATGATATTCAAATGGGTGAGCTATCTCAAATAGAAGCAGAAGTCATCAGAGCTGAAATTGTTTATAAGCCCAAAAAAATGCTTCTCGTACAAGTTAAAGATGCATCTGGTAGTTTGCAGCTTAGATTTTTACATTTTTATCCAAGCCAAATGAAAATGTTTGAAGCGGGTAATCGCATTCGTATTTTAGGAGAGGCTCGACATAATTTATTTGCATTCGAGATGATTCATCCACAATGTAAATTAATCAGAGACAGCGATGTCTTGCCTCAGTCATTAACGCCTATTTATTCATTAGTTGCAGGTGTGGGACAAAAAACAGTCAAAGATGCGATTGATAAGTTGTTTCATCACTTTGATTTAAAAACTTATTTAAAAGATTTATTTTTACCATTTATTTATGAGAAATTACACTTACCAAATCTTTATGAAAGAGAAAGTATTCATCACCAAAAGATTTTAAAGAAGTTGCCAGCCATGAGACTTTTGCTAAAGCCTTATCAAAGAATTATCTTTGATGAATTTTTAGCGCAACAATTATCATTAAGATCTAATTATTTGATAAGACGAGCACTTTCAGCTATGCCATTAAAAGCTAAAAATAAACTCACAACCATTTTTATGAATAAGCTCGAATTTGATTTAACTGATGCGCAGAAAAAAGTCATTCAAGAAATTAAAAATGATCTTGAAAGAAATTATCCGATGCAAAGGCTATTACAGGGTGACGTAGGTAGTGGTAAAACAGTAGTAGCAACAATCGCTGCTCTTCAAGTTATTGAGAATGGAAGTCAGGTTGCTTTTATGGCGCCTACTGAAATTTTAGCGGAACAACACTATCGTAAACTTTACGAGTGGCTTACTCCTTTAGANATNGAGGTCGCATGGCTAACAGGCAGTCAGTCCAAAAAAGATCGTGAGATTTCATTAAAAATGACGCAATCCGGTGAAGCNCATATTGTAGTGGGCACGCATGCACTTTTTCAAGAGCACGTCATCTTTAATAAATTAGGTTTAAGTATTATTGATGAACAGCATCGATTTGGTGTTGAGCAAAGATTGGCGTTACGAAAAAAAGGTCAATTAGATAAAGCAAATGAACCTCATCAATTGATGATGAGTGCTACACCAATTCCTAGAACACTTTCTATGAGTTATTTTGCAGATCTTGATGTGTCTATTATTGATGAATTGCCTAAAGGCCG
>JGI25922J50271_10000489_pt1 | contig 11690 bp, 9 predicted proteins | sample LauGreSu1BDMLBDD_2_FD_50271 | JGI IMG/M metagenome (IMG submission 50271) | reverse complement strand
CTGAAGACAACACTGGTGTTTATGCCGAGTATTGGAAAATTTCAGAAATTAATTCTAACTGGTTAACAAATAGAATAGAAATAATATTGGTTGGATTCATCTCTGAAGAGGCAAAACTTTCAGGAAGAAGTCCATTGCTCAAGCGAACAGTTACTGCATCTGGTGATCAGGCATTGCAATATTTTTCAGCAATAGTGATGCAACCAGAAGGAATTGATATAATTCATGAAGCATACATGTATGTTAAAGATCATGCACCAGAATTTATAGATGCGCAAGATGTATAATAAATAATATGATATGCCACTTGATTTTCCAGAAAATCCAGTATTAAATCAAATATACCCATACAACAGCATTCGTTGGAAATGGAATGGTTATGCATGGGATTCTTCTGGTGTGTGTGGATCATACAGCAATATTGGCGGAATATGTGGAGATTATGTTGAACGAATAACAGATGGAATAGGAATAACATTATCTTCTTCCACTGGAGTTGTTGAAGTGTCTCTTCGTTTAGATGAACCAAATATTGGACCACAGAATACTCAAGTTTTGCATAATGCTCCAACATCATTTAGTGCAGAGTCTGGATTTGCTAGAAAAGTAGCATTTTTACAAAGTGATGGGAGCATATCATTTGATTATATTAAAAATTATGATGTTTTTAGAAAAGCAGAATTTGAATTTGATATAGTTGGATTTAATGTAACCAATGCGGGAAATCCAATCAATCCAGTCGCAGCATCATTGATTGGGAGTAATTTATTGTTAAGTGGTTATCAGGGAAATATACAATATAATCAAACTCCTATATCCGCACAAATAACAATATTGAATGCAACTCCATCGCAACAAAGTAATTTTCCAGTAACTATTACTTCATTGGGATTCACAACTGTAGTGTTCTCTAATCAAACTTTATTGAATAGACAATTAACTTATGCTGGTGCTAATTCTGCTATACCAAATTCCGATTATTATGGATTTCGTGTTGGTGCTACTGGACAAAATTCAGATGGAACTTTAGTTTATAAGACTAAAGATTATAATGTTTATTTTTATAATTATATTTTTTGGAGTGTGAGACAAGGAACAAGCATTTCGAGTCTTGATAATACCTTTGTCAATTTTTTATCTGGTGATAAAAATATAGAAATAAATACAGATGTTACTGTAGATCAGCAAAATCCATATTATTTGTATGTGGCATATCCTTCTAGACTGGGAACTGCTACTTTTAGAGATAATTCAACCAATTTAGAGGGCGGATTTACTCCTCAGCAAAATCCAATATCTTATACAAATCAATTTGGATATATTGAGAATTATACTGTTTATCGTAGTGATAATGGTAACTTAGGCAATATAAGTATTACGGTAACATAATGTCAATTGATTTACTTTCCAATTTATCTCAGAAAAATCGTGCTGCCAATGTTAGCAGCACGGCATTTTTCTATTTGATGGACACATCAAATATAGACTATAGGATAAAGGGAATACAGGAAGATAACACATTAAATCCAATCTTAGAGAATGGAAATAAATATATTATTCGTAATAGTTCAAATTTAAATATAAATTTTGGAACTATTACTGGATTGCAAAATAATGATATAGTAATTTATTTAAATGGATCATTTATTCTATATGTTGATGTCAGTAATACTAAAACAAATAAAGGTGAAATTGTATATAATGATTCAGATAATAAAATTTATTATTATAATGGAACAAGATGGAGAAGTCTAGGTCTGGGTTCATTGTTTGGAACGCAGAATCAAATTGCAGTTACTGGTTCTACTGGTGATGTTTTTATAAGTCTTACTCCGATTGTTGTAATAGAAAATTATATTTTAACTCCAGAATTAAGATTTTTGAATGGAATCAGCATGGGTGGTACTGGAGACAGTATACAAGTTTACGGAAACCTAAATATAAAAGGTAATGTATTAGCAGATGGGGAAGTAGTAACAAAAATGGCATTTAGAGGTTATTCTCCAGATGCTGATATCGAACAAATAACAGATGTTGCACTAGATGCAGGAGATTATTAATGGCAAGTCCAATTATTAGAATAAAAAGAGGTTTAGGTAAACCAACAGCATGGAATGCTGGTGCTGGTGCTGGTGCTGGTGCTGGCATAACTAGCGGTGAATTTGCTTATGATGCATCGAAGAGAGTTTTATACTTAGGTGCGACTGGTGGATATACTGGATATGATGGTGTAAATTTCTTTGGTGCTCTATATGGAGATCAAACAAATCCTCAAACAATTCCAATTGGAATGCAAATATCAAATGATCCAACATTTGGTAGTAATACTGCTATAGATGAAAGAGCAGGATATAGCAATTATACAGTACCAACAACAAAAGCAGTTAAAGATTATATTACTGCTATTCAAGCACAGCAAGCACTTGGTGTTACTCTTAGACCAGGATCGGGAATTGGAATAACATATGGCATCAATGGTGAAACTGCAGATATTACTGTTACCAACTTAGGTACTCTTAAGTCATATGGAAAATATTATATTTCTGGAAATAGAAGTGGATTTTCTGAATTAATTCCAGGATCTACTTCTGATGAAATAACATTATCTGGTGGTGCTGGAATTAAATTAACTGCTGATAAGAGTGCAGGAACCGATACTCTTAAGATTCAGAATATCGGTGTCACTTCAATTGGTGGATATACTGGAGAAATTAAAGATATACTTCCAATAATAAATTTGGATGGATATACTTTAGGAACTTTGAGAGCAGTTCAGTTTGGTTTGTCTAAACTATCTCCAATAGTAATTGCTACGAATTATAATACTGGAGAAATTCAAATAAGTCATGAGGACAGTACAGTTAGTTCTGGTACATATTCAGCACTTAATGGTTCTAATAAATTCCAGATACCAACTATAGCAGTTGATTCTAAAGGTCATATAACAGGAATATCACAAACAGAACTTAATGCTAATTTATATACAATACCTGGACTTACAGAATCAGTTCAAGATGTAGTTGCTCACACTTTATCATCCGCAACTACTCCTGGCATAGCATTGAGTTATAATGATGGTAGTGGTGTAATAAGTATATCAAATACTGGTGTGACAGGACTAGGAATTAATGGTGGTGGTCAATATCTTACAGGTCCAGCACATCTTAGAGCAGGGACAGGTATTGGATTAGCATATCAATCAACACTTCCAGGAGGAATACCAACTTATATTGAAATAGAAAATATTGCTCCTAAATTTACAAATTTTACATTTGCATTGGCAAGTACTATTTCTGGTGGTAATCCTGCAATTAATAATGGCGGAAAAATTGGCACAGGAACAAGCACTTTGTCAGCAGATTCCGTAACTGATACAATTAATTTCTTAGCAGGAAAGGGAATTGGTATATCTGCTGGTGCTCGTAGTCTTAATGATGATTCAATTGTTTTATGGAACACTGGTGTTAATACTGTTAGTTTCTTGAATAGTGGTGGTGCATCTGTCTTATCTGGTGTATCTGGTGATTTTAGTCTACAAGCAGGATCAAACATAGTATTTTCTAATGTTGGTAATAATGTAATTTCTGTTTCTGCGTCATCATCTGGTGACGGTGCTGGAAATATTGTTGCAGATTATACTCTTGAGCAAGGAACAACATTAATTAATGAATGGGGTGGTTCTGGTGTAACTGGTATAATAGATCTCAAAGGATTGAATGGTATTTTAACTAGACAGACTACAAGCACCAATAATGGTGATCTTTATATTGGTCTTTCTAGTAGATTAATCGTACCACCACAAGCATTTATTGGATATCAGAGTGACTATAATTGGCCTGGTGAACCTATTACTTTACCTGTGAATATTCCAGCATTATTGAAAATGCCAAGCACTATAGAAACCCGTGAAACATATGATACTTGGGGTGGAATTGCTGAAACTGTATCTGGTAATGTTAATTCTTTTATACTTCCACCAAATTATATAACAACAGTAAATCCAAATGTTTCGGGAACACTTCCTGTTGGAATGAATAGAATAATGACTGATTCTATAATCAGTGGTTTAACTTCAACTGTATCATATCCAAGTGATGCTGTTGGTGTTGCTTCTGGTCATTTCCTACAACCAAATAATATTGATCTTGGATCTTATACTGTATATCCAGGAAAAGTGTTATCATTAATTGCTCCTGGCGGTAAATATGATTTCGGTCCAAATCAAACATTCGATATCACTGCTGGAACACAAGCAGAAATAAGACTACTTGGTTATCCATCAGCAGAAAACTTAGGATCTTACTTAGATGAGATTGTTACTGCTGCTAATTCAGTAGCTTGTGATGATTATACAAATGGATGTGTTGGATTTCCACCAGAACTTCCTCAATGTGCAATACCAACTCCAGGAGGAGTTGGGCCCATTGTGTATAATTATACTCCAGAATATTCTGTTGCAAGCACTGATGCTGCAAAACCAGCAATAAAGATGGAAGGAAATGTTCTTTTATCTGATTCCATACTTGTTGGTGGTGATATTTGGTTAAGAGGCAATCTTCTAGATGCAGAAACTGGATGTTTGATTTCTACTGGAAACGGAAATCAAGAAGCATCATCATTAGAATGCGTATATTGCTTTAGTGATTTTGGGATCACTGCAACAGCAGTTCCAAATAGCATATATGTTCATGGTGGAACAGCAGCATTTAATGTTGATAAATTTGCAACAACAGATAATATAATAGAAATTGGTGGACTTTCTGGTGGTGCACCACTATTTGGTAATGGGGGAGGTAGAAATAATAGTGATCGTGGTATTATATTCCACAATAGAGCAATAACTCCAGTAACTCCATTGAACGGCTTATCGACCGCGCAGAGCGCGGCAGATAAAGCATCATTCATTGGTATTAATCAAAGTACTGGTAAATTTACTTATATACCAACTGCATCTGTTAGCACCATATCTGGAGTTGACACAGTTACTGGAACTGCTGGTCCAGCAGAATTCTCAGACATCAATGGTGTAAGAATAGTAAATGATCAGGGTGCTCATAGTGGTGCTGCTACATTCCGTGTTGGACCAGCTGGATCTTTAAGTACAGATTCGAGCATTATAGGAAAACTTCGAATAACTTCTACTTCAGCTGGTGCAAGTAATACCAATGAACTTAGATTTAATGGTACTGCTGGACAAATATTGCAATTGGGCCCAACTGCACCACTTGTTGATTTTGNGCGAGGTGTGACATTTAATGTTGGATCTTCTGTAAGAACATATGATCCAGATGCAGATGCAAGTGCCTCTCATAATTTACAACTTACTTGGATGCGAACGAATGGCACTCCTCCACGAACAATAAATTTTAGAAATTTAGGTGATACCACATATACACAAATTGTTGATGTTGGTAGACATTCTATTGGTGCTAATAATGCTACTGCTGATCTAAATAATCTGAACCAGGGAAATGTTGCAGACTCTAATCCACAAAAATTATGGAATAAGATTCTTGCAGAAGGTACAGTTATTGATTGTGGAACTTATTGAAATGGAACTTTTATATTATGGCAACACCTATATTAAAGATAAAAAGACAGACTGTTATTGAGACTGGAATACAACCAACAACTTTAACGCAAGGCGAATTAGCAGTAGATTTAATATCAAATAGATTTTATGTTGGAACGGATGTCGTAGGAACATCCGTTCCAATTTCAACAAAAGTTGTTGACGATGCAACATTTCCAAGTACAAATGATTCGTATGTTGCTACGGAAAAAGGAATAAAAACTTATTTACAAAATAATTATAATCCTTCATCTATATCTGTTCCTCCTAAAAATGTATTTTCTATGAGAATACCTTTTTCTGATGTTAATCTATCTGGTGATCAATATGATCTTTCTCCGAATTTAGCAACAGAAGGTTTTAATTATTTTATAGATTTAAATACAAATAACTTTATTAAAATTGGTGAAAATTTTGATCTTAATCAGTTTGGAACAGGATTATATCAAACTACAGCAAAAAATATGTTTCTTCATGTGAATTATAGTGTTTCTATAAAATCTGTAAGTACTACTAATATGGCATCGGAAACAAATATTAATTTTTGGAGAAGTTTTGGTATGTATGTTATTGATATTAATAATAATATTAAAACATATTATGGTGTGCAGACATCACCACCAGTAATAGGAACTCCAACTGGTCTTCCTACAATGTTAAACGGAAGTGCAATTGTCAAACTTCCAAAGTATAGATATGGATCTTTAACAAATGATGGTGCAATTTTTCAACCTTGGGAACTTAGGTTCTTCTCACAAATAAGATCATCTGATACAATGTACATTGGAAATATACAATCTGGATCTGGTGTGAATGATCCAACACTAAGAGATGATTATAAAATTAAAATAGAAATAGTGAAATTGATAGAGGAGTTAGATTAATGCCAAATCCGATAATAAAAATAAAAAGAGGAACTAGTAAACCATTAGATTTTAATGGAACTGTTGGACTTACTTATGCTGAGATGGGTGTTATGTTAAGTTCTACTTATGGAAATGCATTTTATATAGGAAATACATTTGGACAGGCAATAACATTTGGTTGTGAAGTATCATCCGATATAACACTTGGCGGGGCAACACCTTCTGTTTCTAAGTTACCAACTCAAAGTGCAATAAAAGGATATATTGCAAGTTTAGGTGTTCCTTCTGGATCTGTTGGTGTTATTTCTAGATATTTTGATCCAACTTCTGATGGACAAATAACTCTTGCTGCAAATACTTCTGCTGTTGTTAAGTTTTTTCAACAAGACTTTGCAACATCTGGAGGAATAACATCTTTAACATATAATACTGCTAGTGGATTATTTTTGAATTTATCAGAGGAAACAATGAATCTTTTAATTACATATCAAATAACTTGGTCTGGACTTGTAAGTGCAAGCACATATAATAGTCTAGATGTCATTAGATCTGCATGGATTCAAAAATTACCAGGACAGCCATCGACGGATCAAAATAGACATGGATTTAATACATTGATATTACCACCACAGCAAATAAGTTCTGCTGGGTCTATAACAGGTACTCAAAATGGTTCTTCGATAATAACATTATCACCAAATCAAGGATTTAATATACAATGTAAGAATCACAGTACAACTAATTCGAGTTCAATTACTGCTACTGCTTTGGTTAATAACAGCGGAACTCAGACAACTAACATGCTAAAAGCAACAAATATTCAAATTGCTAAAATATAAAGGTTAAAATGAAATTAAAATATTATTCTTTAGATGAAAATGTAATTCCTCCTGTATATTCTTCTAGAAGTTCAGCATGTTTTGATTTATCTTCTAATATTGGATATCAAACAATAGTAAAAGCATTTACTAAAATGAATTCTCTATTGGAAATAATTTCATCTCGCGATGGAGAAAATAGAAATTTTATTGATATTCCATCGGAGTGGAGAGTATTAATACCAACTGGTTTGATATTTGATATAGAAGAAAATCACTCAGTTAGGATTTATCCCAGATCTGGTCTTTCTACTAAAAAAGGATTGAATCTAATAAACTGTGTTGGTATAATAGATTCAGATTATACTGAAGAGATTTTTATACCAGTATATAATAATTCTCAGGAAAAATTAAGAATATATCATGGAGATAGAATTGCTCAAGCAGAATTATTCTTCAATGATAGAGCAACAATAGAAAATATAATTGAAAAACCAAATAGAAAAACAGATAGAAATGGTGGATTTGGTTCAACAGGTGTTTAATGAATGATAAAAATGAAGAGGTTATAAACTTCCTTAAAAAGTTTGCAGACAAAAAAGGCATACCAGTAATTGTTGGTTCAAATTGGAATGAATTCAATTCCAAATTTACAAAACAAGAAATTAAGAATGGATTTGCAGAATATATTGCACGCGAATCTATTCTATTTCCATTTCCAGAAATCAATCAAAAGGATGTTGAAAAGAAGTTTAGAGAACTTCGTTGCACTCCATATAATGAATTTGTAATGGCAGATCCAGGAATTGTGACAGAAAAATATAATGATTATAAATATCCATTTTCCAAATATGGTAATTTTGTAATTACACATGGTCATTATTATAATGATATTAGTAATTATTTTCAACAAAGAAACAGATATGACTGTGGATCTCATGGATTTGTTTCACCAAATGAGTATTGGTATTCCCCTGATCTTTTACAGAAAATGAATTGGACATTCTGGAGAATGAATGAACGAGGAATCAATCATGATAAAATTCATTCATCTTTTAGATTAGGTGCATATGTAGCAACTCAATTCAAACCACATGTGGCAAAAACAATATTTGATTTTGCTATGACACAGACCCAATCAAATGCAAAAACTATTCTAGATTTCAGCATGGGATGGGGTGATAGACTTGCTGGATTCTATACATCTTCTGCACAAAGTTATATGGGAATTGATCCAAACCCAAGTGTATTTGCTGTGTATAAAGAACAATGCATTGCTTATGAAATGTTGATTAGTGGAGAGAAACCATTAATTAAAGAATTTCAGATTAAAGTCAAAGAGCATATTTTTGATGCATTCAGATGCATTGGTGCATCAGGAAAAGAAGTTATTGCATACAATGCTCCAGCAGAAGATATTCTTCATATCATTAAACAAAATCGTTATGATTGTATTTTTACTTCTCCTCCTTATTTTGCAACAGAACTATATGATGAAGGCGGAGATGATTGGAAACAATCATGGTTTAGGTATTCAGAATATGATAAATGGTGGGATAAATTTTACAAACCAGTAATGACTGCTTGTTTTGAAGCACTGTCAGATAAAGGAATCATGATGATAAATATCATGGATCCAAGTGTGAATAGAAAACGATATAAAACATGTGATCAGATGGTTGATTTGATTAAAAGTTTTGGTGGATTCTTTGATGGGCAAATTGGTATGAGAATTATGCAAAGACCAAAAAACATCAAATCTGATGATCTCAAAAAGCATTTGTCAACAACTTATATTGAAAACATTTGGTGTTTTTCTAAAAAAGGATTTGATCTTTCAAGAAAATCTGCTACACTTGAAACACTATTTGGAGAATGAATATGACTCGCGAAGAACTTTTTAAAATGCATGAAGATATGTCAAAATATGCTTTAGATTTGATGAAAAAGAAGAATGCAGATTACTCTGGTAGTGATGGAATTAATCCATTTGCAAATTTTAAAAGAGCAGAAGCACTTGGTATTTGCACTACAGAACAGGCATTTCTTGTAAGAATGACAGATAAAATGTCTCGTCTATCTTCTTTTTCTGCAAAAGGAAAATTAGTAGTTGAGGATGAAAGTGTATATGATACACTTATCGATATGATTAATTATTCTGTTTTGCTTGCAGCATATCTCAAATCAAAATGAAGATTACAAAATATAATATTTCTAATCCATTAGAAATTGTTTTACCACAGACAAAAAGAAAATGGATGGATGATACTCCGAATGGATTTGCTTATCGTTGTTTGCCAATGACAGTTGCAAATGGATTTGGATGGGATGTGCTTAATAAATATAAATTTTCAGTAATATGGAATGGTGGAAATGCTGTCAATGACATATCAATAAATTATTATGGTCATTCGAATCCAAATGTATTAGCACATTTTGGTAGTGGTATATTAACATTTAATCTTGGATTTATGATTAGAACAGAAGAAAATCATAATTTATTTGTGAGAGGTCCAAGTAATACCACAAAAAGAGGAATAACTGCACTTGATGGAATAGTTGAAACAGATTGGTTGCCTTTTACTTTCACAATGAATTGGAAATTGACAGAAAGTAATTATGAAATTGTATTTGATGAAGGTGAACCAATATGTAATTTCTTTCCAATCCCAAGAGGTTATTTGGAATCATGGGATACCGATATTAAAAATATTGCAGAAAATCAAGAAGAAAATAAATTATATTCCGAATGGTCTGAATCAAGACGAAAATATAATTCAAATTTAAAAGTTAATGGAAATAAAGGAGAGCGTGATTATTTAAAGGGAAAATATAAAGATGGATCTAAATTTGATAATCACCAAAATATTATAAGAGGAAATCCCTTTACAAGAAAAGAAGATATTGTTATAATAGACCATCGACCGTGTTACGATAATTGTTGTTTGGAAAAAGAATAATGAAATTTTACACAAATGTTTTTTATGATTTTCAGTCTATTCTTTATACTGAGATTCAATCTGATGGTTCACGAAAATATCTATCACAGGAATTTACTCCATGTGTTTATTTACCATCAAAAACAAAAACAGATTATAAATCAATCACTGGTGAATATCTTGCAGAAATGAAATTTGACTCTTATGATTCCTACAAGGAATTCATAAAGAGTTATTCTGATGTCAAGAATTTTGATATTCATGGTGATATTCAAACAGAGTATCAATTTATTCATCAAAAATATGGCAGTGATCTTTCCTATGACTTCTCAAAGATTGATATCATGTACATCGACATTGAGACACAATCTGAAGCAGGATGGCCTCAGATTGAGAATCCAGAGGAGAAAATCAATGTCATAACTGTTTCTTCTACACGCACGGGAAAGGCAACATTCTGCCTTGGTAAGTTTAAGACAAACCAAGATGTACGAGTGTTTGAGTTTACGGATGAAGAAGAACTTCTCAAGACATTTGTGGAATATTTCTCTGCAAATTATCCCGATGTTGTGNCTGGGTGGAACATTCGATTCTTCGACTTTCCTTATATCATCAATCGAATCAAGAAACTATTTGGATTTAAGTTTGCCAAGAAATTATCACCGTGGAATAAGATCAAGGATCGTTATGTCACGCGACACACTGGTAAAGAAGAGATTTGCTATGATCTAGTCGGCATAGCAATGCTTGACTACTACGAGGTTTATCAGACATTTACATATGTCAATCAGGAATCATATGCGTTGAATCATATTGCATATGTTGAACTTGGTGAGCGTAAACTTTCGTATGCCGAATATGATAACATCACTGAGTTCTATCGCAAAGATTTTCAGAAGTTTGTTGAGTATAACATTCGAGATGTTGAACTTGTACAGAAACTGGAAGAGAAACTTAAACTAATTGAACTGGCAATTGCTCTCGCATATTCGGCAGGAGTCAACTTCAGTGATGTATTCTCACAGGTACGAACATGGGATGTGATTATCTACAAGTATCTTGATGATCGTGGTATTGTAATTCCTCCAAAGCGCAAAGGCAGAAAAGATGAACAGTATGCTGGTGCGTATGTCAAGGAACCAGTACCAGGAAAATACAACTGGGTGATGAGTTTTGACTTGAACTCTCTATATCCACATCTTATCATGCAATATAATATTTCACCAGAAACATTTACAGAAGATGGTCTTCGTGGTATTGTTTCTCCAGAAGGAATATTGAAAGCAGGAGTTGTGTCTATGACGCAACTTGAGCAAAATAAGAAAAAGAATCTATCCACTGCTGCGAACGGGACTACTTATCGTAAGGATGTTCGTGGATTCCTTCCTGAACTTATGGATAAAATGTATAAAGATCGTAAAATGTTCAAGAAGAAAATGATTGAGTCAGAAAAACATCTTGAGGAAATCAACGCAGAAATGAAGCGTAGGGGATT
>JGI25922J50271_10000488_pt1 | contig 11707 bp, 10 predicted proteins | sample LauGreSu1BDMLBDD_2_FD_50271 | JGI IMG/M metagenome (IMG submission 50271) | reverse complement strand
AACAACCAGGATTTACAATAGAAATGACGTTGCAAGGCATATCCGGATTAAGAACATTTCAATTATTCAGTTTAAAAAATTTACCAAGTCCTTATTCTGAAAGAGAAATAATATGTCAAATTGTAGATATATCTCATAAACTTGAAAATGGTAATTGGACAACCGTAATTAAAGCAGGCATTCGTTCAATTAGAGGTCAAAAAATTAAATTTACTACTGACGGTATAAACGAATATACAATTAATGCTATAGAGTAATATGATTACACCACTACAATATCAAAATTTAGGAGGAGAAATTTTATCTGATATAACATTTCCAAGTTATTCTAAACCAATTGTAACCAAAGACAGTTATTCAAAAGGATATGTCCAAAGATATTTTGTTCAAAAAATAAATGATTTAACGATAACAGAAGTAAATAAAGATAAATATAATGATATTTACAGTCAATATTATAACAAAGTTATTATAAAATGGATAATATCAGGACCAAAAAACAATGTTTATAAAAATAAAATTCTTGAAACTAAAGGAGTTCAAGAACAAAATAATCAAACATTGGTTGAAAACGAGAAGAAAATGAAGGGTATAAAAAGTTATTTGAATAACCCACTTGAATTTTGGGGTGGTAAATAATTGACTTATAGTTGTTATAGTGTTACATTGTNTCNATGGTGTGTCTGGATAAACAATCCTATTCTAAATTCCTAGAATCGCATATTTCATCTGATTTTATTCTTGAATGTATTCAATCAGATGAAAAAGTACATCCATGTATAGATGAATTGTGCATGGTGTTAATCCATATACTCAAATCCAAAACCACATATATTATCAATCAAAATCACCCAGATTGTAATGTCTTTATCGATAAAGAATCATTAATCAATGATTTCAACAAACTAAAAGGTAAGAAATGGGTATTTGATAAGAAAAAGTGTTTACATCTATTTCCAATAAACAATCTATTTGATATTAACATCATTTTCTTTATTAGTGATGGTAAAGTTGAAGATTATAGTGAATTTGATACAACTGCACATAATGTTATCAAAACTAAGTTTCAAAAATATGGTGAATTGAATAAAGCAATTCCAATGGTAAAACATTTGGAAAAGTTTGAAAGTATGTATGATGCAGTGTTGATTAGACTCAAATCCGTCAAGATTGATGATAGTTTTTATAGTATCAATAGTACAATTACTGACAATCTTAGAATTCTTGAACATAATGGGTTAAAAGTGGATGTAGAATTGTTTAATAGGCATTTTGAGAACAAAACGATCAAAGATAAGGATGGTTATGTTTATACACAATATAACCTATATACTGCAACAGGACGACCCAGTAATAGGTTTGGTAATGTAAACTATAGTGCTTTAAATAAAGAAAACGGGTGTAGATCTTCATTTATCAGTAGATATGGTGATGATGGTATGTTATTTATGATTGATTATAGCGCCTACCACCCCCACATAGTTGCAAAGTTGATCAATTATAACTTACCACCAAATGCTTATGAGTATCTTGGAAAGTTATACTATGGCAAGGATAAGTTATCAGACGAAGAAATCAAAGCGTCAAAGAACCTAACATTTCAGTGTATGTATGGTAATATTCCCACAGAATTATTAGAAATACCATATTTTAAGAAAATGAGTGATTATATTGCTCATAGATGGAAGTTCTTTAATGAAAATGGTTATGTAGAAACACCGATTTATAAAAGAAGAATCACTACAAACCATATAAATGAACCAAATCCTAACAAATTATTCAATTATATCTTACAAGCTAGTGAAACTGAATTTGGAATGCAATCATTGGTAAGAGTTAATGAATATTTGAACGGTAAACAAACTAAGGCTATTTTATATACTTATGATAGTGTTTTGTTTGATTGTCACAAGAATGATAAAAAAGAGACTTTGGTAGAATTGAAAAGATTGATGTCAAACAATCAATTTCCTGTAAAGTGTTACATTGGTAAGAATTATGATAGTATGACGGTTGTGGATATTTAAAAACAATTTGATTTTCGTGTATATATCAATATTTATATATACGAATGAATATAGACGACGATGTAAAATTAAAAGACTTACAAGTTAAGTTACAACAGGTTGAGACTGTTATGCCATTGCCATTCAGTCAACAATTAAGAGAAAGTTTTCCTTTATATAAGATATTCGGCGAAAATGGCGATTATTATCCGAAAGAAAAAGACACAATCAAAAAGTGGTTAAAATTATCTGAAGAAATAGAAAAGATATTAAAGAGCATACAACAATTAGATAATCCCGCAATAATTACTGCGGTTGGGAAAAATAAATTATATCAAAATTATGCTGATATAAAGGCTAGAATTGAATTGGCATCCGGTACTAGTGTAACATTAGCAAATGTAACATCTGCAAAACCAACCGGATTTATTCATCAAGACATCAAAAAGTTCTATGAATTCTTCAATAATAGTGGGTATGCCAGTAAAGATAAGAAAAAAGAAAACACTGCTGATGCGGTATTGTTGTACAATTGTAGTATATCAGAAATTCAAATTGCTTTAAAAGATAGAAAAGTAAGTGGTACCGATGAAAGTTTATGTGAGATTACTGGTACTGGAAAGAAATTCGCAATGGTTTCTTTGAAAGCTGGTGGTGATAGTTATCGTATTGGTAGAATGAAAGGTGCTTTTGATATTTTACCGGACAAATTAAGTTTTTCAGGTACACCCGCAGAAAGAGAAAAATACTATCAATGGTTACAATCACAACAACCAGATGGAAAACCAATTGAAAAAGATCCACGCAGTGTATTTAGTGGTGGTGCTCCTGTATTTGAAGAAATATATTTGGGTAAGACATTATTAACTGAAATTGAATTTATATCATCATTAAAATCTTCTCTTAATAGAATTTCATCAAAAATAGGAGATTTGTCTGCGGAATTGACAAAAGGATGGACTGATTTTACACAAAAGGTTAAAAATACCATTGTTAAAATATTTGGTAATATTGAACAAAAATGTCAAGAAGACATGAATTATGCTAGAAATCAATATTCTACTATGTTTAATACATGGGATACTATTGAAAAAGAAATTGGTGTTTTATCTGAAGCAAGAGAAGCCGATGAAGTATTGGTAAATATGACCGATTCTTTAAAGAAAAATGTTGCAATCTTTATTCAACAAATCAATAGAATTCAACCAGATTCTTTATTTAGCACCATAAATGAAAAGGTAAGATTGATTGATAATAAGAACTTGTTTATGGTTCAACTAACAGGTACTACACCAGAAGATGTAAAAGAAGTCAAGAATGCTTCTATTAAGGTTTATAATGATTACTTTAATCCGTCTACTAAAGGTGATGTTCCGATGAATAAAGGTGCATTTAGACCAATGAACATCTTCAATTCTAATATTGCTGCTATAAAGTTTTATGAAAAGTTCATTGAAAGATTTATGAATGTTGGCAATGAATCTCAAATCAAGAAAGAATTTATTCAATTTGCAAGTCAAATATCTGCCGAAGCAATCTTTGGTAACAATGATAGTTTGCCGCTTGTAGTATTTAATGGTAAGACAATTAACAGAATGGGAACCAAGTCTGAATTTTCTACTGGTAAAAAGTTGATTGATGCAAGTGAAAATAAGAATTTTAGATTGAGTAAGTTTGAAGTAAGTAAAAATAAAGAAGGAACATATTTCGTTGTATATTTATATATTATATTCGATATACGAGAAGAAGAAGAAAATGGAAAGGTAGAAGTTAAACCATTTTATTCTGCAATTGAATTAAGAAATGAAAGAGGAAGTAAGTTTTCTTTCAAAACAGAAATTCATCGTTCCAATTTAAGTGAAGAGGATGTATTTTAATTATGAACATCAAACAAATATTTTTAGAAGCATTAGAACAAGCAAGTACCGACATTTCAATTGAAAACGGTATATTTGATATTTCTAAACAAGAACATATTGAAATACTAAGAGAATATTTGTTGAACTCAAATGTTGATTCTAAAATTGTAAATCAATATTTGAATAAAATGCTTGAAGGTAAATATCCAGAAAGACAAGCATACAATACAAATGGTATTCTTGTTACATTTCCAACTCCCGAATACAAACAAAAAGCTATTGCTCGTGGTACCCATTTTGAAGAAAATCCAAAAAAGGGTCAAGCTAATGTATTTGTTGGAGATGAACAACCAGAACAACCAAGTGGACAACAAATTGAATTTGAACCACAACAAACCCAACCTGTTCAACAAACAGAACCACAAAAATCAAAGAGTGATGACAGAACTCCTGAAGAAAAAGAACAAGATGCAGTAGCAATTGAGAAAGCATTGACTACTGAATATACATTACAAGAAGCTTTAAAGTTTGGATTTTATAACAAAAGAAATAGTTGGTTTGATTCTTCTGGAAATTATGTCGGTAAATTGTGGAATGTTGACGGTAAACAATTAATTATAAATAAATGAAGAACAAACAATTATTGTGTACATTTACCAATTCCAAAGAATATAATGACACTATACAAGAAATAAAAAATTTCTATAGTGTTATTAACGGTAAAATATTTTTATTGTGTAATGTCAACAATCCAAAAGAATTGTACGCAACATACAATGTAGAAATAAATGATAATAATCAATTGAAATTTCGTAACACCATCAGTGTCCATAGAAAAAAAGAAACAAACACACTATATACTCTCAATGCAATGAATAAGTTGATTGCTGAAGAAAACAATGGTGTTTTTGATAAAACATTTCAATTGGATTGGAATCTGTACAGAAATTCAATTATTTTAACGAGCGAAGTATCAGTGAAAATCGTCTCCGTCAAAATTTTTGATATAATAAGTTGAAATCTTTTTGGTCTTCATATATATTGATGACAACTTAATTGGTTGTCATTAAATAATTCGTGTGAGTTATCTAATTAACTAATTAACTAAATTAACTAATTAAAAATTATGGCATTAGACATATCAAAATTGAAGAGTCGTTTGAGCTCTCTAACAAACCAAGGCAACAAAACCAATCTCATTTGGAAACCAAAGCCTGGTAAACAAGTAGTTCGTATCGTTCCCTACAAGTATCAAACCGATAATCCTTTTATCGAACTAAAGTTTCACTACAATATCAATAACAAGACTTATCTATCTCCCGATAGTTTCAATCGTCCTGATCCAATCGTTGAATGGTCCAATCGTATGAAGAAGACCGGAAACAAGGAAGANTGGATTTTGGGTCGTAAGTTTGAACCAAAGATGCGTACCTATGCTCCTATCATCGTTCGTGGTGAGGAAAACGAAGGTGTTCGTTTCTGGGGATTTGGTAAGAATGTTTACCAAGAAATTCTAAGCATCATCAGTGATGTTGATTACGGTGATATTACTGATTTGGTCAATGGTCGTGACATTGTAGTAGAATTCCGTACCGCAGAAGATTCTGGTAAGTCATTCCCAGAAACTACTATTCGTGTCAAGCCAAATGCAAGTGTTGCAATTGATCCTTCCCAAAAGGATATCTTGGCACAACAGACTAATATCATGGATCTATTCCCTGAATTTAGTTATGACGAACTAAAGGAAGTAATGAATGCCTGGTTGAATCCAGACGGTTCAATTCCTTCTGAAGGAACAGTTAACACAATTGTTGATGATGAGACTACTGCTCCTGCTCCAAAAGCANCTGCAACGAATAAATCACCAACAGCTACCGCAGCAAAATCAAATTCGGATGATGTAGCAGCCGCTTTTGATAATTTGTTTAACAGTTAAAATAAATTGTTTGTAATGGGGTGGTAGTATATATTACTGCCACCCCTATTTTAGTTTTATATTATTATGAAAAAGAAAAATCAAGTTACACAAGATGCTCCTCAAAGAGATGAGTTAGTTGAATTACTCGCAAATGAGTTAAATAAAGCCAATAAAGATGGTGGCAAGATTGCATATTTCTTGGATGAACAAGAAAATCCTGCAGAAATTAGTGATTGGATTAGTACAGGTTCTTCTATTCTTGACTTAGCTATTAGCAATCGTCCTCATGGTGGATTGCCAGTTGGAAAGATGGTTGAATTCAATGGATTGGAAGGAACTGGTAAAAGTCTAGTATCTGCGCATGTTGTTGCTGATACACAGAAAAAAGGTGGTGTAGCAGTAGTTATTGACACTGAAAATGCTGCAGCTCCCGAATTCTGGAAAAGTCTTGGTGTAGATCTATCTAAACTTCTATATGTTCAATGTGAAACCGTTGAGGATATTTTTGAAAAGATGGAACATATGATTGGAATCGTTCGTAAGTCCAATAAAGATCGTATTCTTACAATCATTGTTGATTCTGTTGCTGCCGCTTCTACAAAGGCAGAACTGGAAAGTGATCACGGTAAGGATGGATTTGCTACTGGTAAATCTATTATTATTAGTAAAGCAATGCGTAAGATTACCAATATGATTGGTAAACAAAAAGTTCTTACTGTATTTACCAATCAATTGCGTCAGAATCTAAATGCTATGGCATTTGGTGATAAGTGGGTAGTAAGTGGTGGTAAGTCACTTGCATATCACTGTAGTGTTCGTGTTCGTCTGAACAACACCGGTAAACTCAAGAAGGGTGAAGAAGTTATTGGTAATGAATGTAAAGCAGTTGTTATTAAGAACCGTATGGGACCACCACAGCGTCAGGCTGCTTTTGATATTTATTTTGATAGTGGAATTGCTGATTATGGCAGTTGGATCAAAGTATTGAAGGAAAACAACTTGGTAAAACAAGGTGGTGCTTATTATACCTATAAGAAAGATGATGGTAGTGAATGGAAGTTCCAGTCTAAGGACTTTGTAGAAACAATGAAGACTGACAAAGTTTTGGGTGAAGAAATTTACTTAAAGATTTGCGATGAAGTAATTATGAAGTACAAAGATCCAAATAGTGTTATTGTTGACGACGCAGTTGTTGACAATGATGAAGATGCTGGTGTATCATCTGAGAATGAGTAATCTATCTGACAGTGAAAAAAAGAGGTTGTTTTCGTTATTCGATAATGTAAAACAAGAAGACAGAGTTGGAGGATTGAATAGATCCTCCGATTCTGAAATATTAATTGTTGATTTCATGAACACTTTTATTAGAGCGTTCATGGCCTCCCCCTCCCTCAATTCCAATGGTAATCATACTGGTGGAATTGCAGGGTGTTTAAAAAGCATTGGTTATGCAGCAAAATTAATCAATCCTACAAAGATTGTAATTGTGTCTGATGGTCAAGGGGGTTCACTGAAAAGACGGAAGATTTATCCAGAATACAAGAGTGGTAGAAAGACTAAGATTCGGCTTAATAGAGCTTATGATGATCTTACTACTCCAGATACTGAAGATAAAAATCTAAAGAAACAGTTGTTGAGAACTGTACAATATCTAGACAAGTTGCCTGTAACAACAATGGCAATTGATCATATTGAAGCAGATGACACAATTGCTTATTTGGCTAAAGAGTACTTTAAAAATAGTAATGTTACTATTATGAGTGCTGATAAAGATTTCTTACAACTAGCCGGTGATAGAATTAAAATTTGGAGTCCAACCAAAAAGAAATTGTATGGTTGTGCAGAAATTCTATTGGAATATGGTATTAGTTGTAAAGAACTTTATCAATTACAGAATTATGGAAGGAGATAGTAGTGATAATATTGACGGCATTAAAGGTGCTGGGTTAAAAACTATTATCAAGTGTTATCCCATTCTTACGGAAGATAAACAATATTCTTTACAAGAATTATACAATTATAGTGATACTCACAAAGGTAAATTAAAGTTGTATGATACTGTATTAGAGAACAAAGATATCATGCAGCGTAATTATGATTTAATGCAATTGCATGACACACAAATTCAATCATTCTCGCAATTGAGAATCAATGAAATCATGGAAAAACCAATTTGTAAACTTGACAGATTTGGTTTTAGTAAATTGTTGGTGGAAGACTGTATGCAAAATAATTTTCCAAATAGCATGGTGTGGTTAAATGAAGTGTTTGGAAAAATCAATTCAATGGTTCTGTAAATATTCTTGGTTTACAGAAATGGTGTGGTATAGTTGGTGTAGATAAATTATATAAAATTATGTCGGAAAAAATTATTGATAACCTAAAAAAATTCGGATCTGAATTCCAAATCAAATGTATTAGTGGTTTGGTGTCGGATAAAACATTCATTGAAAGAATTAGCGATATCTTGGAACCAGATAGTTTTGAGACAGATGCGCATAAATTTATCGTTAAAGAAACGATTAGTTATTTTCTTCAATACAAAGACTTGCCAACATTGGCAGTCTTTAAGGTTAAAGTTGACGGTATTGAAAATGATTTGTTGAAACAATCCGTTGTAGAACAACTTCGTTTGGTTTACCAGAAAATCAGTGACACTGATTTGAAGTACATTAAAGAACAGTTTCTTGAATTTTGTAAGAATCAAAAGATCAAGAATGCTATTATGGAAAGTGTTGATCATTTGAAGAGTGGTCAATATGATAAGATCAAACATGTAGTTGATGTTGCGATGAAAGCTGGTATGGAACGCAATATTGGACATGAATACATGGTTGATATTGAAAAGCGTATGAGTCAAATGGCTCGTAAGACTGTCAAGACTAATTGGACAGAAGTAGACAGTATTATGGATGGTGGCCTTGCTGGTGGTGAACTNGGAATTATCACTGCTTGTGCNGGTAGTGGTAAGAGTTGGGTTCTTGCCAAGATGGGTGCAGAAGCAATGCGTCAAGGTAAAAATGTATTACATTATACTTTGGAATTGAATGAAAACTATGTTGGTCTTCGTTATGATGCTTGTTTTACTGGAATTGATTTCCAAAATATTCGTAACAACATTGATATTGTTAAAAAGAAGATTGCAGAAGTACCTGGTAAGTTGATTATTAAATATTTCCCAATTAAGACTGTATCTGCTCACAGTTTGAAACTACATGCGGAACGAATTCAAACTCTAGGTACTAAGGTGGATATGATTATTGTTGACTATGCTGATATTCTTCGTCCATCACAAAGTGAACGAAATAGNAACAGTTATAGTGAGGCCGGTGGTATTTATGAAGAACTTCGTGGTGTAGCTGGTGAATTNCAAGTTCCTATTTGGAGTGCTTCACAGAGTAANCGTGCTGCTATGGATGAAGACATCATTCAAGCAAATAATATTTCAGATAGTTATCGTAAGATTATGACCGCTGACTTNGTNATGTCACTAAGNCGTAAGATGTCAGATAAACAAGCTAATACTGCACGATTCCATGTAATTAAGAATCGATTCGGACCCGATGGTATTACATTCCCAGCTAGAATGAATGCTGGTTGTGGTGATATCAGAATCTTTGCGGAAAACAGCCGTGAAGGTATGGGTATCTTGAATGAAATGAGTCAAGAAGAAAATGTAGTCAAGAAAATGATGAGCAACAAGTGGAATGCTCATAATTCAGAGGACAGTGAATAACCTATATATCAATCTGGGGAGAAAAAGTTTCTATAAAACAAGATTTTTTTAAACTTTTATTTTGGACTTTTTCTCCCCGATTGGATAATTATTTTTTACCCATATGAACAAAGAAATTTTTATAAAGAAGCGTAACGGAAATTTGGAAAAATTTAGTGCAGATAAAATCAATAAGGTTTTGCAATGGGCAACCGATGATATTAAAAATGTTAGTTTTGAAGAAGTCGCAATGAATGCACATCTATCATTCTTTGATAAGATGTCTTCTGGTGATATTCATACAATGTTGATTGAAGCTGCGTCAAATTTGATCAGTGAACAAAAACCTAATTATCAATATGTAGCATCAAGACTATTGAATTATAGATTAAGAAAGAATGTTTGGGGTGGAAAGAATCCTCCTAAATTACATGATCTTGTTAGAGCTAATATTGACGCATTGGTTTATGACGAAGAAATTCTAGAATGGTATACCAAACAAGAATTTGATAAATTGGATGAATATCTCCGTCATGATAGAGATTTCAATTTTACATATGCTGGTATCAAACAGTTGTGTGATAAATACTTAGTACAAAATCGTGCTACTAAGACAATTTATGAAACTCCACAATTTGCATATATGCTTATTGCAATGACATTCTTTAAAGACTATAAAGAAAACCGTCTTGAATATGTAAAGAAAGCTTATAATTACTTTAGCAAACATAAGATCAATCTACCAACCCCAATTATGGCTGGTGTAAGAACTCCAATGAAGAGTTATGCTAGTTGTTCTTTATTCACTGTAGATGACGATCTTCGTAGTATTTTCAGTAACAATAGTGCTGTAGGATTTGCTACTGCAAGTCGTTATGGTATTGGATTGAATTTATCCAGACTTCGTGCTACAAATGCTCCAATTCGTAACGGTGAAGTAATGCATACTGGACCAATTCCATTTGCTAAAGCATTTGAATCAACAGTAAAAAGTTGTCACCAAAACGGAATTAGAGGGGGTAGTGCCACCGTCAATTTTGCATGGTTCCACTATGACATTCTAGATATTCTTGTATTGAAGAACAATCAGGGTACCGATGATAACCGTGTTCGTAAATTGGACTATTGTATTGGATTGGACAAACTAATCTTTGAACGGTTCTTGAAGAATCAAGATGTAACACTATTCAGTTACCATGAATGTCCATCACTATGGAATACATTTGGTATGGAAGGATTCAAAGAGAAGTATGAAAAGGCTGAAGCTAACAAAAATATCAAGTTCAAGAAGAAAGTACCTGCCCGTGAATTGATGGGATTATTGGCTAAAGAACGACTTGAAACTGGTCGTATTTATACAATGTTTGTTGATCACGCTAATGAACATGGTAGTTGGTTGGATCAAGTAGATACAAGCAATCTATGTCTTGAAGTTAATCATCCGTTGATTCCAATTACCGATGTCAATGATAAGAATGGAGAAATTGGTGTTTGTATCTTGGCTGCTTTGAACTGGTTGGAAATCAAAGATGATGAAGAAATGGAAAGTGTCTGTGACATTATTGTTAGAATGTTAGATGCTTTGATTGAACATCAAGATTATTTCGTACCAGCCGCAGAAAATTTTGCTAAGAAACGCCGTAGTCTTGGTGTAGGTGTAAGTAATTTGGCTGCTCTATTGGCTAAAGAAGGATTGAAGTATTGGGATAAAGATGCTCCAAACTTTGTTGCCAAATGGATGGAAAAGACTAGTTACTATCTAATCAAGGCTAGTGTTGAAATGGCAAAAGAAGTAGGTAAGTGTGAAAAGTTTGATCGTACCAAGTTTAGTCAAGGAGTATTGCCAATTGATACTTACAAGAAAGATGTAGATGAATTTATTACAGAACCACTACATTGTGATTGGGAAACACTCCGTGAAGAAATTAAGAAACACGGTATGAGACATTCTACATTGACTGCATGTATGCCTGTAGAATCTAGCAGTGTAATTCAAAGTAGTACTAATGGTATTGAACCACCTCGTAGTGCTATTAGTTTTAAGGGAAGCAAGAGTAACATTTTGCCAGTAGTAATTCCAAATATTGATAAGTATAAGGATAATTATACCTTTGCTTTTGATATGCCAAGTAATGAAGGTTACTTGAAGGTTGCTGCTGCCATTCAAAAATTTACTGATATGAGTATTAGTACAAATACTTATTATATT
>JGI25922J50271_10000486_pt1 | contig 11735 bp, 10 predicted proteins | sample LauGreSu1BDMLBDD_2_FD_50271 | JGI IMG/M metagenome (IMG submission 50271) | reverse complement strand
TCTCAGAGCGCGCTGGGTAAAAAGAACCCGCCCCGCCAATTGGCGGGGCGCTCTGAACGCGACCGGCAGGAGTCGAACCTGCAACCCCGAGCTTCGTAGGCTCGTGCTCTATCCAGTTGAGCTACGGTCGCAACCGGGTCGCGAAGTATACAGGAACTTCGGAGCGCGTACACCCCGTCGGAGGATGCCTCCAGCGGAAACGCTCCCGCCAAGGCAACCACCGGACGCCGGCTCAGCGGCTGGCGATGGCGGCTCCGTCGTCGCCGGTCACCGCAGGGGCGGCAGCCGCGAGCTTCTCGGTCGATGTGGAGGCGGCCCGAACCAGCTTGGACAGCCCGAGCGGAAGCACCAGGACGCCGACGCCACAGAGGACTGCCGCAAACCTCGGCCACCGGCTCGGAACAGCCTGCACCAGGTCGTTCCGAGCGCTCGGCTGCCCCAGCATCGGGACCGCGACGAGCTGGAGGTAGTAGAACGCGCTGATCGCGCTGTTCACGGCCGCGACGATGACCAGCGCGGTCTGGCCCGCATCGAGTGCAGAGCTGAAGATCGCGAGCTTGCCGAAGAAACCGATGAGCGGGGGCATGCCGATCAGGCTGATGGCGGACGCCGCCAGCATCCAGGCAAGCACCGGGTGACGGACGCGGAGACCCGCGAGGTCATCAAGCGTCTCGACCTCCTCGCCGTTTCGCTCGAGCGACGCGAGGACCGCGAACATCGCGGTGTTCGTCACACCGTAACCGAGCAGGTAGAAGAGAACCGCCTCGAAGCCGCCGTGCTCGGGACCGCTCAGGATGCCCATGAGCAGGTAGCCGGACTGCGCGATCGAGCTGTACGCCAGCATGCGCTTGATGTTGCGCTGCAGCAGTGCACCGATGTTGCCGAGCGTCATGGTGAGCACCGCCACCATCCACAGCACCGCCATCAGCGGCGCAGGGAGTCCGGGCAGCATGCTCAGCGTGCCCTCGATCACCACATGATGCCCGGTGAAGCCGAACACGGAGGTCAGCACCATGAGTGCGAGCACTCCGGCGATCTTCGGCATGAAGCCAAGGAAGGCGGTGGTCGCGGAACCAGCGCCCTCGTACACATCGGGGGCGTAGAAGTGCATGGGAACCGCCGCGAGCTTGAAGCCGATGCCGAGGAACGCCATGACCCCGCCGACGATTGCGAGCGTCGACACGCCGCTGGTCGCAGCCTGGGTGGCGAGGCGCTCCGACATCACCGAGAGCTCGAGGGTGCCGGTCGCGCCGTACAGGAGCGCAAACCCGTAGAGGAAGGTGGCGGCCGAGAGGGCGCCGAGGAAGAAGTACTTGACTGCCGCCTCCTGTGCCCGGCGGGTTCCGCGACTGACCGCGACCATGACATAGGTCGGCAGGCTCGCCAGCTCGAGGGCGAGGAAGAGCCAGATCAGGTCGCTCGCGTTCGCGATGAGCATGGTGCCCGCGATCGACAGGAGGAAGAACGAGAAGTACTCGCCCCGCATCACCCGGATCGGGTCGAAGGCGGCGCGTCCCTGCTCGAACGCCTCCTCGAGCCGTCGGTCGATCGAGGATCCGGCGAGCAGCACGAGCAGGATTCCGATCGACGCGATCAACGCCTTCGCGTAGCCGCCGAGCATCGGCAGCACGAGACCGCTCGTGAGCACCGCCTCCGAGCGGTACACCCAGGCTGTGACGCCGATCGACGCCGCGAGGAAGAGCACGGTCACGGCGGGCACCGCCCGTCGGACGGATGGGTTGCGGGCAAGTCCGAGCACGGCGACCACGACCGATCCGACGAAGAGCAGGATTTCCGGCGCGATCAGCGTGAGCTTGGACGACATGGGGGCTGTGGAGGCGAGCGTGAGCATGGTGATGCACCCGGAGAGCGGGTTCAGTTCTTCGGCCTCGGGGCTGCGGGTTCAGACACCATCGCGACGGCCGAATCGGCGTCGGCGGCGGGGCGGACGAGCGAACCCGTCTCGACATACTGCCGGACCTTGTCCGGATAGGCCGCGAGCGTCTTCTCGACGCTGGGGGAGATCGATTCGAGCATCGGCTTGGGATAGAAGCCGATCGCGAGGCAGACGAGGGCGAGGGGTACGAGAATGCCGATCTCCCTCGCGCTGAGGTCCTGCGGCAGCGACGATCCGCCGTGCGCGCCTCCGCCGTGCCCCTGGGCATGGCCTCCCCCGTGCGACGCACCGTGGCTCTCGCCGTGGCCCTTGGAGTGGATGGCTGCATGGTGGGCGGCGTGGGAGCCGCCGTGCGACCCTGCGTGAGAACCTGCGTGAGACCCTCCGCCCGTGGCGACATCCGAACCGCTGTGGCTGGCGTCGCGCGCCTCGCCGCGATCGCCGAGCTTCGCGTGATGCGACCCGTGAGAGCCGGGCTCCTTCAACGGACCCCACACGAGCTTTCCGAGCATGATCAGCAGGTACATCGCCGCAAGGACCAGTCCGAGTCCCGCCACCAGGGCGTACCACGGCCCGAGCACCCCCGGGAACCCAGACACGGCGCCCGGCTCCGCGATGAAGCAGCCCATCAGGCAGAGGAACTCGCCGATGAAGCCGTTGAGTCCCGGAAGCCCCAGGCTCGCGAGCGTGAAGAACACCATGAAGAACGACCAGACCGGCATCCGGCGGAAGAGCCCACCGAGCTGGTCCATGTCCTTGGTGTGATAGCGCTCGTAGATCATCCCGATGCAGAGGAAGAGCGCGCCCGTCGAGAGGCCGTGGTTGATCATGTACATCACCGACCCGGTCGCGCCGACCGAGTTCAGCGAGAACAGTCCCAGCATGCAGAACCCGAGGTGGCTTACCGAGCTGTAGGCGATGAGCTTCTTCGCATCGTGCTGCACCCAGCAGATGAGCGCGGCATGCACGATGCCGATGATGCAGAGGACCGCGAGGAACTGGTTGAGCTCCACGCCTCCGACCGGCGCGCTCGGCAGCGCGATCCGGTAGACGCCGTAGGTTCCGAGCTTGAGGAGCGTGCCCGCGAGAATGACCGAACCGGCAGTCGGCGCCTGGTCATGCGCGAGCGGAAGCCAGGTATGCACGGGGAAGAACGGCACCTTCACCGCGAAGCCGGCCATCAGCAGGATGAAGACCCAGTACTGCTCCGTGTTCGAGAGCCGGGTCGAGGCGAATCCCGCGAGATCCGCGAGGTCGAAGGACCACTGACCGCCGTTGCCCTTCGCGTACTGCGCGGCGATGTAGATGACGCCGCTCAGCGTAAGGATCGAGCCGAAGAATGTGTAGAGGAAGAACTTCACGCTCGCCGCGCGCCGTTCGGCGCCGCCGTAGATCGCGATGAGGAAGTACATCGGCACGAGCGTGAACTCGTACGCGGTGTAGAAGGCGATGGCATCGCGCGCGAGGAACACGCCGAGCATCGCGGCCTCGAGGAGCATGAACCAGCCGTAGTACTCCTTCTCGCGCTCAGTGACGGCCGTGAAGGATCCGATCATGGCGAGCGGCATCAGGAAGGTCGTGAGCAGGATCAGCATCACGCCGACGGAATCGGCGCCGAGCGAGAGCCGCACGCCGAGCGAGGGCATGACCTCGAGCCCCATGCCCGACGGGGCGAAGGATCCGTCGGTCCAGCCCGGGAATCCCCACGCAAAGGCGACCGAGACCGCAAAGACCGCGATCGACGCGATCGTCGCCGTCCACTTCGCCTGTCGCGAGGGGCCGAGTGCGACCGCGCCGGCGGCGGCGAGGGGAAGAAGCAGGAGGAGAGCTGAGAGTATCGAGAGCATCTGCCGTTCCGTGTGCCCCGAAAGGGGCGAGTCCTGACCGTGTCGCGCGAGAGACCTTCCGTCAACAATCGGGGCCGCTGGTGGCCTCGGCCGTCAGCTGCCTTGGAGCCAGATCCAGAGCACCCACGCGGCGATCAGCGCGATGCCGCCCGCCATGGTCGCGGCGTAGCCCTGCAGCGCGCCGTTGTAGAGCGGCTGGAACAACCGGCCGAGCTCGAGGGGAATCCGGGCCGCACCGTTCACCAGGAACGAGTCGATCAGCTGCTTGTCGATGAAGTGGAGCACATGTCCAAGCACCCAGGCGGGGAACCGGAACACCGCGTGGTAGATCTCGTCGACATACCACTTGTTCTCCATGACGAGCGGGATCCTGCGGGTCAGGCCATTCGAAAGCAGCGCGGCGCGGAGCCGGTCGGCGGCGCCGCGATTCAGGAGATGGAAGTAGAGCGCGACGAGGATTCCGATGATTCCCGCGGCGCTCGCCACCACGCTGGTCGCCTTGTGCACATCCTCGATGCCGGTGAAGGAGAGCGCATGGTGCGAATGCCCGGCGTGGCCTCCGTGATCGTGCGCGGGGATCCCGCCCGCTGCAGAGGATCCGGCGACCATCGACTCGACCCAATTCTGCCTGTGCTGCAGTTCACCCAGGTACGACGGCACCGCCGCGAGCAGCGCGCCGACACAGATCACCAGCAGCACACCATTGATCGCAAGCCGCGGACCGTGCGGATGCCAACCATGTGCCCCGTGACCGTGACCGTGGCCGTCGTCATCATGACCATGACCATGACCATGGCCATGGTCGTCATGCCCATGGATCTCGTCGCCCGGCTCGAACTTCGTAGGTCCGCCACAGACCCGGAACCACACGCGGAAGGTGTAGTACGCGGTGAGGAACGCCGTGAAGAGCGCGATCCAGCCGAGCACGGTGAAGGTCGGGTTTCCGCTGGCGAATGCCTGCGCGATGATCGAGTCCTTCGAGAAGAAGCCCGCCGTGAACGGGAATCCCGCGAGGCACAGGCAGCCGACCAGGAAGGTCCAGCTGATGACGCCGAATCCCTTGACATTGCGCAGGCCTGACATCTTCCGGAGGTCAAGCTGCCCCGCCATGCCGTGCATGATCGCACCGCAGCAGAGGAAGAGCAGCGCCTTGAAGAACGCGTGGGTGAATACGTGGTAGACCGCGCCAAAGGTCGTTCCCACGCCGAGCCCGAGGAACATGTACCCGAGCTGCGAGACCGTGGAGTACGCCATCACACGCTTGATGTCGTACTGCGCCATTCCGATCGTCGCCGCAAGGAACGCCGTTCCGCAGCCGACGATCGCGACGACGGTCAGTGCGTTCGGATCAAGCGCGAAGAGCGGGAAGGTGCGGGCGATGAGGTACACGCCGGCCGTGACCATGGTCGCCGCGTGGATGAGCGCCGACACCGGCGTCGGACCCTCCATCGCGTCCGGAAGCCAGACATACAGCGGGAACTGCGCGGACTTTCCGAACGCGCCGAGCATGAGGCAGTAGGGGATCAGCGAGGCGGACCACGATCCGGCCTGTGNCGGCGCAATGCCCGCCGAGATCGCCTCGAAGAGCTTCGAATACTCCACCGTTCCGTAGTTGACCCAGATGAGGAAGACCGCGAGCGCGAGCCCGAGATCGCCGATCCGGTTCATGATGAACGCCTTCTTCGCGGCCGCGACGGCGCTCGGCTTCGAGTAGTGGTAGCCGATCAGCAGATAGCTCGCGAGACCGACGCCCTCCCAGCCGAGATAGAGCAGGATGAGGTTTCCGCCCATGACGAGCGAACCCATCGCGAAGAGGAAGATGCTCACGGATCCGAAGAACCGGGAGTAGCCCTTGCCGGTGTCGCCCTCCATGTACTCCGTCGCGTAGATGGCGATGAGCGAACCGAGGCCCGTGACGAACAGCATCCAGAGGAGCGTCAGGGAGTCGATGTAGAGGGAGAACGGCGCGAGGAACGACTTCCATGGCGGCGTCGCAGCATCGGAGAGAGGCGAATCGCCAACCCAAGAAAAGCTGACCCAGTCGAAGAGGAGCACGACGCGCGCCGCGTCCTGCGGCATCTTCAGGAACAGCGAGAGCGTGGTCGCAAACGCGGCAAGCAGCGCCACCGCGGTGATCGCTCCTGGAAGCTTGGTCCGCACTCCGAACGCCGCGCATGCGCCGCAGAGCAGCGCCGAGATGGCGGGAAGCGCGAGGATCAGACCCGCCCACGCGAACTCCTGAGGGGGCACGGCGGCGGGAATCGATGCGGTGCCGCCTGCGGACGCGATGATCGCGGGAATCGCGTCGTGCAGGAGACCGGAATGGCTGGCAGATTCAATCATGGGAAAGACCCGTCGGTCGCGTTCGTTCGGTGCTTCGGCTCAGGCAGTCTCTCTCAGCTCGCTCCACGCCTCGCTGTCGAGCGTCTCGCGCCGCCTGTAGAGCAGCACGACGAGACCCAGAGCGAGTGCCGCCTCGGCGGCGGCCACTGTCAGAATGAAGATGACGAACACCTGGCCGGAGATGTCGTGGTGGACCTTCCCGAATGCGATCATCGCCAGCGCCGCCGCCTGGAACATCAACTCGGTGCAGAGGAACATGATGATCATGTTTCGGCGGCTGAGGAAGCCGACGAGTCCCACCGCGAAGAGCAGCGCGCTCACGAGCAGCGCCGCGTTGATCGTCTGCGACTCGGTTGCCGCAAGCATGAGTGGCTGAATCTGGTTCATCGCATTCCTCCCGTTCCGCCGGCCTCGCCCTCGACGGTCAGGCGCCGCATGCCCGCCAGGCCTCGACGCTCGTCCTCGCCGAGCTCGATCTGCTTGCGCGCGAGGATCACGGCGCCGAACAGTGCCATGAGCAACACGACGCCAGCGATCTCGAGCCCTGCCGGGAATCGCGATACGAGATCGACGCCGACCTGACGGCCGTTGTCCGGGATCATCGCCGAATCCATCGTGACGATCTTCTCGGTGCCGTCGGCGAGCTTCACCAGCGCGCTCGCAGAATCACCCTGCGCGGAGAGCAGCCGGCCATCGCGCGGAACGACCGACTCTGCGTTTGGCTCGGCCTTCCGCACGCTCTCGAGCAGCAGCTTGGGCATGCCTCCGAGCCTCTCCCATCCGGCGGCGAGGCCCGCCTCCTCGCTGCTTTCGAACTGCGTCTGGCGGAGTTCCTGCGCGCTCGAAGAGAAATAGGCCTCCGAAAGCGTCGCGAGGATCACGAAACCGACGACGATCGCGGACGCCGCCTCGCGCGGCATGCGGTCGTACCACGCGTCGCCGACTCCGGCGACGGGGGACTGCTGCGCGAGCATCAGCACGAACATGTAGGTGATGAGGATCGCGCCGGCGTACACGATGACCAGCGAGAACGCCATGAACTCAGCGCCGAGCAGCAGGAACATTCCCGCGGTCGCGATGACGACGAGCACGAAGTAGAGCGCCGCGAACACGGGACGCGGATGGGTGACCATCCGCACGGCTCCCGTAAGGGCCATGAAGCCGAAGACCACCGGAAAGACGGGCGGAAGTCCCTCGCCCGCGCCGCCCGCGCGCTTGAGCACCTCGACGAACAGCATGGCGAAGCCGGCGAGCGCGAGCACGGTTCCCGCGATGCGAAGACCGCGCTTCCCGGGTTGCATGAGCAGCGCGAGGCCCGCGGAGGAGACGGCGGCGGCGCCGGAGAGCAGCACTGCCGGGGATGCAAACCCTGCGGAAGAGGTCGCATCCGCGGCCCGACCCGAGGTCGTGGAGTTGATACTCGTGTCCACGGCCATGTCCAAGGCCGTACCCAAGGCCATGTCCACGGGCGAACTTGCGAGCAATGCGATCAGGGTGTCGATGGGAGGAGGCATGTCGCGTGGTTCTCGGCCGTCGTGCTCTGCCGACATCTCAGGGTGGAGAGGGCGTCCGCCCGCTCCCTCGGCGTGGCCACTCCGAGCTGCTCGGAGTGGTCGCCGGGAATTTGGACCCGGCGCACCGAAGGTGGGGAAGATAAGGGGCGAGTGGGTGTCCCGCAACCAACCGAACTCCCCGCCGGGAACGCCGCCGGTCTCGGGCGCGGGCCAGCGGCCGTTAGCATCCCGTCATGCCCTCGCCGCTCAGGCGCACCCTGCCGAACCTCATCACCATTGTGCGGCTGCTGCTTGCCGTGGTGTTTTTCGGCATCCTGGAGCGCATCGACCGCGCGGCGCCGGCGGCTGAGATCTCGCTGCTCGGTGCGTGGGCCATGGGTATCTTCGCGGCGGCCGCGCTGAGCGACATCCTCGACGGCCATCTCGCCCGAAAATGGCAGGTCGTCTCCACCTTCGGGCGGATCATGGACCCGCTCGTCGACAAGACCCTTGTCCTCGGTGGATTCATCTACCTCGCGTCGCCGCTGTTCCTGCCGATCTCGGAGCACCGGATGCCGGGCTCGGGCATCGCCGCGTGGATGGTGGTGACGATCCTCCTGCGCGAGCTGCTCGTCACCGGGCTCCGGTCGTACTTCGAGTCGCGCGGAGTCCCGTTCCCTGCGGACTGGTCGGGAAAGCTCAAGATGTTCATCCAGTCCTTCTGCGTGGGCTGCTGCGTGTATGTCGGCACCCGAAGCGATCCGTACGGCTGGCAGCTGTTCCTGCGCGATGCCTCGACATGGGCGACCGTGGGACTGACGCTGGCCAGTTCAGTGACCTACCTGCGTCGTGCCTTGGCGAAGGGCGGTGCCGCATGAGCGCGCGCGGCTCCGGAGGCGTGGGCGTCTGGCTCACCAGCGCGATGGGCCTCGGCCACCTCAGGCCGGCCCCCGGAACATGGGGATCCCTCCCGCCGGTTGCGCTCGCGATGGTGCTCGCGATGTCGGGAACCGATCCGCGCCGGATCGACATGGCGGTCGCCGTGCTCGGGATCGTGTTCGGCGTCGCCTGCCTTCTGTGGGGCGAGGCCGCCGAACGCCATCACGGAAAGAAGGACCCTGGCGCGGTCGTCGCCGACGAAGTCGCAGGGCAGGCGCTGGCGCTCCTTTGGCTTCCCTGGCCGCAGAACAACCCGCGGATCATCGCCACCTGCGCCATCGCGTTCTTCTCGTTCCGGCTCTTCGACATCGTGAAGCCGCCACCGGCCCGAGGTTGGCAGCGCTTTCCGGGCGGCGTAGGGATACTCGTCGACGACCTGGTCGCCGGCTTCTATGCGCTCGTCGCAACGCACATCCTCGTGCGTGTCCTCTGGTGAAGCCATGCGCGAGTTCGAACTCGTACGGCGCATCTCCTCGGTGAACCGCCGGCTCCCGGCGGATGTGCTGATCCCGCCTGGCGACGACATGGCGGCGCTCGCCCTCCCCAACCCGCCCGAAGTGCTCGCCGCCGCGGATGCCGCCATCGAGGGACGCCACACGCCGTTCGGTTGCGACCCATTCCTCATCGGACGGAAGGCCGTGCTGCGAAACCTCAGCGATGTCGCCGCGATGGGAGGCGCTCGGCCCATCGGGACGCTCGCCTGCGTCACGCTTCCCCGGGAGACCGACTCCGAGCGCGCGTGGAGGCTCCTCGAGGGAATCCGCGAGACCGCGGAACGGTGGGGAGCGCCCCTGATCGGCGGAGACACCGCGACCTATCCGGCGGAGACCCGGCATGCGCCGATCATCGCAAGCGTGACGATCCTTGCGCTGCGCCGAACGCCCTCCTCCCGGCTCGTCACGCGCGCCGACGCGCGCATCGGCGACGCCGTCTATGTGACCGGGACCATCGGCGGGGCGTGGGACGCGCGCACAGGACTCGGTCGCCACCTCGAGTTCGAGCCGAGGCTCGCCGCAGCCGCAGCGCTCGAGGAAGCGCTCGGAAATCGACTGGGGGCGATGATCGATGTGAGCGACGGACTCGGCAGGGACCTCGCTCACATCGCCCGCGCGTCGCAAGTCGAAATCGCGATCGAACTCGACCGGATCCCCGTCGGCCCAGGCATCGACGCGCGCGCGGCGATCGCCCAAGGTGAGGACTACGAGCTCGCCTTCACCGCGCGTGGCGATGTGCCTGCAAGTGCGGCGGGCGTCCCCATCACGCGCATCGGCATCGTGACCGCGGGAGTTGGCCGCGTCCTTGCACACCAGCGGAGCGCATCCGGCGCCGAGTCGTTCGATGCGAGCGAACTCGGATTCGAGCACGGCGGCGGAAGCGGGGGAGTGACGGGATGAGTCCCCCGCTTGAACTTCCGATCTCTTTCCACCTCCGCGACAGCGAGCAGACCGAGCAGCTCGGCGCCGTGCTCGGGGATCTCCTCTCGACCGCAGACGAGATTTCCGGCTCGATCCTGCTGCTGCTCTCTGGCGAACTCGGGGCCGGAAAGACCACACTCGTCCGCGGACTCGCGCACGGGCTCGGGATCGAGGCAGGCGGGGTCGCCAGCCCGACGTTCACCATTCGGATGGATCACCGGGGAGCCGGACGAGCGCTCGCGCACATCGATGCGTGGCGCATCGGTCCGCACGACCTCGAGTCCGTCGGCTTCGACGAATTGCTCGCGTCCAACGCCGTACTCGCGGTCGAGTGGCCCGAGCGCATCGCAGAAGCCCTTCCAAGCCGGCACATCCGGATCCGGCTCGAACACTCGGAATCAGCCGACGAACGAGGTCATCCGGGTCGGGTCGCGACCATCGATGCACCCGGGATGCCTGAGGCCACGCGCCGACGGCTCGCGGAGGGACTCATCCTGCTGTGCAGGGCGGCGCGGATCGCCCCACCGGCGTGTCCGTCGTGCGGTCGTGCGGCGGCGGGGGATCTCTGGCCGGAAGCCCCCTTCTGCTCGGCCCGCTGCAGGCTCGCCGATCTCGACGACTGGCTCTCGATGAGGCACCGGATCGTCGCCCCGGACGAGCCTGAGTTCGACGAGTGACCCATCATCGCGGCTCCGTCGGTGCGTCGGTCACTCCGGGTGCGGGCTGACCGCAAAAATCTGGAAACGATGCCCGATGGGCTGCCAGCCGAGATCGCGGCAGATCCGGTCGCGCAGCGCGACGAGCTCCGCGTTGGAGAACTCGAGGCGTCGGCCGGTTCGCATGCACACCATGCAATCGCGAGGCTCCTGACCGTAGAGCAGCTCATAGCGCGACTGCTTCGCGTCGAACAGCGACTGCGTGATGATGCCTGCGTCGATGAGCAGCTTGATCGTCCGGTAGACGGTGGCCTTCGAGACTTCATGTCCGCGCTCGCGGAGATCGATCAGGAGCTCCTCGGCCTCGAACGGCGCCTCCCTCGCGATGATCGAATCCAGGACATCCGCGCGCTCCTGCGTGTACTTGAGGTCCCGGCTTCGAAGAAACCGGCGGAACACCGAGCACAGCGGTGCATACGCCACCGGAAGACCGGGCTGCGGGCGCGCCTCGACCAGCGACTCCTCGGGGCCATCGGCCGGACCATGCGTCGATGAATCGGAAGCCATCGGGCCGATGCTACGACAGAGCCCCACCTGCTGCGCCAGATCGAAAGTCCGAGAATAGATATTATGTTAAGTGGGCCTCGGACAGTCCTCGCTGCCTCCGTGCCGGGCACGCCACGCGCTCACGGCGCGGATCGCTTCAGGAGGTCACCGATCCGCTTCGCGAGCGCCGCGTCGCCCGCCGACTGAGCGGCTTGCAGCGCGATCTCGAGCGAGCGGCGCTCGAGCTTCGTCAGCGGCTGTCCAGGATTCGCGCGCACTTCGGCCCCGTCGAGCAGGTCGTCGATGACGCCGTCGAGCGCATCGAGCGCTCTCGGTGCCTGTCCGAGTCCAAGCCGGGCCCGTGCAAGCGTCGTCCTCGCCGCAAGGCACTGCGGATGCGCGCGGCCGAGCTCACGCTCGATCAGCGGCGCCGCGCGCTCGAGCACGACGACCGCCTCGGCCCAACGCTCGCGCTCCGTCAGGAACGCTGCATAGTTCGCGTCGTTCGCGAGCGTGATGCGGCTGGTCGGACCGAGCGCTCGGATCGACGCGGCGGTGACCGCCTTGAACTCGCGCTCTGCCTCCTCGACCGCGCCTCC
>JGI25922J50271_10000479_pt1 | contig 11783 bp, 19 predicted proteins | sample LauGreSu1BDMLBDD_2_FD_50271 | JGI IMG/M metagenome (IMG submission 50271) | reverse complement strand
ACCTCTGTATCCTTGTTGAGCTGAATGTTACGGATATACATCGGAGCGTGATCCGCGTGGATACCTGACGCAGTCATAAGAAGGACAGAAGCATTACCGCTAGGTTTAACGCAAGTGGTACGAGCAGCGGGATTAATACCAAGAAGAGCAGCCATGCTCCTATTGGTGGATCGAACTGTGGCGGCGCCGGCTTCGAGGATTTTGTCATCGAACAGTGTCCTTGGGTTGTTCATCCAACCCGTAATAGAGACGCCAAGCAGCGCCTCCCTATCGAAGATGCGCTTGCTCGTCTCGTCCAAGAACTTGAAGTTGGTGTAGCCGGCTTGAAGAGTGCCGAGAATGGATGCCGCGCGGCACGCCCTCTGGAACGTCTTCTCATCGGAACACATACCTCCGTTAATCTCCGTCAGGTTGCATCCCTGCCATCCCGACTTTCCGTCGATCTGCGGATACATTCCGATCTCGACGCATGGATTAGTAGTGTGTTCAGTGGACTCGACGAATACGAAGCCAGGTTCACCGAACTGCTTGATGCTCTGCATCAATTGCATGAATTGCTCTTTGCTTGTGGTCTTTCGAACGATGACTGCGGAGTTGTTCGAACGTCCACGTTGCGGATTATCGATGAACCAGTTGCCTGTTTTGGCCATAGCCATCTCCTCGTCATCAGGGGAGAATAGACAAATAGTCGCCGATCGACGCACGCCTCCCGACAACACGGCGTCGGCAGCATGCATCACGATGTCATACACGTGTATCGGTCGCACCTTGGCTTCCTTCTCAGACATGAGTACCATGCTGGTGAGGAGGTGTTCGATGCGATCGAGAGCACGACGAAGAGGATCCGGACCAGGTGCCATGAAACCACCAGAGATCTTCGCTCCCTTCGGTCGAATCTGGTTGAGGTCGAAGTAGACCTTGCGACCAGCATACTCCGGGTATTTACCCCCGTCTTTAAAGAACGACGACATCAATACGTCGAGCGCGGTAGCCCAACCCTCGATAGANTCNTCNACTACGTGGGTCTTCGGNTGTTTGGTACGAGGAGCGATAGAAGGAATCTTGGCTACGTGATGCTTCTGAACTGAGAAGCCAGCACCCGCACCACAGANGAGGATATAGAAGATCTCACCAAAGAAGCTCGCGCGATCAGAATANGATGAGGTACAGTTATACATCTTCATCTGATGCTTGATCAACTGGTCGCCACCAAACTGGAGAGCTCGCTGAGCACCTAGAACGAGNCTGTCTTTGTAAGCAGCCTCAGCGAAGTCGATCTCGGCTTCGAGTTCCGCAGTCATGACTGCCTTGTAGAACTCNCGGTGCATNTTCATGACGCGCTCTACCGACTCATCCCAAGTCTCATAGCGACCTTTCTCTTCATCGAATCTAGAGTAAGACTCGTAGAACTTGGCATCTGACAATAGTTTTCGCGTATCGGTATACATTTACTGTACCTCTCTTAAATCTTTTTCCAACGTTGTAGGGCGAGTTTGGCTTGAAGGCCGCGGTGCGTAGATCTATGTATCAATCTTAGTATATCGGCTCGACTCATACCGGCTATGATCATTTCATTTATATCTTTATGAGGCACATTTTCGAAGATACACACTCTGCGATTGCTGTCTATGTATGCTTGTATCTGCTTCACGATGTCTTTATTTCTAGGCTCATTATCGAAAATAAAAATAGTATCGTCCTGAAGAGGGAGACCAGACAGGTCAGCGGAGCTACCAGCCAGAGCTATGCAATTTGGCAGGAATAGAGAATCGATCGGACCTTCTACTACCAGTACTTCTTTCTTGAAGTCGACTCGATCTAGTCCGAATATCTTAGGAGCATCTTCTTTGAACTTGATAGTGACGTACCTAAGCTTAGAGTCTTTACTCAGCGAGCGACCGGTGCAGCCGACCACGTATCCATTTTGATCGATGAATGGTAGGACTANGCGACCCTCGTCTTTAGCGAGAGTAGCTTCAGAGAACTTACCGGGGACATACTTATTAACCCAGTGGTAGAACATCGGACACCAGAACAAGAAGTAGTGAGTGTCTCTCGGCAACCGACGTGACTCTACGTACTCTCTGCAAGCATGATTTACTGGAAGTTGAGACACTTTCTTTAGAAGCTTAAGTGGCTCGAACTTATCCATTCGACGCTTGTCAAACTTCTCGATCTGGTGATCGAACTTTTGTATTGGGATTGGCTTAGACGAGTTCCCAAACTCGGCCAACCACTCGAGGCTATACTGTTCATATAGCGAGTGATCGACCTCGTTAAGGAAGTTCTTGAATGTGGGAGACTTGCCGCAGTTGTGGCACTTGTACTGTAGCTTGCCCTTATGCTCGAAGACGTATCCGCGAGCTTTGGATTTGCTCTTCTGTGAATCTCCGCAGAGAGGACACCTGAAGTTGTACTTATGCTTACCGACTCTCTTAAATCGGTCTAGGCGGAAAGATAGCAGGTTGACGTACTTCTCGTCAAGCCATACTGAGTTGGCAATGAACATAGGCTAACCTTTCAAAGGATAACCTATTATACCACGTTAGAATATATTTGAAAACAGTTTTCCGACGTCTATTTTAGTGGCGAGTGCACCAGCCGCTACGGCAGCTCCCATGATCGTCCACTTCCACTTCTCGATCGAATCGAGACGAGTCTTCTGAGCCTTGAGATCAGCNTTTATATCGGCTATATCAACCTCGATCTCTTCTTCTAGTCTGGCCACTCTATTCTCAGAATAAGTCAAGCGTTGATCATGAAGCACAGCCAGTTTCTCAAGAGAAGCAGCAGCGCCAGATAGTTTGTCTATCGCAGTATCCAGTTTCTCTGCCACGCTGGCGTAGTCAGCTACTTCTTTTTCCAGCAGAGCTACTTTAAGTTTTATGCTGGGATCGAATCTNCGAATCTCTTCTTCTAAGAGTGCTAGTTTAGTCTGAATGTCCGGGGTCATCTGTATTCCTTTGAAGATCGAACCATTCTCCAAAAGACTTCAGACCCTTCCTCTTCAAAGGATCTACGGTCATCACCGGTGACTTTTTCTTTCTGTTCTTCTGCACGCCTGGTTCGGCGAAACGCTTTGCTTCAGCTGAAGACGGATCAACTCCGGCGGGAGCTGCTCCCATACCAGCCGCTGAATTTACGCCCATCATTTCGTTTATCTTCATAGCTCTCTGAGCCTCTTCTCTATCTCTGTATCCGGCATTATACTCGCCGTGTAGTGAGTCTTACCATCGATATCATCGACCTTGTCAGGCATGATACTTAAAAACGTAAGAAAGGGCTTGAAGTATGACTCCATGCCCTCGAGTTTTAAGAATAGCATCTTGACAGTAGGTCCTGGTCCAAAGACGTTGTTTAGTGCTATCATATGATTTAAGATAAGACGCTCTTTCAAATCTCCACGTTTCACATACCTATTCAGTAGTCTCTTTATATACTTAAATCTCTTCAAGTCTTCATGAAACTCTAGAGTATCGAAGCACTGCGGGTTGTCGTAATGTCTCGCTGCGTAGAGCAAAAAGTTAGATTCATTGAGACTTTCCATCATGATATAGGCACTTACCAGCTGGTAGTAGCGGCGATCCTCACCCACGTATTAGCCGCCGTACAAATGTACAGGTAGGCGCCATTCGCTATCATGTAGCCCTGATTACCGGCAGCGGTATTCGATGCCGGAGCAGCGCCTACGGTCACTGTTCCTTTGATGAAATTCGTGACCGTGATTTTGTTAGAGGCGGGAACACCGGCAGGATCATGCACGATGTACAGCAGGTCGGAGTTAGCCGCCGACGTGATAGCTGTTAGCTCGGTGATCTTCTTAGAAGTAGCCATGTGTTCCCGCTCTCAGTTTGGTTAGGTAGTGATCGTGATGACTGCGTTCGTCGAGACGACGTTCGCTGCACCGGTAGCGCCGACCTGTACGCGGTAGATCTCGCCAGTCGTAGCCGTGTTCGAGAGAACAACGAGAGAAGCAGTAGCGCTGTTCGAGTAAGCGCCGGCGTCTGTGATGTTCGAGAACGAAGAACCACCCCACTTCTGCCACTTGTAAGTGAGAGTAGCACCCGACGGAATGTTACCTGCAACGACCGTGAAGGTAGCCACGTTAGAAGTAGACGAAGAGTTTATCGTCAGACTCGAAGGCTGAGTAGCGATGCTAAGCTTAAAGTCTGGGATGATGGCGTCATCCGAAGCGTCGCCAGTGATAGTCTTCATCGCGACCAGTGTCTCGTTCTGTACGCGACCTGCACGGTTACCCGAGCCGACGCTGCGAAGAACCCAACCAGCGTGAGCGACTTTGGTGTTAGCGCCAGCACGAAGAGCCTGAGCTTCTGCGCCAGATACGCCGAACTGACCGAGAGTCTCGCCAGTAATGAATGCGTCGGCAGTGGTGTTGCCGAAAAGATTTGTCTGATTTACAGTATTCGGAGTCAACTTAGCTTGAGTAGTTGCCCAGAGTACTGAATTTGCAGCATCATCGGTATTTCCCCAATTAGCCATGGTAGTTACTCCTGTTAGTTGTTGTCTTCATTTTTCATATCGCTATGAAATTTTGATTTGTTCTGCACTATGAAGCCGTTTCTGACTCCCTGCACTTTCGGTTCACTGAGCATTTCCGAACTTACGTGGTCCTGCGGAGAATCATGCTGTACTTTCAAGAACTTGGTCTTCTCCTTAGGCTCTTCAGTCTTTACCCGAGTCTGCGGAGGAGCGCTCTTAAGTCTGATCTTTTCCGGCCTGACCTTGGGCTCGGTAGTCTTCACTTTGTCTTGTGGCGCAGAACCGGTATTTTCTGCCGTTGTAGTCGGAGATTGCTTTCCGATTACTATCTTTCCGGCTTTTATGGTCATTTCAACTTCTCTTGTGCGATGCGAGCTGCGTCTCTAGCATACTCAGGCTTAGCGCGCTGAGCATACTCGACTACCTGCTTCGGCGTGGTCTTGCCTTTGGCAATGGCCTCGTCTACGAAAGCATTGACTCGCTTCTCGTGCGACTGCTTCATGACGTTAGCGATGTCGTTTACCACGGACTTTGGTCCGTCGAATAGGTTAGCCATTTCTTATCCCTTTAGAATTGCTTTAAGCATCCAATTGTGCTTCCAATGAATATCTATCCTGTCTTGCAGGAAGTTCGAGAGGCCTAGCGTATCAGCCGCTTCAGATAATCTGTAAGCTTTCTTTAGAGACTCGATGATCTTCTCGTTNTCTTCTTGAAGCTTACTAACCATAGACATGGCAGCCGGAATCGAAGTCTCGTCTTCTACGGTNGCTAAGTCAGAGAAACGTTTGAAAGACCCTGGAGCGAATGCGTCCANAGTCCTGATTTGCTCGGCGATCGGATCTACTGCGCCATGCAGCTCTGCGTAGAGATCTCCGAAGAAATCGTGTAATTGAGGAAAGTTTGGACCAGTCACGTTCCAATGGAACATGTGAGCTTTGAGATACATGGCAAACGTGTCTGCCAGCACTACCTTCATCTGATCGATCAATTCATCCATAGGCTTATTTACCATGCCTTGCAGCTCCAATATTTGGCCTTGTGCTTCGGTCCCGGATTGACGTCGCATCCATGACGGGCGCGGAACGACTTCTTAGCGGCCGGATTACTCTTGCGAATGCGCATGTTCGGATCGCCGAAGCGGACCTTGACGACGTTGCCTTTGTCATTCTTCACGTAGACGGCGCGCTTCTTATTCTCGCCCGGGGTCAGAAACGGCTTGTTTAAGGTTACCTTGCGGCCACCCTTTTCTGCTTCTTCTTTTACTGGCACGCAATTCGGAACTTTCTTTCCGTTCTTATCCTTCATGCCAATCATCTCGTAGCCGGTCCAGCAGGGGCCCTTCTTCTCGTGAATGACGGCATATACCTCGGCTTCCTCGGACTCCTCACCCCAATCCTCGTACTCTACGTTTTCTTCTAAGTCGAAGAACTCCTCAGCGTAGCCGAGCTCGATCTCTTCTACGAAGTGAGAGAAGGTCATGAACGACTTCTTCTCCTGCTCAGCTATGTATTCGCCGAAGTACTGATCGAAGTGTGACACGATTCCACTTTTTCCACCTGGTCTGTATTGCGCTGCATTAGATGAAGTATCCTGTACTTCTCCAACTCTATTTGGGTTAATGGCTATCTTAACGCCGTTGTTAAGAGTGATCTCACCTTCAGGTACAGATACCTTAGTCTTATTCACATCGGCTGGACCGTACTGACCATTATAGCCAGCTTTCTCGGAAGAGCCTTGATCTTGCTTTGCGTCTGCCATGTTTTAAGCCTTGTAGTGAGTTACTTTGATAGAACCGTCTGGGTTATGTTCCATGTTCATACTATTTATATTATCGTATAGATGTATTCAACGAACGACTTCATCTCTTAACTTTAAGCGCCCCTGACTTGATGGCGCTTCCTATCATTTTCGTGTGATGCTCTGCTTCTGCTCGGCTGAACATCGGACCTAGGTGACGATGGACTTCATCGACGTCGCCATTGGCAGCGGCAGTCCTCAGGTTCGTGCCTGACATACCATGTGAGCGATCGCCGTCGGCTGGATGGTGAATCTGGATGTCGTCGAAATTGCGACCTTCCATTTCCTTGATCTTACCGCCTTCAATAGACTTCTTCAGGCCATGCGCCCATTCTGCGCGATCATGACCGACTAATAAGTGAAGGACTTTCTTACCACCTTCAGGAAGAGAGTCGTATGCTCGCTTCACCGTCTCGCCTGCTGACTTCACCACGTGAACGTCATTATTCGAGTCGCCCCACTGCCTGTGAAGGATATTCTTTCTCTCTTCTGGATCGTAGACGTCTGACTTGCTAGACACTCCGATGTGCTTCGTGCCAGGCAACTGCGACAACGCGCCACCTAAGTCTTGAGCGTGGCCCATGTGAGAGATAGGAGAGAATCCAGTCAATGGCACNACAGAAGTGTGATGCTCTTCCTGCTTATTTGGCGCTGGCTTCTCGGCTTTCTTAGGCGGNTCTTCTTGCGGAGCTTGCTCTTGTGGCTTGACGCCGAGAGTCTCACCTAAGTGAGCGATCGCCTTAGAGTGATCAGCGCCCTTCATCTTCGCCACGGAGTCNGCGAACTTCTGATATATGCCAGCGTGATGATCTGGATGCACGTGATCCTTGACGAGTTCTGACAGACCTTGGAATGAGTGAACTTTCGAGTGATCTGCGTCAGGACCAAACAGAGCAGTCGATACGTCCGTAGGATCTGAAAGGCCTGGGTCATCTTTGCCGGAGTCGCGTGAGCGAAGGCCGTGAGTGATAGAGAACTTNTGATTGTTAGCAGANGCGATCGCGTTGAGCAGTACTTTATGNTGTAGGCCCTTGATTCCNCGCTGACGATCTGAGAAGTCGGCGCTGTGTAAGAACTGCTCACCTGGGGTAGGCTCGCCTGTCTTAGGATCGGTGTGGACTCCTTCGAAGTCGAACTGATGATGCTCGCCGTTCTCGTGACGCATGACTGCCGATACTTCGTTGCCGTGCTTCTTCGTACCGACGACCATGTACTTACCGACTAAGCGACCAGGGAATAGGAACTTACCCATCTGGTTTTTATGCTCGTGATGCATCTGAGCGTCGACGTCGCCAGTGTTAGGCATTGCGTCGGCCACTTCTTTGTGCGACAGTTTCTTGTTCATCAAGGAGCGAGTCGAGCCCGCGTAAGTGGAACCAGACTGCAGGCCAGACTTATTATTACCGAAGAGATGCTCACCTGTCTCTTTGTGATACTGGTCATGTAAGTCAGATAGCGCGTGATGAATATCGTCTACACGAGATTGCCTGTTACGGGCAGTCACTGCGAACGGTGCCGCTGAGCCACCCTCTACTGAGATGTTGCCGCCCTCAGACAGCACGATGAACTGACTAAAGTTCTTAAGCATTCGGCTCGTTCCTCTTCTTGAAGTTAGCCTGTGCGTCCTTGTCAGCCTTGAACTTTCTGAAGTTATCAGACGTTATCTTAAAGCGTGGTATCTCAGGCTTACCCTCAGGCGGATGAACTACTAATCCTTCAGAACCAGAACCCCAGCGCGGGGAGATGTTCAAAGACTTTATGTGATTGTCGACCTTGTCAGACACTGACTTCTTGATGGCGTCGAGTTTTCCTTGCTCGGCCATCTTGTCTTCCTTGTTCTTCGGCGTGGTGCGAGTAGAAAGAAGATTACGATTGATTCTCTTCATCGCTTCTCGCTCTTGTGAAACGTCTACTGCGGTAGGAGGTACGTCTACTTTGTCGTGATCGAAATTGATGTGCTTGTCGCCTGCGCTAGTTAGCTGGTCTAGGTCGTGGTTTTTATTCTCGGGTAGGCGAGAATGGACTACGATCTTGCCGACTTGACCGATGTGCGAGGGGTCATAAGAAGTGCCGACGAACTTGACTTCGCCGTTCTTCTCGTCTGATGGGCGAGCGTACGGCATGTAGAACAGCTCGCCGCGTACTTTAGTCTCGCCGCCTTCTCGTCCGGCCATTCCTTTCAGGTACGTCTGCAGCTTCTTATTGCTATGTAGTACCTTGTGTGCGTGATCGAACATGTTGGAACCGGCCGGCTCTAGTGGCTTGCCAGTCTCGGCAGAACGAGCCTGCGCTCTAGCGAGGTAGTCGCCAGAGTTTCGCATCTTCTGATTACCGGATCCCGATGACTGAGTGTAGAAGCCATCATTGTCATGACCGAACATAATAGTCGATCCGTCTGTCTTCTCAGTCGGATTCCTGATCTCGATTCTTCCCGGCTTAGTCAGCTCGTGGAAATCGTCATGATGCATAGTCATGATGTGAGGAAGACCTTGACGGATTCCCTCAGTCAGCATCTCGGATTCATTGATTAAGTAGTCGCTAAAAGTTAGCATAGTCTATTATCCCTTCTTAGCGGCTCTTGGTGGCTTCAGTGTTCCGAGTTTACCATTCGCTTGGAGTGCTGCCATCGGTCCTTTGACGCCTCTGTGTTCTACCATTCCAACGTGATTACCATTGTGGTCGAAGAAGTGAACTACGTTCTTCCTGACTTCAGTGGAGAATGATTTGGCTTTATTGATAGCTAAAGCGTGCGGCGATTGCTCGATTGGTACTGAAGACCCGTCGCCTTTAGTGAGATCGAAGCCGACGTCGGGCTTCAACTTGAGTATGCCTCTGAGATGTTCTTTCTGAGCATTTAATCTTGCAGCATTAAAAGTATTGGCGTGATGCGTAGCGACTTCTGCCTGACCTGCTCTATAAGAGTCAATGATCTTCTTCTGAGTCTGCATCTTCTTTCGCTGCGGCTTGAAGCTATCAGCGGTGCTGATCTGCTTTCCATCTAAACCGGCATTACGCAGGTGTTTCTTCCACACGCCAGCGATGTTAGTGCCTATGCCTGAGTCCCTATCGAACGAGGCGATCGGAGTATTGGAAGCGGTGCCTGTGGTAGCCTTTAAAGACGAGCCGTGTACGCCTTTGACTTTCTTTCCGTTCTGCCTGCTAAACTGCACCATCAAGTCGTGCGGATTCTGCTTACGATCCACTTCTCTGCCGATGATGTCATCTATACCCTTGTTGGTATGATGGACGTGAGTGATGTCTTTCCTATTAACGCCGTGATTTGCCTGTAAAGAATTGAGATAACCCTCAGCGGATTGCTGAGACTTTTGCTGAATGTCTTTTCTCTTGGCGGGAGACGATAGAGCGGCGAGGTCCTTCTTGTGCTGGGCCCTCAGTCTTGTGATGCCTTCTTGATAGGCAGGATCAGGATTCTTATAGGCAGCAGAATTATCATGGATGTGTAAGATCGTGCCACGCTCATAAGCGTCGGCCATCTTTGTATTCTCGGCACTACCAGCGGCTTCCTGAAGATCTTCAGGGAGCTCGTGGTGTTCTTTGAATGAAAGAATATTGAGCATAGTTCCGCCTCGATTGATTCGTTTGTTTTATTTATCAAATCTGACGGAGCTGCTTAGTTTTCGACCTGTTTGTAGCGCAGCTTGCGGTCGTAGGAACCGACCATGACATGCCTTTGATGTCGATCGGCGGCGTACACCAGAGATGTACGCATGCTAGGATTCTCATACATGATCTTCTCGGCCTGCCATTTTGCCTCCGAGAGTCTCTCTATCTTGTCGTATCGGACCCAGCCACCTGCCGGTCCACCCGGAGTGTAGCCTAGGACGGTGTAGGTCTGCACGTCCTCTAAAATCTCTCTATGATAGCGATCAACCGCACGTTCTATCTTCATGTTTGTCTCCATAAGAAGATAGGGGGATCGCTCCCCCTATTTATGCTTCTAGAGTCCTATGGCCTTTTGAGTGTACTTTAGCGGTCCGCCCTTGAAGTCTTCTCGTAGCCAGTCTTCTAGGATCTCGAATCGGACCGCTGAGTCCTGATCTCCGGCGTCTAAGAGATCTTCTTTTGCAGCTCGTACGAACTTGATTAGACTACCAAGACTCACATTCTCAGAGTCGTAGGCGCCGGCTGCATGAGTCTTACCAGCTCGTTGCATCAGTAGTCATCTCCATCTGCGTATCCCTCGTCGAGATCATCGAAAGAAGGATCGGTGTCGATCGACAGGTGACCGATACGAATCATGCCGTCATCGCGCCAAGTGTCGAAAGGCTCGTCGAATTGGACTACCTGTCCGCCGCGAACAAAGTTACCCTCAGCTTCGAGATCAAGGTCCTCTATCAAGACGCAGCCGATGAGGCCGGCGTCGACTGAGTAATCCTTACCGAGCTGGTCGGTGTAGGAGCCGTCACCCCACTTAGTGCTGTAGGTAGCGAAGCGAGTGCCATCCTTCATGACAAACTCGCCATTGAGACATTCGCGGTCCTTGATGGTGATATCACAGAACTCATTCCAACGCTCGTGCATAACATAGCAGAGGTCACCGACGTAGTACGTACCAGCAGGCATAGTCATATCAAAAGTCCTCCGCATAAGAGCAGGTTTCAAAGCGATCAGAGTCGTCGAAGTCTTCTTCGACTTCCTCGTTCAGCCAGCCCATGGTGTCTGTCAGCTGACGAACTTCTGCCTCAGTCATCCAGTTTAGCAGCTCGAGGATGAGTTGGTCTTTGTCGAAGAATCCCTCCTCGACCATCTCGAGGATCTTGTTGGTGTATTCGCGTGCCATGATTGCCTCCGATTAAGCGAGCTGTTCGAGGAGAGATTGGCGGATACGAGATCCTTCGTCGTCTTCGAGGGAGTAGAAGTGGAGTCCACGCTGCAGCGCCTCACGGAGCTGCTCGCGGGAGTAACACTCAGGCTCCCACTGGCCTTCGAGCCCGTAGCAGGAGCAGTGCGACGCAGTCGCCCAGAAGTACTGCTCGCCCACGCGATATATCACGTCGGCATATCCTTCGTAAGGAGGCTGGTCGTAGATAGCCAAGAGCACTTCGTCGGGCTCAGGCACTTCTACCTGAAACTGCTCGCACACGTCGTGCCAAGACTGAAAGTCACCGTAGTACATCTTCAATTCTCCAATTAACGAGTGTAGTCAATGCCGTCGTTGCAGTGATAAGTCGTCCTGCCCGGGATATAAACACTGGTAGACTTACCGTCCGAGCCAGTACCCATCGCGCTGTAGCCACTAATCTTAGCTATGACTTTACAGTCATGCTCTTTGGCGAACTTCTCCCACTGCTTGGCTTCATAGACGCCGATAGCGACTGCGATGGCTATGAAACTACCAGCTACGGCGAAATACAAATAGAGGTAGGAGCGTTCGTTGCGAAAGTACATCAGAGCCAACCCTCTTGATAGTGACAAGCCACGTAGTCGATAGGAAGAGGAGCCTCGTCGCGCTTGACGTTCTCTTC
>JGI25922J50271_10000475_pt1 | contig 11863 bp, 9 predicted proteins | sample LauGreSu1BDMLBDD_2_FD_50271 | JGI IMG/M metagenome (IMG submission 50271) | reverse complement strand
ATTTTGGAAAGCATCAATCCTGCAGGTGCTGACATTAAGCTTGCAGTAAGCAAAGAAGCGGCAGAAACACCCATTTGAATATATCCTGCCATTACACCGCCTGCTATTGTAATGAATCCACCAACCATTATAGTATTAAGTTCGGATCTAGATGCGGATGCCAAATATGGTCTGATCAATAATGGGGCTTCAGTTTGACCAAGAAATATATTGGCAGAAGCCGACAATGATTCTATGCCTGTTGTTTTTAATGTGCGACTCATAAACCATGACATACCTCTTACGATATATTGCATGATCCCAAGATGATAAAGCATTGACATCACTGAAGAAAAAAAGATGATGACCGGTAATACTGAAAATGCAAATTGAAAACCGAATGTTTTCGCATAAGCAGGATTGGCAATATTTCCGAAAAGCATTTGCGCGCCATTGGAAGCAAGAGCAAGAAAGCCTGATATTCCATTACCAATTGCTGACATTAGCGAAATCCCAAATGGAACCTTCATGATAAAAATAGCTATGACTACTTGAAGTGATAATCCAATGATGACCATTCTCCAAGGGAATGCTTTTTTATTCTCTGAAAGTAACCAACAGAGAAAGAGAATAAGAATTATTCCAAGTATACCAATCGCTTTTTCCAATATCATATCCATTTATGCTCTTTATACCACTCAACGGTTCTTTTGATACCTTCTTCAATTGAGATTTCTTGTTTCCAACCAAAATCTCTTTTTGCCTTCTCGACTGAGCAAATCCAATATGGTTGGATGAGATCTTTTCCTTTTTCATAGTTCAATACTGGAGGTTTTGATGAAAACCTGCCAAATATCTGTGACAAACCTGCAAGCATCATGACAGTTGCATGAGGAACGCGGATTGGTAACACAAAAGATTTGCCAAATGCATTCTTGGTTATTTCTGCAATCTGCTTCCAAGTATAGAATTCTTCACTTGAAATGAAATATGTTTCGCCAATGGTATTTGGACTAAATGCGGATTCTACAATACCTCTGGCCAAATCAACACCATGGATGAGACTTACTTTCTTTTCATCAAAGCCGATGAGAGGAACCACGCCCTTTGCAACAGATTGAAAGAAAGTAAGAATAGCTGTGTCTCTCTCGCCATATACAGCGGGTGGTCTAACAATGGTTGTCGGAAATCGTTGAGAATATTCTCTTACAACTTCCTCGGCTGCCTTCTTTGATCTACCATATGCGGTTATGGGGAAAAGTGGTGAATCCTCATGGACAGGTTCAATTATTGATGGCGATGGTCCGGTCACGGTTTGTGAACTAACATGAAGAAATCTTTGCAGATTTGGTGCATATTTTGATGCAAGTTCCAAAAGATTTCTTGTTGAGTCTCTATTTCCTCTCAAAAATTCCTCATCATTTCTTGCGGCTGTCAATCCAGCCACATGAATGATCATGTCAACACCTTCAACAGCAGGTTTCAAAGATTCAGGATTGTCCAATGAAGCATTGATGATTGTGACATCTTTATTATTCAGCCAACGCAAATCACTGGTTGGACGAGCTATGCAGATGATATCAGCATTGGCATTTTGCAATGTGTCAACTACATGACTTCCTATGAATCCCGTTGCTCCTGTAACCAATACTTTCATTTTGATTTCTCCATTGTGATCTTTGAGCCATCGGGTAAGACTATGTCATAATCGGCTGTGGATTCACCTTTGCTGATTCTGCGTAATTTACTTTGGAGTAGCGTTCTTTTGAGTTGGGTCAATCGATCTGTGAAATAGATTCCATTTAAATGATCTATTTCATGTTGCATCACTCTTGCAAGAAGTCCATCGGCTTCCATTGTATGGAACTTTTCATGTTCATCCATGAATGAAACTTGTATGGCTTCAGGACGAATAACGAGTTCTCTAAGATTGGGCAAACTCAGGCAACCCTCTTCATAATCAGATTCTTCATCAGAATAATGCGTAATCTTTGGATTGATCATTGTCAAAGGTTTGATTGATTCACAGCCTTCCACGGGTGAAATGTCGATGATTGTAATTGACAATGGTGAACCAACCTGATTTGCAGCAAGACCTATTCCTTCTGCATTCAGCATGGTCTCTTTCATATCATCAATAAAAGTACGAATATCATCATTCAAATGTTCGATTGTATCAGCTTTATGCTTGAGGATGGAATGATCATACACATAAATTGGAAGAATACTCATCTTCAGAATCCCAATTGTTGTAATGTTTGAACAAATTGTTTTGAAAATAGACGGTGAATTATACCATCATAGGTATTAATCGGATAGAATGTCAATACACCAAGTGAAGNGGAATTACCATGTTCAAAATCGGAATCCAAAATTCTTGTTTGTTCTTCCGGTCTGAATGGATTATCCACATCTATTAGTTCAATCGTGCAACCGATGCTAACCTTTTCTTTTGCTAAGAGATTGAAATCAACCATTGGTAATGCTGAAAAAGGAATTTTTGCTTTGATATGATATCCATTAGATTCTCGATGGAATTCAATAGGTATCGAGGTATTCATACTTGATACTTTCATGTGGCTCAGATGTGGAATCTCAGCATTGGGAATCAACTCGATCATTTTGATAGAACCAAGTTTGTTTGTGTCTTTGCCAATGGACTTACCATAACTCGGTATGTTTTCAGATACATAAATGTTGATTTTGTCTTGCAAGCATGTGTCACATCGTGATTGTATCAATGTGTCATCAATAATCAGCAATTCCAATTCCCAATTTGAATTGTCATACACACTTTTTTCAATAATCATGGATGCATCTTGGGGACCTTTCCAATAAAATGCACCTTTGATCACATCTTCAGGAGCATCTATAATTATAGGCTTATGGAACCCAAATGGAATTGTGATGTCGGAAGAATACACAGGAATATCATGATAGTGATGATAGTATGAAGTTTCTTCTGTTCTGGTTGAAAAAACATGTGTTTTATTCCTTCTTTGCATATGATCACGATGTATCTCAAGGGTTTGTCCTGCATTCCTAGAAGTGGAAAACAGATCACTTTCATAGAAAACGCCTTGTCTGAATTGATATCCGGTTATGTTCCAATTGAATTGTTCATTCTTGGAAGTTACATGACATCCACCATTTTTGATGGCAACCCCAACTTCAAGTGGTGACTCAATGAATGCTCTTGCTTGCTTGTGAACCAGAGTTAATGTCCCATTGATATCAATAAAAAAATACACAGAACATGCTTTGACTTTCTCTTTCGGAAATCGTACCACAAATGCTACATCATTGTGATCATCCAGAGAATAATCTCCAATATCCCAACTCCATACTTTTGCTTGTTCATCGCCGATTTCAGAAATGACATCAGTAATCAATTCCTGATCATAATAATCTGATAATTTCTTTTGGAAATCTTTTAAACTTGAACCGGATTGAGCAAGTGTATTCGATGAGAATAGTAATAACAAAACTATATGTAGATAGATTGATTTCATGCAAACTTTACAATGATGGAATCATGGAGTTCAGCAGGAGATTCTTTTAATCGGGCACCAAATTGTGATACAACTCGAGATGATGAATAGGAAGCAAGATGTCCTGAACGCAATACAGAATACCCTTGAGTAAGACCATAAAGAAAACCTCCTGCATACATGTCACCGGCTCCTGTTGTATCCACAGCCGTTATTGAATAAGCAGGAATTGTATGTCTCTCGCCTTTTACCAATAATTCAGAACCATGCTTTCCGCGGGTCATAACCGTATGAGTGAATCTCTCATTCAATAATCGAAAAGCTTCTTCATGATTATCAGTCTTGGTATATGCCATTGCTTCAGACTCATTGCAAAACACTAGATCCGTGAATGAAGATATTTCATCTACTATATCGCGAAAGGCATTGACAACGAAAGAATCTGAATATGTAAAAGCAATTTTGGTGTCATGTTTCTTTGCTAGAATAACAGCTTCTTTTATGGCATCTGCTCCACCTGGTTCGGTTAATCGATACCCTTCAACATATAGCCACTGGGATCTTGAGATAGTCTCTTCGACCAAATGATCTCTGTTATATGTACTGTTCACACCCAGTGAAGTCATCATTGTTCTTTCAGCATCGGGCGTAATCAGAACTAAACATGTACCTGTTTTGGAGTGTTCTTTGATCTCTGCATCAAGTATAATACCCAAGTCACGAAACTCTTGAGCATAAAACTCACCAAACGGATCATCTCCCAAAATGGTCTTATATGCGGCTTTCCCACCGAACTGTCCAATTGCGATGATTGTATTTGCGGCAGATCCACCGCTTGAACGATGATGTGAACGATCTGATAATGTGGAGATGACTTTGGACTGATCTTCTTCTGAGACCAATGACATTGAGCCTTTGGTCAATCCCAAATCATTGAATGTATGTTCATCTATTGCAAATTCAATATCTACAAGTGCATGGCCTATGCCACAAACATGGATGTCTTTCATGGTTGATTCAATGGTTAAGAAATGGAAAGCATACTGCATTGCAAAAATACGCATTACGCATCGAAAATTATGACTCTTATTCATTCTTTCTTAAGTAGAACCTCTTGTTTTTGTTGGTAATTACAATGAAAAATCACTATAATTGCCATGTTAGTAAAAATCTATGATCAGTGAGCAGCATCTTGATCATGTGCGTTTCCTGATTTCATAATTCATATCATTTCGAATAGCTCGGATACTCCATGTATCAACCTTTACCAGAAAAACTTCATTATCCTGATTTAGAAAAAGAGATTCTTGCATTTTGGGAAGACCAGAATATCTTTGAGAAATCATTGTCTGCTCGTGCAGAATCTCCTGTATTTAGCTTCTTTGAAGGACCACCGACAGTCAATGGAAATCCAGGAATCCATCATTTGATGGCCAGAACGGATAAAGACTTAGTGTGCAGATATAAAACCATGACAGGCCATTATGTGCGCAGACAAGCCGGTTGGGATACTCACGGTTTGCCTGTGGAAATAGCCGTAGAGAAACAATTGGGTTTGGTGAATAAGTCTGAAATTGAAGTCATGGGTATTGACAAATTCAATGCTGCTTGTCGTGAATTTGTATTCAGCAATATCGAAAGAGACATGGGCTGGGGAGATTTCACAAAACGCATGGGATTTTGGGTGGATATGAATTCTGCCTATATCACTTGTACAAATGATTATGTGGAATCTGTATGGTGGGCTTTGAAAACATTTTTCGACAAAGGCCTAATCTATAAAGGATATAAAGTAGTCCCTCAATCCCCTACCATTGAAACACCTCTTAGTTCACATGAATTGTCACTCGGTTATAGAGAAGTCAAAGATCCAAGTGTATACCTAAAAATCAAGATACTAGATTCAAATATTTCTGATGCAATTGGTGCTCATATCTTGGTTTGGACAACTACGCCATGGACATTATTCTCGAATGTTGCATTGGCTGTGGGTGTAAATATTGATTATGTTATAGTTGAAAAAGAGTCGAATGAAGGAAAACCTGAACGATTCATTATTGCTGATTCACTCAAATCTCTTCTCGGTGAGGATCCAAAGATACTTGCAAAAGTCAAGGGTGAGGAGTTGCTTGGATCAGCGTATGAACAAATCTTCTCTTATTGTTCTATTGATTCTGTTGCTTTCCCCAATGCTTTGACCATTCTTCCAGGTACTTTCGTTTCTACCGAAGATGGTACAGGTGTTGTTCATATATCTCCTGCATTTGGTGTGGATGATTTTGAATTGTCAAAGGCATTCAATCTTCCTGTTCTACAACCGGTCACTCCGAATGGACACTTTACAGAGATCATCTCGGATTTTGCCGGGAGAGCAATCAAAACCTTCAAATATGCTGATAGAGTCGAAGAAGGTGCGGATAAAGACATTATCATAGCATTGAAGCTAGCAGGAAAGATTTTTAAATCCTCATTTGATTATGTTCACAGCTATCCACATTGCTGGAGAACAGACAATCCTGTAATGTATTATGCCAGAAATTCTTGGTTCATCAAGTCTCCTGCTTATAAGCAGACAATGATTGATCTAAATAAGACAATTCGCTGGCAACCTTCCGAAATTGGTACCGGCAGATTTGGTAATTGGCTTGAAGAAGTTAAGGAATGGTCTTTAAGTCGTGACAGATATTGGGGAACACCATTACCAATTTGGGTGAGTGAAGACAAAGAAGACATGTTTGCCATAGGTTCAATAGAGGAACTATTGAAAGGTGAATATCAAATATCCGATGATACTTATGTTCCGGTCTCTGATGCTCCTCTACCTTTGGATTTACACAGACCTTTTGTAGACAATGTGATTTTCCGTAAAAATGGGAAAATCTATCGTAGAACCACTGAGGTGATTGATGTTTGGTTCGATTCAGGATGTGTGCCATTTGCACAATTCCACTATCCTTTTGAAAATAAAGCATTATTTGAAAGTCAGTTCCCTGCTGATTTTATTTCTGAAGGCATCGATCAAACCAGAGGTTGGTTTTATACACTCCACAATATTGCTTCTGCATTGTTTGAAAAACCGGCATTTAAGAATATCATTGTAAATGAACTCGTATTGGACAAAAATGGACTTAAAATGTCCAAAAGCAGAGGAAATACCGTAGATCCATTCCTCATGATGGATTCATATGGAGCAGATGCAGTTCGGTGGTATTTTATGGTTAACAATCCACCTTGGAGACCAACTTTATTCAATGAATCTGATATAGCAAAGACGGTCATTGCAGATTTTTTCAGAACACTTACCAATACATATTCCTTCTATAGTCTTTATGCAAATATCGATGGAATAGATGGTAATGAAGATGTTATTGAATTGGCTGAATGCCCTGAAATCGATCGTTGGATTATATCAAAAACACATTCAACATTGAAACAATATCATCAATACATGGAATCCTATGATGTGTTCAGAGCATGTCGTTTGGTCCAAGAATTCATGATTAATGATGTTTCAAATTGGTATGTCAGAAGAAATCGAAGAAGATTCTGGAAGGGCGAAAAAGACAGTGATAAGATTTCAGCATATCAGACTTTAAGAAATGTGCTCTTGGATGTGTTATCAATGATGGCTCCGGCTGCACCATTTTTACCTGAAGTATTATACAGAAGACTCCGTACTGAAAAGCAAGAACTTTCCATTCACATGAATTTGATATCAATGGGAGATATTGCCTGTATAGATGGAGATTTAGAAAGAAGAATGTCACTTGCACAAACAATTGTTTTCCTTGCAAGATCATTACGTGAAAAATCNAAAATCAAAACCAGACAACCACTGAAGAGAATACTCATTCCCGTCATATCACCTCAACAAAGACGTGATATTCAAGCAATTGAAAACATCATTAAAGAAGAGCTGAATATCAAAGAAGTTGAATATGTTAATGAAGAGGCAGGTATTGTTAAACGCAGTGTCAAAGCCAATTTCAAAGCATTAGGTAAGAGATATGGAAAGCAAACTCAGAAAATTGCAAATGTGATTTCAGGAATGGATGAACAACAGATACGATTATTCCTACAAGAACAATCATTCAAATTCAATATCGATGAAGATTCCTATATAATTACTTTGGAAGATGTTGATGTAATGACTCATGACATGGAAGGTTGGCTTGTTGCGAATGAAGGTTCTCTGACAGTTGCACTTGATACAGAGATTGATCAAGAATTAAAGCAAGAAGGCTTGGCAAGAGAATTCGTAAATCGTATTCAAAACCTTAGAAAGAATATAGGTTTACAAGTCACTGATCGCATCCATGTAAAATTTTCAGCAAACAAAGAAATTTCTGATGCAATAATCAAATTATCTGATTATGTTTGTAATGAAATTTTGTGTGTGACATGTAGCAGCGTTGAGAGTATTAATTCCGACGCTCATACAATTGAAATTGATCAAGAGATTATTTCTGTGTTTATCGCAAGAGTTGATTGATAACAGAAAAAATAAATGCATCCCGCATTTAGTTTTGTTTTGTTTTATTACTTGAGGTGTATGCTGTATGGCGTCAACAAAGAAACCCGCAGCAAAGAAAGCAGCGGTAAAACCCGTTGCTAAGAAAGCAGCTGCGAAACCTGCAGCAAAGAAAGCAGCGGCAAAACCCGCAGTGAAAAAAGTTGCAGCAAAACCCGTAGCGAAAGCAGCGGCAAAACCTGCAGCAAAGAAAGTTGCAGCAAAACCCGTAGCGAAAGCAGCGGCAAAACCTGCAGCAAAGAAAGTTGCGGCTAAACCCGTAGCAAAAGCAGCAGCTAAACCTGCAGCAAAGAAAGTTGCGGCTAAACCCGTAGCAAAAGCAGCAGCTAAGCCTGCAGCAAAAAAAGCAGCAAAACCGGTAGCAGCAAAGCCGGCAGCAAAGAAAGTAGCGGCAAAACCGGCAGCTAAAGCAGCAAAGCCGGTAGCAAAGAAAGCAGCAAAACCGGCAGCTAAGAAAGTTGCCGTAAAAAAAAAGTAAGTCCCTCTAAAGGACCGAAAACTGCCCAAGTCACTGTCAAGAAACAAAAGACTATCAAAAATGATATTGTCACTGACAAATCTGTAGTTGTTTCTAAACAAAAAGCAGTGAAGTCTTCAGTGGTAGAATCTACCAAAGCTGAAAAAAAACAAGCGAAGCCAGTTGCCAAAAGTGTTGAAAAAACAACTTCTAAGCAATCGGCTTCGCTTTCTGTTTCAAATAAAGGAAATAACACCATCGCCACTTCAAAAACAGAAAAGAAAGATTCAATCAAACCTATGACAAAAAAGATTGAAACTAAAGATACAGTTGCTCCTAAAGCTGAAAAGTCAAGTAAAAAAACATCACTCAAGAATGCAACTAAAGAAAGCAAGGAAACCACTCCTTCAAATGATATCGCATCTGCTCCTCCTGATGAAGCATTGATTGAATTGGATATGCCCGCGATGCCTCCATTGCAATTGACTTTGCAAGAAAAGAAGCCTGCAGGTAGATCCAAGTCAAGTAATAAAGCATCTGAAAAACCATCAGCCGCAGGCTTGGAAGCAATGAAAATGCCTGAAGGGAAAGGTGCTGCTGCATTTGCCATGCACCCTAAAGAGGAAAAGCCCATTATCAAACCATCTACCAAGAAGGTACGATATTCTGATGCTGATTTAAAAATGTTCAGACAACATATTCAGAAAATCAAAGATGAAGCTTTGGATGAAATGAGAATGCTTAAGGAAAGGCTTGATGATTTGACCAATGCAGAAATGGCTTCCGAGTCCATGATATACTCAGTACACATGGCAGAGCAAGGATCTGAGGCATTGGAAAAAGAAAAAACATATGCACAGATGAATCGCATTTTTGATTATATCAAAAAATTGGACGATGCAATCAAGAGAATTGATGATAAAACCTATGGTATTTGCAAAGAATGTAATATTCTCATAGCTAAAGCAAGATTACTGGCTGTTCCAATTACCACACAGTCTGCATCATACAAAATTCATGGTCGCTGCCCTGATAATGGCATTGATATTATTGCCGGAAGAAATGAGTAANTCATGATGGATTCAAAAGTCCATTCACATCGCTTGTTATTTATTGCTTTTTTGTTGATTATTCTTGATCAAGCGACAAAAATAGCAGTAAAAGGTTTTTCTCTTATGGGATTTACCCATCATGGCATGTTTCTCGGTGAAAGCATACCAGTTCTTGGTGAATTTCTGCGTTTTACATTCGTTGAGAATCCCGGAATGGCATTTGGTGTGGAGTTTGGTTCAGGTAAAATATTTCTGACCTTGTTTTCACTTATTGCTTCAATTGGATTAGTGTATTATTTGTTGATGATTGAATCATCAAAAATCCAAATCAGAATAGCCATCATGCTCATACTGGCCGGTGCATTCGGAAATTTTATTGATCGAATGTTCTATGGTGTATTGTATGGAGAAGGTCCTCTCTTCTATGGCTTGGTTGTTGATTTTATACAAATCGATATTCCGGACATACAAGTAGGACAGTTAGCCTATACACATTGGCCTGTATTCAATATTGCAGACTCCTGTGTTTCAATTGGCATGATTCTCCTACTATTATATAATCGATATCTTCCATATCCATTTACACAAGTGAATGAATTCACAGAAACAACAGATAATGGAAATTGAAAAGGAACAATATCCAGATTATATAGAAAAAGTGATTGACTTATTGGTCTCAAAAGGACAGGAACCTTTGAGACTGGATGTCTATATCACTAATGCTATAGCCAATGCAACAAGAAATAAAGTTCAGCAGGCAATCGATACTGAGCAAGTGACTGTCAATGGTACAATTAGAAAGGGTTCCTATAAGATCAAACCCGGGGATACGATTCGTTGCGTATTTATGCGACCGCCCCCACTTGAGTTATTACCTGAAAATATTCCTTTGGAAATAGTTTTCGAAGATGACTATTTGTTGGTAATTAACAAACCTTCAGGACTTGTTGTGCATCCCGGCTTTGGGAATAGGTATGGTACACTTGTAAATGCAGTATTATGGCATATAGGTTATAGAGAAGCAATTCCTTTATGCGGTTTTGAAGAAGATTCCGAAGAAGAAGAGTTGCCTGAAGATGCGTTTACACAAGCAATCATAGCCAAAGATGATGCTTTAAGACCCGGAATAGTTCATAGACTCGACAAAGATACTTCCGGCTTGATGGTTATTTCCAAAAAATCAGAAATCACTCCTGAACTTTCAAAGCAGTTTGCAGATAGAACTGTTCAAAGAGAATATNTGGCTTTGGCTTGGGGAATTGTCAAAGAAGATCATGCCATCATCGAAAACAATCTAGCTCCCTCTCCAAGAAATAGGAAAGTTTTTTCAGTTACCAAACAAGGTGGTAAATATGCAAAAACTGAATATTGGACACGCAGCAGGGGCAAATATGCTTCATTATTACAGATCAAACTCCATACTGGTAGAACGCATCAAATCAGGGTTCACTTTTCGTCAATACATCATCCATTGATTGGTGACATGTCCTATGGCGGCGATAATTTGCCACATCAGGTAAAATTCGGCAATGAATCAAAGCAATCAGCAATGCAGTGTTTGGATATAATGAAGCATCAGGCATTGCATGCAAGAATGCTTGGTTTTGTTCATCCNATTACCGGTAAAGAATTACTGTTCATCCAAGCACCTCCCCAAGATTTCATCNAAACTGCACACATTGCAGGTATTGAAATTCCCAATGATTTATGTGGATAAATCACTTCAATATAATTCCGTAAGTACACATAAAACTTTTTGTATTTTTAGGGGACATCAAGGAGTCATAATGATACGATTCTTACTATTTACATTGATATTTTCTATTTCTGCTCCATTATTTGCACAGCAAAGTTTAAATCAGACTTGGTATTATGGCAAATTTGGAGGCATAAGATTTACGAATGCAATTCCTTCACCCATCACCGGAAAACTCGACACATGGGAAGGTTGTGCAGTCTATTGCGATCCAAATACAGGAAATGTATTATTATATTCAGATGGCAAAAAACTTTTTCTTCCAGATGGATCAGTAGTACCCGGTGGAGATTCGCTCAAAAGTGGAATTTCATCAACGCAATGTTGCATATTTATACCTGACCCTGCAAATGCAAAAAGAGTATACCTGTTTACTGCACCTGATTTAACTGGACAAGGTACAACACATAGTAAATCATACTATTCTCATATCAGTCTTGAAAANACTCCATCAATTCTTCTTTCTAATGTTGAATTGCAAGATAATATGTCAGANAAATTGGCAGGCACACAACATTGTGCAGATAATTCATATTGGGCAATTTATCATCATAAATCACAATCCAGAATCATTGCATATAAAGTGACTGCCTCAGG
>JGI25922J50271_10000474_pt1 | contig 11864 bp, 9 predicted proteins | sample LauGreSu1BDMLBDD_2_FD_50271 | JGI IMG/M metagenome (IMG submission 50271) | reverse complement strand
TCAGTTAAAGTTAATTAATTAATTACATTAAAATTAATAAAATTAATAAAATATTATAAAAAATTGAAAAAAACCAATTTCAAAATTTTCTGGGACGTTTATTTGGAACCGTAAAAAGACGCTTAGGATCGCTATGTATATTAATGGAACCGCAAATTAGTGTGAGTGATCGCAAATCTTTCTTAATTGAACCGTAAATCTCTGAAGGGGATCGTATATCTCTCCTAATTGAACCGCAAAATCGACAAGTACGGATCTTATATCTGCACTAATTGAACCGCAAATTAACGATGCTGATCGCTATCTCTACTAATTGAACCGGAAGGATCGCAAATTTTGTGCAATTTTTGGGAAAGTCCTGTAAGAATTCTCAGAATTATGATAATTATGCATAATTATGTAATTCTGCATAAATGCGCATAATTACCTGGACGCTCATAGGCTTGACTTGGCCAAAGGCGTGGAGACCTGGGTGAATCCATGCATCATCTCACTAATTACTGGTTTTGATTGACTTTTCAATAAAAAAAATCTCATGACTTTTTTTTTGAATTCAAAATTTCGATTAAAAAATATTCGATTAAAAAATTTTCGATAAATTTTTTTTCAATTAAATTTTTTTGAATTGAATTAATAATCGAGTTAGAGGGGATAAATACGAGTCTCGCAGAGGCAACTCCAACCCGTGCCACGCTGCCACCCACGCTGACTACCATGGTCCGTACGAAGTCCCATGCCCAATTTCGACTCTCCCCTCCCGTCAAGGACATCTGTGAGTATTGCCTTGCATGTTTTGCTTGAATTGAATGTTTGCATTTTTTTTCTCTCGCGCATGTGTGTAGTGCTGCATACTTTGAATTTTTTCGACTTGGATATTTTGACTTAGAATTTTTTTCTAAGTCTTTTTTTTTTCTCATGTGACTAATACATGACTTCTCTTCTTGTGTATGTGTGTGTGTGTACACTGTGAATATATGAGCAGCCGATGCGGAGAGGCGAGTGCCCATCGAGAAGTCCAAGAAGTCCAAGAAGTCGAAGGAGTCCAAGTCGCCAAGTGAGGGTGCTGCGGGGGGTGGGGGTCGCACTCTGTCTGATCTTGTCATTTCTCGCACTGCGAGTGTGAGTGCGGGCGGGTCGATGCCTTTGTCTCCTAGCGCTGAGATCACTCGCGATACGCGCCTCGACTTTGGGTTTCAGTATATGGGTTACTTGTTGGAGGCTTGTGCAACGATGGATAATCACCCGCCGCTCTGTGATGATGAGATGAAGGCGCTTGTCGATGGCATTTCCTCGTTTGACGACCAGGGTCGCATTGTGACTCGCTTGGGGGCCAAGGAAGTCCCGTATAACAAGGATTGGCTGGATATTTCCAAGTATGTGCCGTTTGTCGTGGATGGCGAGGAGGTCAGGGGCATTTCCGTCCACCGCTCGCAGTGCATGTCTGTCCTTATTGTGAACAGGGAGGAGAGCAAGTTTATGATTGTGGTTCCAGAGGAGGGCCCCTTTACCAACTTTGGCCGCGATCCCGTGATGGTTTACGGGACTCTGGATGTCGATCCCGAGGTGTTGAGCGAGGAGTCTGCTGGGTTTGTGCAGAAGTTTACCTTTCCGGCCCATGACGGGCCTGGCGCCCCCCTCGTTTTCGGCTATCCCTTTCCTAGTGGCGAACAGGCTTTCAAGGCGATTTGCATGGCCTTGTGTGGGAGTAATGACCTCCCAGATAAAATTGAGAAGGATGTGTACATTGCGAAGAAGCCGAGCGATCCGTACCCTACCAAGGCTACCCTGCTCAAAGCCATTGTGGAGGCTACAAAGCCGGCCTACGCCAAGAAGGTTGGTTTTGCCGTGCGCGCTTTCAAGTTTGACGTTTGGGATGGCGTGGATGTGGATGAGGATGGCGAGAAGGTCAAATCGGGCGAGGAGGCTCTGAAAAATCAAGCAATGAAGGCTGTGATCTGTGGGAAGGGTGGGGCCAACGGCGAGTATCTTCGCACGATGTGCGAATTGGATGCTTTTGCCAAGGAGAATGGCATTCCTGTCGGTAATGTTTACTTTGCCGAGACTGGCAAAGACAAGTGCTGGGGTGTCGGGATGACTACGGTGGATCTGGTGAGTTTATTTTGTTTTTTGCTGTTTATTTAGTCAAAAACATTGATAGCCTGTGTATCCAGTTCAATTTGGCTTACCAAGAGGTCGTCGCGAGCCACACTGACGACTTGCGCAAATGGCTCGAGGGATGCTATGAAGACGTGAAGGACTTGCCGAGCTTTGAGGATGTGGGTGAGAATAGGTATGGGTCTTGCTTTCGCGAGTGCTTCTTGAATGCCGCTGGCAAGTCGTCGGACTACTTTAATCACCCCGACAAGGTGTGCGACGCCATTGGCCATGACGCTTGGATCGCCAATGTGGACAAGCCCGAGGAGATTATGCGGCTCTACTATATTTCCCCCAAGACACACGAGATGGGGAGCTTGGCCAACCACGCTGTGTTTAACTGGAAGCCGGAGGACTTGGAGAGCCCGCTCTTCGAGAAGATGGCTGAGATTCTCCCTCGCTTTATGAAGGACCCTCCCAAGTTCAAGTATGCCTCTCCCGGTGATTTTCCCGAGGTGACTGAGGAGGAGTTTAAGAAGAGCTGGGTCCACCCGGATGTCAAGAAGGGAAAATCGAAGAAGACCAAGGCCGAGTGCGGCTCGCCTGAGATGTTCTCGCCTGCCAAGAGGTCGAAGAGGTGAATTGTGATTTGTTTTTGATTTATCGCATTTGTTGTGTGTTTGTGATTTTCTTGTTTCAGTCAGGACTCTGATGCTTCCGATGCGGACGCCTCTGAGCCCGACCTTGAGGAAGATCCCGAGGCTCAGGAGGAGCCCAAGCCCGAGCAAGCTATGGACCCCGCGTGAAGAGTTTATCTGGGTGTTCTACACTCCGTCTCAGATTTTCTTTGCCGTCCTCGACGCTGTGTATGGTCTGGGCAAGACGTACCCTCATGGCGACGTGGGCTGCGACTGGGTGGCCCACGTTAGTGCGAATACGTTTGGGATGAGCTTTATGGCACTGGACGACGACTTGAAGAATGCCAAGCCCATGCGATTCGAGCGGGACGACGCGGAGGAGTTTGTGGGGCGCATGGAGGCTCTGCAGTCTGAGTACCAAGTCAAGGGGGCTGGGCTGGGGCGGGATGCCAGCGGAGTCTACCACGACAAGTGGATTGTCGTGTTGAGTTTAGATTCTTTGGAATAAATACAAGACTCTCTCTGTGTGTGAATTTGGTGTGTTTGGGTTATATTTAAGTGTAGTCAAGGGGACACTGGGCATCTGTGAATTACATGCATCACTCTTCTTTTTACCCCTCTGTTTTTACAAGACCCCACTGGATTTATTCAGAAAATGTCGAATATTGATAATGTATATGCTATGCAATCTAAAGACTACGTGTCTTTTATTGAAGAGCCTGTAGAGCCCATCGAACTGCAGAGCGACCCGCTTTTGCAGTTCGTGGAGAGTCCTGGTTTGACTCCCGACTCTGAGCCCAACGCCGACGAGTCGAGTGAGAGCTCGGATGACTTGGATGAATCTGAGCCAAACGCCGACGAGTCGAGCGAGAGCTCGGATGACTCGGATTCATCTGAAGAAGACTGCAGCCTCTCTGCTGCACCCTCTTTCCTCGCGATGCTCGGCGTTGCGCGAAGGTCCTTTGAGGACCTTGGCGTGATGGACGGAGCCGTGAAGGTGCTTGAGTGCATTGGAGTGTGCCCGTCTCCTTACGTATGGAACACCAAATATCAGTGGTATCCCATACTGGGCGTAGGCAAGCCCGGGATGGCCGTGGTGTCGCATGCTTGTCCTGAGCCCGACTCAGAAGACCTTGGCGGGGGATGCGGCGGGGCAAGAGAGACCCGAGCAGAGCCCAGAGCCGGCCTCGCAGCCTACGTGCGGTCCTCGGAGGGCTCGAGCGCCGAGGAGTGCACTGCGGAATTCCACGAGAGGATGGAATGCCTGAGGGGGATCATGGCTCGGGATGAGATGACTCCCGAGCTGCTAGAGCTCCTGCAGAGCCGAGACGAGGCGCACGCGACGATTGAGAACATCCTGTGGGCCCTCCTGCAGGTGTTCGTGCCGTTCGCGTCGCTGCAGAAGTTGAATCACGTGTATGAGCTGTTCTTCGAGAGCCTGGCTCTCGTGCTGAGGTTCATCAAGAACAGCGGGCGGCCGATCCAGATGCACAAGAAGTTGAGCGTCTGCTGCGCGGCCATGTCTGTGGTCCAGAAGAATTACACTGATGACTTCGATACGACCAGGCCCTTCGTGGTATCTCAAGTCGTGGACCTGCTCCATAAGATGTTTGGTGTGGAGGTGCTAGACGAGACTGAAACTTACGAGCTGTCCAGTAATCCCACAGCGGACACTGATTATTTCGATGCCCGCAATGCTATTTTCAAACTGGAGGTCGCGATACTGAACGGGGTGGGCTACACGGTGAACTGCGCCGGGCCCCACCACTTCATCGCGCTGCTCCTGAGCAACCTGCACGGCCCGCACATGCCGAGGGACTGCCAGTTCGAAGTTTCGTACACCATGGCCTGCTACATGTGCATGCTGTACATGCAGCTGCACCCCGAATGCCTGCAGTGGAAGGACATGGAGCTGAAGCTGGCCGCCGCGGCGGTCTGCGCGATTCTCTATGAGCAGATGGAGCAGGTGATGTCGCCCGGGTCGCTGAATATGCTGAAGCTGAACCCGCGCGAGATCTACGACACTGCCAACACGATGCACGAGGACGCCTGGCGTATGTCCCAGGCGTACCTGTACCGCTTCGAGGCAGAGCAGTGCCAAACCCGCGTGGTCTTGAGCTCGCACGAGGAGCTGGTGTGGACCCTGCTGTCTTGCGCTGATTTGGTAGTGCGATATGTGGAAAATCCCGAGAAGTTGTTTCCTGATTTCCAGATCCAGGGCACGCGGGCTGAGCTAGCGCAGGCCATGCGGAACTTCACGGACCGGGACGACCGAGATTTGATTGCGTCGTACCTGGACCACCCATTTCGGCCCAAGCCGTTGACTGGGTCGATGGACGAGCTGCCCCGCAAGGTGCGCATGGACGGGCATGACGCGAGGCACGGAGTGATTCGGTGCGTGTTCCCCACTCGGTCTACATATAATTACCCCGGCTACGTCCCAGTTGGAAGTGCGCCTGGTTCGGGTCATATCAGGGCCAACCGAACAGCGCAGTTCTGTACTGTGGTGGATATTGGCGAAAATACACTCTACCGAGGCATCTCGCTGAACACCAGCTTCTTTCAGCTGCCGACCAGTTGCTTCCTCGTGACACCCGCGAAGAGTCTCGGGAAGAGACCCCGCGAGACTGGCCCCTCCGAGGAGGGCCGCGGTGGCGGATAAAGAGCCAAGGAACAATCCTGGCTACAACCACGAAAACCCCTTTTTACCTGAATGAATATCCCTTGCAATTGACTCGCATCCACTCGGTATTAAAGGGGGCGGATAGGTCGCGCGAGCATCCGTCACTGAATGCCGAATACTCTCTTTATCTACCCACTTTTTGTTGAAGTTCTAGCACGCTATAATCACGATGTCCCAAACACCTGACTACGATTGCGATTACGATCATAACGTATCACAAGACAACGCCGCGAGCCCCGTCGAGTCCCCGCTGGGGTCTCTCGACGGTCGGCCTGGCATCACCGAGGCGAGTCCCGAGCGACCCGCGGTCCCGTCGAACACACCCGAGAGTGTGTTTGATGGGACGCTTGAAGAGGCCGAGAAGAGCCCTGAGTGGCCTGAAGAGGCCGAGAAGAGCCCCGAGTGGCCTGAAGAGGCCGAGAAGAGCCCTGAGTGGCCTGAAGAGGCCGAGAAGAGCCCTGAGTGGCCTGAAGAGGCCGAGAAGAGCCCCGAGTGGCCTGAAGAGGCCGAGAAGAGCCCTGAGTGGCCCGAATTGCCGCCACCGAGGGCTCTCGATGGCGGGGCTGAGTCGGATGAGGACCCGATCGAGGTCTCGCATACAAGGCCCATGAATGTGCCGGCAGAGGACCCGGAAGAGCGTGAGACGAGCGAGGATTTTCCCGTGGGCGAGCCGATGTTCATCGAGGGAAAGCAAAATCCCAAGTTGTTCTGGTCGTACCACCGAGATTTCACAAAGATGGCCAAGAATGATAAGCGCAAGTTCATGTGTCACCTGGACCTCATTCGCCCACCGGGAGGGAGGGAGGGATATGTGCACGCGATTATGGATGACATTTACGACGCCCTGCTCAATGTGTTCATTATATTCAGCTCTGAAAAGCGTAGTTCATACACTACTAGCAAGATTGGATTCAATTACGCTAACTTCTTCTCGCTGTGCGCGTTGGTGCCCAAGCACCTGGTTTCAATGGAAAAGGTGCCACTACCGCGCAATGAGTGCTTCCCCTTCGTGTGGGCGTTCTTCACGGAGAGGCTGAGGACGGAGGGAATTCCAATGAGCCACAAGTATTTCAAACAGCTGGAAAAAGGGTTGATTGAGAAATGTTGTACTCTGACGAAGAAGTCGCTGGTGCTCCGAGATGACCTGACCAACGCGAGGGGAGAGCTGGACGAGCTTCTGGTTAACATTGCAGTCCGTCACGACATGGATCACCTCAAAAATCTCAGAGATCTGATTGACGACGAAACTCCGGCTTGGTACCACCAGGTGAGCGTAGGACACTACCTGGACAACTTCGCGCGGCAGGTAGACTTCACAGACCTCGCGGTGACGAAGGAAAGGTTGCTGGGGTATGCCAGGTACTTCTGCCTCCTGTTCTTCCTGATCCGGAAGGAAGAAGACGAGATGACAGCATACGACGAGATCGCCATGGCCGGCCTCTGCACCGCGCTGTACGAGCTGCTGAGCAAGGTGGTTTCGCCAAAGATAATAGAGGATACTGTGAAGAATGTGTATACTGTGGCGAGGGTATCTCAAATCATGCACGAGTCTGGCTGGAGGTTGAGCCAGCACTATAACATGCAAAAACTGGGCAGACCAACTGGCGTGAAACTGGAAGAGTTCGAGCTGAGGATTTACAGGGCCTTGTTTTGCAAGAATGAGGCGCTGAGGAGTACGTTCAAGCCGAATTTGTGGAGGAGGAACACTGGGTGGAGTGCGGAACATCTCAGGCTGCAATACGAGAGCGAGAGGAGCCGCCCCAATAACGACCTGAATTCCTTCCCTGTCCTGAAGTTGGTGCAGGCGGTGGAGTACCACAACAAGTACGATGGCTTCATGCCCTGTGAATCACGACAGGTAACTGAGGCAACCGAGGCCACCACCTCGGAGGATGGATCCGACGCCGAGAGGGCTGTGTCATCTGCTAGGCGAACCCGGAGATCGGGCTCCCGGCCCGCTGCCAAGCGACCTCGTGGGTCGGGCGGCGGGGTCTAGAGCCATTCAAGGCTGATGCGTAGACTCAGACCTAAAACAAGAATACTACTGATTTTTCGAATGAATATACCGTGTGACTGCGATGTTTTTTGTTCGTTTATTTAAATTCAAATCAACGCGTGCGTTAGATTTGCGAATAACCTAAAACAGCAACAGCGAGCCCCGCCGAGGCCACCCACTGCACTGCCGAGCCTGTGCGGCTCGCTGCGCTGAATCTCGGCGAGCTGGGCGGGGGCGAGGGATTTTGAGGGTCGACCATGGGCACCGGGAGGATGTAGGACGTCGCCGGGGAGTAGTACTGGACAGACTCTGGGACCACGACGACCGGTGGGAGCATGAGGCTGGCCGTGGCGAGGTTGAGTCGGTCTCGGAATGCCTGGGTTCGTATCTGCTGGGCCATGGCGATGGCTAGGTTTTTGTTTGGGTCGTCGTGGTGGACCACGAAGTACAGTAGGCCGACGGGGTTCTGCTGTGTGGAATTCGCGCCGGCCAGGAATGCCTGCAGCGGGCTGAATACGTCGATGCCCACTGCCTGGAGGATGATCTCCCTGAGCTGCACTGCGTCCTGGACCGCCTCCGGGTTGAGCGGGGTGGCGTACATGAGCGCGTTGGCGTCGTGGGTTCCCAGCGCGAGTGCCGTGGCGCGCTTGTAGAGCCTGGTGTTCTGCGGGGTGATGGAGGCCGGGCTTGCGAGGAAGAAGAAGAATATGAGGAACTTGTCTGTCCTGAACTGCACCGAGCAGTCGATCGGGGACACGCCCTCCGCGAGGACTGTGCTAGGAAACGGCGCGACGACCGTGGAGTGGGGCGTGGTGATGGCCCAGGTGGTGCAGGGCTGGCACAGGTAGGAGCCGACCTGGTCTGCGAAGGTGTTGGCGGGGCAGGCAGTGCAGGAAGTGTCGTAGCCGCCTATGGAGAACTGGCCCCTGTCGCAGAGTGTGCAGGCGTCGCTTGCGGGGTGGGCGCTGAAGGACCCGTCAAAGCAAGGTTCGCACTGGGTGGAGTTTGGGAGGTTCTGGTACCAGCCCGGGCTGCAAGGGTAGCACGAGGGCCACTCGGGGTCGCCGCGGTAAAAGCCTGGGCTGCAGGGAGTGCACGCGAGGGGGTTAGACGGGTCGGGCTCGGAGCCCAATTCGCAGTTTGGGGAGGAATGAACGGTGCAAGGTACTACTGCGAGGCAGAGCGCGATGACGGTGAATTGCATGCCTCGAGCGCGATGGCTGAGTGTGGACATGGAGAGAATAAATAGAGGCCGAGCGGATTGCGGGCGACGATTTGGTCGGGTCTTTGGATTCAATACGGATTTCTGAGATTAGTTTGGAGGGGATCATGGAAAGATCCCATGATTTTCACTTTGGGATCAAGTCCCCCTCGACACCCTTGAGTGTCGGCATGTATGTCTTCCAGTACGAAAAGCCCTCGGGTTTGATTCTTGGCAGTGGCTTGTGCATGTAGTCATCTCCTCGGATGGCCTCTTGATACGCTGGACTCTGTTCAAAAATGGCACTGGCCCCATCCAATTTGGTCTTGATCAATTGTTCAAAGAATATATCTGGAACTGATGTGAACCAATCAACAGGAGTAGGTTGACATTTACTGAGAAATTTGGTGATTTCATAACGACGCTTACCTAGTCTTATAGCACTTATGGCCCTATATTTAGTATCTGGAAAAGATGGTTCTATATCATTTTTCAATGCCAAATCAAAATGGATTGAATTGTAAAGTTGCACGGTATTAACAAAGATTATTCTTTTTTCAATTGCCCGATCACTATGTACTGTTAATAATTTTTGAACTCGAGCCTTCTTCTTCTCAGGTGTTGTCTCCTTTAGAGGCTCAATTGGATCATGCTGTTCCCTAGTCAATGTACGCTTGCATTTTGCAGACCCTGCTGCTGATGTGACTTCATTGCCTCCATCTGAAAATCTTTGCGTAGATTCGAGTAACTTCATTTCTATGTCATCGTTTTCGGATAGTTCACCCCCATCCTGTGTCTCCATGGTGTGATCGAAAGGGACCTGCAAAGTAGTAGTTGATGCTGTGCAACGGTAAATTCTGGGGTTTTTTACGCATGTCCTGGCAGTCAAGTCTTGTTCTATCAGCCCCTTAAGCCCTGGCATGTACATTTCCAAGTAGGAAGTACCTGCTGGTGCGTTGGGTGGCAGAGGCGTGTACATGTAGTTTCCTTCATGTAATGCGGTTTGATATGCCGAACATTGTGAAAAAATATGGTCAATAATGGGTTTCTTCACAGTTGTATTTAGTCGGTCCTCAAATCCTTCAAATAATACATCGTCTAATTTCGAAAACCACTCAATTGGAGTCGGCTGAATTTGGCTGAGTCTTTCAGTGATGATTTTGTGACGCTTCCCTGTCAGAATATTGCTCACCAAACTTTGGTGTACACCAAAAAAATCTCGTATCAAGTTTTGATTGCAATCTATAAAGTACTGTGAATTTTTGAATTGAAGGATTTCGAGAAATTGTACTTTGTTTTTCTTAGCCTTCGAGACGATTGTCGTACCAAGTATGATGTAATCAGTAATATTAGTAGAGGAATCATGTAACCATCGTTGTGGACACGATTTTGCTGTAGCCTCTGTAGTGACACTCAGGCTTGGCTTGTAATGGCCTAATTCTATTGCATTTTGATAATTTGGGCAATTGCTTAGAATCCTTTGTACAACATTTTGCATATTCTGAGTTCCAGACATCATTTTTAAACCTTGAAACAATGATGGGTCTAAATTAAAAAACCAAGAGAGTGGAGTGGGTACATCCCGGCTCAAATATTGGGTTATACATGTACGGTATTTCCCTTTAGATACAAATCTCATCATACTGGCAGATACACCTTCCAATGAATTAATTTGCCAAGTGTATATTTCTGGGAAAAATCCTAAATTATGGAACTGAACTGTGTCTACAAATTTGTCTTTACACAGTTCCTCTGGGCTTTTGTGAGGCTGGCTCATGAGAGCCCATTCACAATCTGTGGCTACTTGATCTGTCGAGGCCATGAGTTGACCCGACACAGCTACGTCGTCGGACTGCATGATGACTTGATCATCTGAGTTGGTGTCAGGCTGGATCGTGAGAGCCCAGTCACACTGTGTAACTGCTTGATCTGTCGAGGCCATGAGTTGACCCGACACAGCTACGTCGTCGGACTGCATGATGACTTGATCATCTGAGTTGGTGTGAGGCTGGATCGTGAGAGCCCAGTCACACTGTGTAACTGCTTGATCTGTCGAGGCCATGAGTTGACCCGACACAGCTACGTCGTCGGACTGCATGAGTATCGCCCACTCAGCTGCAAAGTCGGACTGCGTGTGAGAAGAGTTATGGTGGTCAGTGGTGGCCGCCCAGTCACTCTGTGCAAAATCATTCTCCACGGGAATATCCGGGAAAAAATCTGAGTAATATTTGTCGTCTGGTTGTGAATCCATTGTGTCAGTGGTAGTAAGAAGTTTGGTTAATGAGAGAAGGGCTTGATCGCATCGCAAGATGCTCGGAGCGCGAGTCTTCTACTTTAAATAGACTATACTTATCTGTATTTTCAAGGTCATATAGGATGTACTGAACAGGACAAAGGCTCGGCGAGCGACGATTCGGTCGGGTCTTTGGATTCAATACGGATTTTTGTGATGAGTTTGGGAAGGATCATGGAAAGACCCGTTCACTCTCGAATGGGGGTCAAGTCCCCTTCAACCCCCTGTAGCGACGGCATGTACGTCTTCCAGTACGAAAAGCCCTCGGGTTTGATTCTTGGCAGTGGCTTGTGCATGTAGTCGCATCCTCGGATGGCCACTTGGTATGCTTGGCTTTGTTCAAAAATAGTTTGGGCCCCATCCATTTTAAGCCCGAGCAACCGTTCAAAGAATATTGCAGGAACTGATGTGAACCAATCAACAGGAGTAGGTTGACTTTTACTGAGAAATTTTGTAATTTCATAACGACGTTGGCCTTGTATTATAGCACGTATGGTCCTTTCCTTAGTATCTGGAAAAGATGTTTCTAGGTCTTTTTTTGTTGGAAAATGAAAATGTTTTGAATTGTAAAGTTGCACTGTAATTTCAAAGAACTTTCTATTTTCTTTTGCCCGATCAACATGTGATGGTAATATTTCTTTTCCAATGCAGGTCCGTTTGTTCTTAGGTATTGTTTCCTCCAGAGGTCCAATTGGATCATGTTGTTGCCTGGTCGATTTACGCATGCATTTTTCAGACCCTGATTCTGAAGGGACTTGATTGCCTCCATCCAAGAGGCTTTCTTGAAATTCGGGTAAAATCATCTCTGTGCGATCGTTTTCGGACAGTGCAGGTCGATCTTGTGTTTCCTTGGTGTGATCCTTGGTGTGATCCAAGAGGACCTGCAAAGCTGTAGGCCCATCCTGTGTCTCCTTGGTGTGATCCAAGAGGACCTGCAAAGCTGTAGGCCCATCCTGTGT
>JGI25922J50271_10000467_pt1 | contig 11904 bp, 13 predicted proteins | sample LauGreSu1BDMLBDD_2_FD_50271 | JGI IMG/M metagenome (IMG submission 50271) | reverse complement strand
CGCCATTCAAGCTGACGAGCAGATTCGGCGCGATGCGTCGGTCGAGACACATCCGGCACAGGATCGCCGCTCCGGCGGAATGACCGACGGCGAGCACGGGGGCAAGCTGTAATTCTTCGAGCACAGCGGCCACACCGGCCGCCATACCGGGCAGCGACAGGCCGGCAAGGTCGCGCGGGCGCTCGGTGAAGCCATGCCCGGGGAGATCCGGGGCAACCACCGTGAAAGTCTGCGCAAGCTGCGGCAACAGATCGCGGAATGAATGCGTCGAGGCGCCCGTGCCATGGAGCAGCAGACACACGGGGCCCGTGCCCGCGCACTGCACGTGCCAACGCAGACCCGCCGCCGTCACAAAACGGCTGCAGTCGCGGTTCGGCCAGTCCTGGCCGTCCAGTTCCCACGAGGGAGCACGCAATGGCGTCACTGTCACCTCTCCGTCCCCGCTGCTTACGGTATGTTACCCGCACCGATGACCACCCAACCTGCCAAGCGCCGCTGGATAGTCGCTGTCACGGCACCCGTGCTGCTCGTGCTCGCCTTTTTCGCCGGCCCCGTCCACCGCATCGACGAGACGGTAATGCCCGCCCGAGTACCGAGCGAGCCCGCCGCACTCGAGTCGTATCTTGCCGCGGCCGAGCGGCGTCATCCGGACATTGTCCCCGGCGCCGAAAAAACGATTGTCTGGGCGCATGCGGATCGGCGTAAGACACCGCTCGCGATCGTCTACCTGCATGGCTTCAGCGCCTCCCGTCAGGAAGTGGCGCCGCTGTGCGACGAACTCGGTGCGCGACTCGGCGCCAACGTCTTTTACGCGCGCCTCGCGGGTCACGGACGCAATCCTCGGGCCATGGGGGAAGTTCAGGGGAATGAGTGGTTGCAGGATGCCACCGATGCTCTGGCCATCGGGCGCGAAATAGGCGAGCGCGTCGTGCTCGTCGGCACCTCTACGGGCGGCACGCTGGCGCTGTGGCTCGCGCAGCACGATCCTCAGAAGATCGCCGCACTCGTGCTGATCTCACCGAATCTCGGGCCGCGAGGCGCAGGCGCGGAATTGCTAGCGGGACCCTGGGGCGCGCAAGTGCTGCGCGCGGTCGTGGGGACCGAGCATCGATGGGATCCCGCCAACCCCGCGCAAGCCCGCTACTGGAACTGGCAATACCCTTCGACGGCACTGCTGCCGATGATGGCCCTCGTCAAAATCGTGCGTGAGTCGCCGCTTGAATCCGTCACCACTCCGACACTGGTGCTGTACTCGCTCGAGGATCAGGTGGTGGAACCCATCGAAACCGAACGTGCCTTCGCGCGTCTTGGTTCACGAACCAAACGTCTGCAAGCGGTGAACGACAGCGCCGATCGCTCGAATCACGTGCTGGCCGGCGACATCCTCGCCGCCCGCGACACCGCNCGAGTACGCGACTGGATCGTCGATTTTCTCGAGCNGCNCTAAGAGCAGTGGCTCCNGTTGATCAGCCGCCAAGCGGCACGAGTTTCGCTCGATAGCTCGCGGCACGCGCCGCGTAGTGGCGTGCCGTCTGGGCGATCAAGGCGAGATCGCGCTCGGTGACCTCGCGCACGATCTTGCCGGGCGAACCCATGACCACCGAGCCGTCCGGTATCGTTCGATCCGGTGGGATCAAGGCGCCCGCGGCGATCAGACAATGACGGCCGATGACCACTCGATCGAGCACACGCGCACCATTGGCGATCAAGGAATCATCGCCCACGGTACAGCAGTGCAGGAAGGCGACATGCCCCACCGTGACCCGTTCGCCGATGCGGGTCGGAACACCGCGATCGGTATGAATGACGCTGGCGTCTTGGATGTTGCTATCTGCGCCGATTTCGATCCAGTCGTTGTCACCGCGCAGCACCACCTGAAACCAGAGACTCGATCGGTCCCCGAGGCGCACGCTGCCGATAACGTCGGCCGAGGGCGCAACGTAGGCATCGGCGGCGATCTCGGGTCGTCGGCCGTCGTATTCGTAAATCACGCGCCACTCCCGCGCAGCAGGCCGAGCCAGTCACGATCGAGGTCGGCGTAGGCAATGAAATGTGGATTCAGCCACGTATCCCGCCGGTTGTATTCGAGTGCGACGCCATCAAGCTGCACCACCTGCCCGCCAGCCCCGCGCACGACGGCATGGGCTGCGGCGGTGTCCCACTCGGAGGTTGGCCCGAGTCGGGGATAAACATCAGCGCCGCCTTCGGCGAGCACGCAGAACTTGAGCGAACTGCCCATGGCCACAAGTTCATGGGCGCCGAGCCTCGTGAGGAATCCATCGAGTGAATCACCGCGATGCGAGCGACTGCCCACGACCCGCACGGGATGCGCAGCCGGACGAGCGACGCGAATGGGCTCAACGACGCTGCCCCGCAACCGTGCGCGCCAGGCACCGGCAGACGCTGCGGCAACGCCCGATACAACACCCCAGTAGTCGAGATCCTTCACCGGCACATGCACGACTCCGAACACCGGCTGGTGCGAGTCGATGAGGGCAATGTTGACGGTGAATTCGCCGTTGCGGGATAGAAATTCTTTGGTGCCATCGAGCGGATCGACGAGCCAGAAGCGCGACCACCGCCGACGCACGGCCAACGGCACCTCCGCCGACTCTTCCGACAGCACGGGCCACTCGGGCGTGAGCGCCGCAAGCCCCGCACTGATCAGTCGATGCGCCGCCAGATCAGCCGCCGTGAGCGGCGATTGATCCTGCTTGTGCTGCAATCCCACCGACTCGCCGCGTTCGTGGTCACGGTAGATCTGCAAAATGGCGTCACCCGCCTCACGCGCGATGCGACGGACCGCGGCGATCAGCGCCTCGTCGAGCAGCACAGGGACCGGCGTAGTCATCGACGTCACTTCGGAGCGTCAGTACGACCGCGGCAGTCCGAGCAAATGCTCGGCAACATAGGAGAGGATGAAGTTGGTCGAAATCGGCGCGACCTGATACAGCCGCGTTTCGCGAAACTTTCGCTCCACGTCGTACTCGGCAGCAAAACCGAAACCACCGTGCGTCTGGATGCAGGCATTCGCNGCCTCCCACGACGCCTTCGCGGCAAGATACTTCGCCATNTTCGCCTCGGCGCCGCAGGGCTTCTTGGAGTCATAGAGCTCGCAAGCCTTGTAGCGCATGAGGCTCGCAGCCTCGGTCTCGATGTAGGTCTCGGCGATCGGGAACTGCACGCCCTGGTTCTGACCGATCGGCCGATCAAACACCACGCGCTCGCTGGCGTAGCGGGCCGCACGGGCCACGAACCAATAGGCATCGCCGATGCACTCTGCAGCGATAAGCACGCGCTCGGCGTTCAGGCCATCGAGAATATATTTGAAGCCCTTGCCCTCTTCACCGATGAGGTTCTCCACCGGGATCTCGAGGTTGTCGAAAAATAATTCGTTGGTCTCGTGATTGACCATGTTGGGAATCGCGCGCAGCGACAGACCCTTGCCAATCGCCTCACGCAAATCCACCAGAAACACAGATAGGCCGTCCGACTTGCGACTGACCTCGGCAAGCGGCGTGGTGCGCGCCAGCAGGATCATCAGGTCCGAATGCTGCACGCGCGAAATCCACACCTTCTGCCCGTTGATCACGTACCGATCGCCCTTGCGGGCAGCGAAGGTCTTGAGCTTGGTGGTGTCGGTACCGGTGGACGGTTCGGTCACGGCCATTGACTGCATGCGCAACTCGCCTGCAGCGATTTTCGGCAAGTACTGACGGCGTTGTGCTTCGGAGCCGTGCCGGACCAGTACGTTCATGACGTAGACCTGGCCGTGGCAGGCGCCGGAGTTACCGCCGCTACGGTTGATTTCTTCCATGACCACCGAGGCTTCGGCGAGCGAGAGCCCGGAGCCACCATACTCGGCAGGAATCAGCCCCGCGAGCCAACCGGCACGCGTGAGGGCGTCGACGAACTCGCCGGGATAACCCCGCTCAGCGTCGATCTTGCGGAAATACTCGTCGGGGAACTCGGCGCAGAGTGCACGCACTCCGGCACGGATCTCCTCGAACCCCTCGACATCGCGGATCTGGCTCATCTCCCCATTATGGGGCAGGCGCGGTCTCCTTCGCCGCCTTGCGGTCCGCCTTCATCTGCTTGACGTCCACGGGTCGGATCTCGCTGATCGGGCAGGTCTGGTCGCGCACGCGGACCTTCTCGAACTTGCTGATCTGCCGGCCCGTCTGCGTGACGCTGATGGTGTTGGCGAACTGCAGATCGGGACAGGCGTCCCACACCTTGAGGAGGTAAGCCTCGTTGATTCCCGTCCAGATCACGATTTCGTTCCGCGACACCGGTGTCCACGAATCAACCCCACGCATCGCGGTGATGTGATCGACGGGGGCCCCTGCATAGTCGCGGTAGTTGAGTTTCACATCGTCCGTCTGCCTCGAGGGTCCCGATGCGCAGCCCGTCAAGGTCAGCACCGGGGTCAGAGCCAGGGCCATCAAGGCCAGCGAAGGGAACTTGTACATGGCACGTGCCTCCAAGGTGACGACAATCAGTACNTGAGACCGCGGCACCGGGCCGCAAGTTCATGGGAAGTGTACCAAGGGGCACTTCTGGCACAATGCGCCGCGNGAGGGCCCCACATGAAAGATCTGANCGACATTTTCCTGCAACCCTCGGGCGTGCTCGGCCGCCTCAAGGACCAGCCGAACTACTGGCTTCCACTGGGACTACTCGTCGGCCTGACTGCCGTGAGTTCATACCTCTACTTCGATCGCGTCGATGCCGCCTGGTTCATGGAGCGCAGCATCGTCGCCTCCGGTCAAGACGTCAGCGACAAGGAATTGCAGGCGATCCGCACCAACGGCCCGAGCAGCGGCATGTTGAAGTGGACGGGCTCGATCGGCGGATCCGTCGGCATGCTCGTCAGCTTCCTGGCCTTCGGCCTGTATTACTTCCTCGCTGGCAAGGTCACAGGACTCGCACTCAGCTACAAGCAGGGTCTAGCCCTCGCAGCCTGGAGCTCGATGCCTACCCTTATCAGCGCTGTATTGCTGCTCGTCGGCGTGTTCTCGATGACGCCACAGACACCGCTCGAATCGCTGGTGCTGACGAGCGTCGATCCGATGCTGATGCAATTGCCGCTCGAGAGCCCATGGAAGGGCCTCGCCACCTCGGCGAGCTTCCTCGTGATCTGGACCATCTGGCTTGCTGCGCTCGCCTGGAAGCTCTGGAGCCAGGCAAACAAATGGACTGGCGCAGTAGTGGTCGCTGCGCTTCCAACCGTGCTCATTTACGGAGGCATGGCGATCAAAGCCNTGCTCAACTGACATGAAAATCGACAAGCGATGGATTGCCGGCGCTGTGCTGGTGCTGGCGATCGCGGTACCGCTCGCGCTCAAGCGCGTCACCGGCGACAGCGGCACACCCGTGGACTTCGCCACCGTGGCCGAACAGCAGGTGCGCCCCAGCATCCTGGCCTCAGGAACCCTAGCGTATAAGGTCGAGGTCAACCTGACGGCCGAGGTGCTAGCGCGCGTGGCGAGCATCGCCGTTGAAGAAGGCGACGTGGTCGAGAAAGGCCAGCTGCTGCTGCGGCTCGATCCTGAGACCTACAACAACATCATCGCGCGCGAGGAAGCCGGCGTACGGCAGAACCGCATCAGCATNGAACGGCAACGCGCCGTCGTTGCGCTACGCAAACAGCAGTATGAGCGCAGTCAGCGTTTGGCCGAGGCGCAATTNATCGACCGCAATCGCCTCGATGAGGATCGCAATCAGTACGTCGTGGCGGAGGCCGACCTGAAGAGCTCAGAAGAAGCGCTGCGGCGTGCCACTGCCGTGCTCAGCGACGCGCGCGAGCAACGTGCCAAAACCGAGATCCGCGCGCCGATCACGGGACGGATCGTGTCCCTGCCGATCAAGGTCGGCGAAGTGGCCATCCCCTCCACGGCCTCGCTCGCCGGTGCCCAGCTGATGAAAATCGCCGACACCTCGGCGATTCAAGCAGAGGTCAAGGTCGACGAGGCGGATGTGGCCAAGATCCGCATGGGCCAGCGCGCTGACGTGTTCGCAGCCGCCTACCCCGACAATTCGCTCAAAGGCAGCGTCGAAAAAATCGCACTCACGCCCACCGTGGATGGCCAGGGCCGCTCCTACCGGGTGACGCTGGCGATCGAAGCGCCGAAGGATCTGCTGTTGCGATCGGGGATGAGCGCGCGCGCGGTGATCTACCTGGGCGAGGGCGGCAAATCACTCGCCGTCCCGGTCGAATCCGTGGTCAGCGAAACACCCGAGAAGAACGTGGTGAAGCGTTACGTCTGGTTGGCCACCGATGGCAAGGCCCGCAAGACGGCCGTCACCACCGGGCTGTCGGATGATCGCTGGGAGTCGATCGAGTCGGGCGTGAAGGCGGGCGATCGCCTCATCGTCGGCCCGTCGAAGACGCTGCGTCGTTTGCGCGATGGGGAGTCGGTCTCGGAGCGCAAGGTCGAACCCAGCGCAGACAAGGGCGACAAGGCGGACAACGACGAATGATCGAGTTGCACGGCATCGTCAAGCGCTACGTGCTCGGCGAGGAAACCGTGCTCGCGCTGGCCGGCGTCGACCTGCACATCGGCCGCAACGAGTACGTCGCTCTCATAGGACCCTCGGGCTCGGGCAAGTCGACGCTGATGAATCTACTAGGTTGCCTCGATTCGCCCAGCGAGGGGAGCTATATCCTTAATGGCCGTGATACGTCCTCGCTGAGCGAGGACGAACTTGCCGCCGTTCGCAATCGTGAGATCGGCTTCGTATTCCAGAGTTTCCATCTGCTGCCGCGCCAAACCGCACTGCAAAACGTGATGCAACCACTCGTCTACCGGCGGATGCCACCCCTCGAGCGGCGACGGCTCGCCATCGAAGCCTTGACCAAGGTCGGCCTGGGTGACCGGCTCGATCACCGCCCCAACCAGCTCTCGGGCGGGCAGAGGCAGCGCGTCGCGGTGGCCCGTGCACTCGTCGGGCAGCCCTCCATCCTGCTGGCCGATGAGCCCACCGGCAATCTCGACTCGCGCACTTCGGCGGAAATCATGGCCCTTTTCGATGCCCTCCATGCTCAAGGACAGACGGTGATCGTCGTCACGCATGAACCTGACATTGCGGCGCACTGCCGCCGCACCATCCGCGTGTTCGACGGCCGGATCGTCGAAGATACGCAGAACCCCGCGCGTGCCGCTTGAACGTGCTCGGCGAAGCATTCCGCGCGGCCCTCGCAAGCCTCAACGCCCACCGGCTGCGCAGCTTTCTCACGACGCTCGGCATCCTCATCGGCACGATGGCCGTCATCGCCGTGGTGTCGGTGCTGCAGGGATTTTCGGCCTCGATCAGCAGTCAGTTTTCCGATCTCGGCAGCAACACGCTGACGCTCGAGGCGGTCAACGAACAGGAAAACTTCCGCAGCGGACAGATCAATACGCTCTCGTTCGACGATGTCGACGTGCTGCGCTACAAGGTCACCGGCATCTCGCGGGTTGCACCGATCATCTCGACGCCGCTCCGTGGGGCGTCCTACAAGGGACGCAATGTGACCCCCCAGGTGCTCGGTGCCACCGAGGAATCACAGTACGTTCTCAACATCGACACCTCGATCGGACGCTACATCACGGCCAGCGACGACAAGGGCGGTCGGCGCGTGGTGGTGATCGGTACCGAGGTTCGTGACGAACTGAAGATGCCGGAAAATCCGGTCGGCGAATTCCTGCTACTCGGCAACGAGTGGTTCCGCGTAGTCGGCTTGCTGGAGAAACGCGGCGAAATCTTCGGCTTCAGTCAGGACAACCGCGTCATCATCCCCTTCAGTGTGGCGCGCTCGCTGACCGGCATCTTTGATCGCACGTTCATGGAAGTCTCTTTCACGATCACCGATCTGACCCAGATCAGTCAGGTGCGCGAACGTGCGATCCGCGCGATCCGCACCAACCGACGGATCGCACCCGGCAAGGAAGACGATTTCGAGATCAAGGCGGCCGACTCTTTCGTCAAGCAGTTCGAGCAGATCACCGCCACGGCCACGGCCGTGCTCGCCGGCATCGTCGGCATTTCGCTACTGGTCGGCGGCATCGGCATCATGAACATCATGCTGGTCTCGGTCACCGAACGCACACGGGAAATCGGCATTCTCAAAGCACTCGGCGCCACGCGGCGCGACATCCTGGTGCAATTCCTGCTCGAAGCGGCCTTGCTGTCCTTGCTGGGCGGCATCGTCGGTATCGTGCTTGGGCTACTCGCCGGCATGGGTATCGCCTCACTGATCCCGAATTTCCCACCCGCTCACGTACCGGTATGGATCATGCTGGCCGCAGCGGGCTTCTCGGCGCTCGTCGGCGTCGTGTTCGGTATCGCTCCCGCATCGAAGGCTGCAGGGCTCGATCCCATCGAAGCCTTGCGCTACGAGTGAAGCGGAAACGCTAGCCGGCGAACTCGGCGAGCCCGGCCACGGCCTTCGGTGCGCCCGTGGCGATGCTGCCGACCTTCGCGCCGGTCGACAGATCGATCTTCGCCACTTCGCCAGAAAAGAAGCTGCTGGTGAAGGCGTGTCGGCCGTCGGCACACAACTGGAGGGTGGCCCAACCGAAGCCCTCGAGCGGAATCTGCCGCGTAGTCTGGCCCGCCTCATCGACAACATGCAGGCTCGCCCCACGCAGCACATACAAGGTGCCATCGCTCGCGAACGCCATGCCAAAGAACATCGGCGGCGGACCCGGCGGATACGGCGGCGTGAACGACTGCAAATCCGGAAGTTGTCGATCTTCAACGAGGTCGTAGCGCATCAGGCGCGGACCCGTCTCGGAACAGTAGACGAGCGTACGGCCATCGGGCGACACAGCCGACATCGTCACGCCGAGAAAACCACCCATGCCGCCGTGCGTGGCCGTGGCGTATTCCTTGAGCAGGCGCCCATCCGCGGAATAGCGGAATACATGCCCATCGCCGAAGCGCTGGGTGCCCGGCATGAACGGGATCTCCGTGTGCATGCGCGCGCGGATCTCCGGCTTGATGGCATCCCCCACCACGTGCTCGCCGAAGAGCAACGTACCGTCGGCGGCGAAGTTGACGTGCGACAACGGACGCGCGCCAAACTCGCGACGTCGGACCACGCGACCATCGCGATGGATGTTGAGCACCACGAACTCCTGACTGTCGAACGCCCAAAGAACGCCCGCCGCATCGAAATTCAAACCGCCCACCAGATGAGTCGTGTCCGCGAGCAGCAACTCGCCCTTCGGTGAGAGATCCGCACCGTACTGCAGGATGCGCCCCTGCCCTGCGTGATCATCGTTCGGATTATCGAGCAGCGTGGCTGCCACAAACAGGTCGCCAGGCGCATAGGGCTTGAACGTGGAGGAACTCATGTCAGACCTCGATCGGATAGCGTGAAGTGATGTCGCGACGCGCGCCAAACAGCGCACCCAGCGCGCGCTTGAGCAGGCGCCCGGTCGTCAACCAGGTGATGTCGTTACCCTGCTTCGAGTCGCCGAGAATGCGCTCGACGATCCAGGGCGTCGTGGTCTCGACGTGCTCACCCAGGAAATTGAGTTGCTTCAATGCCCGACGACGATCCGCCGCGGGCAAGTGGCTCAGTTCGCGCAGCATGCCCTCGGTGAGATTGATGCCAGGACTGATGGTGCCGACGAGGATCTTGGAGTCGACCTGCTCCTGCCGCTCCTTGACGAGGCAGTCGGCGAAATATTTGACTGCTCGCTTCGTCGTCGAGTAGACGCTCATTCCCGGCACCACACGACCGCTCGCGCCACCGCCGCCGAGGGTGAGATACAACTTGCCGTGGCCCTGCCGCTCCATGCCGGCGATCGCGACCTGTGCCGCATTCATCGAGCCGATGACATTGGCGCGCACCATGGATTCGATCTCGGCGGGCGTCGTATCGGCGTCGTATCGGCGAAGCGTGCCCCGGTTCGCGCGTAACCCGCGTTGTTGAGCCAGATGTCGACCGAACCGAATCGATTGATCGCGTGGGTCCAAAGCGCCTCGACGGCCGCGAGATCCGCCACATCGCAAGCGCATCCGCTGACGCGATCTGCTGCACCTTCCGCAGCGAGCTGCTCGACCGCCCGAGCAACGGTCTGCGGGTCGCGACCGCTAACCACGACGTTCAGGCCTCGCACGAGAAACTCGCGCGCATAACCAAAGCCCAGCCCCTGCGTGCTGCCCGTGATGACAACCGTTTGTGTGGCCAACGCGCGTACCCCCGTGCTCATCTGGCCGACTCGAGGCCTTCAGAATACCCACAGCGATCCGCTGTGTAGACCCGGCCCGGCTGCTGACCGCGGTTTGGACGTCACTGTGGTGGGTAAAGCCGTAGGATCAAACCCTGCACTCGGGGGAGCGACATGACGAGCCAGCAAACCATCGTGATCACGGGCAGCACGCGCGGTATCGGCAAGGGCATGGCCGGCGAGCTGTTGAAGCGCGGCCATAACGTCGTGGTGAGCGGACGGACCGCCGCCGCAGTGCAACAGGCCGTCGCGGACCTCGAACCACTGGCCTCCGGAACCGCACGCGTCCACGGCGTGCCCTGCGATGTCGCGCAGTGCGAGGCACTGCAAACACTTTGGGACGAGGCGACCTCGAAGTTCGGCCGCGTCGACATCTGGATCAACAACGCGGGCATTTCTCCCGCGCGTCAACGCGCGGGCGAGATGCGCGGCGAGGACATCCGCAATGTGCAGCAGATCAATCTGCAGGGAATGATGCAAGGCACGCGGATTGCGCTCGTCGGCATGCACGCGCAGGGCGGCGGCACGATCTACAACATGGAAGGCTACGGGTCGAACGGGATGATGAACCCGGGCATGGGCCTTTACGGCGCGAGTAAGTTCGCCCTCACCTACTTCAACAAGGCGCTGCTGGCGGAGACGCGCGACAGCGCGGTGAAGATCTGCTACCTGAGTCCCGGCATCGTGCTCACGGATCTGCTCAAACGCGACATGGGGAGCAACGACGCCCGCGACATCGCTCGCACGCGTCGGATCTACAACATCCTCGCCGATCGTGTGGAGACCGTCACACCGTGGTTGGTCGACAATATCCTCAAGCCCCAAAAAGCTGGCGCCCGCGTCGCCTGGCTCACCGGCGCGAAGGCGGGCAAACGCTTCTTCCTGTCACTGTTCCGCAAACGTCAGTTGCTGACGGATGCCGACTTCGCCGCAGACTGAGTCGCCGGCCGGCGGGCTGCCAGCACGAGTGCCGCGACGAAGACCACGGTAACCACCGCATTAAAGATCGGATACTCGAGAGGGTAGAGCCAGTACTCACGGTACGCGCCGAAGTGCGCCGGCATTTCGGCTGAGCCCCACAGCACAATCCCGGCACCGACACCGTAGCGTAAGGCAGACGCCATGCGAATCTGCTGCGTGGACTTCCAGACGAGGTAGGCCGCCCAAACGGTCCATAGCACGTACAGGCCCATAATGATTTGCACACCAGTGCCGCGCGTGCCGAGGTAGATGGCATACAGCCAGAACAGGTAGCAGAACCAGGTCACGAACAGTACTTCCATCGCAGTGATGCGCGCGAAGCTGCGCTGATTGTCGGGTGTGGGCATCCCTGGCGAGAAATGCAGATTACGGTGGAAAAAGCGCATGAAGTTGCACTTCGTCTGCAGATTGAACATGCCGTACAGCAGAAACAGCGCGAACATGATGGTCACGGTGGCCTGCAGCATGTTCGCCTGCGGCGCCGCGGCGTAGCCGTTCTCTTCGACGGGAAACGCCGGTACGTCGTAAAGAACACTGAAGAATTTGAAGGCGTACTCGAACCAGCCGATCCAGATCAGCCAGCCGCCGATCAGGCCTGACAGCGTGGCCTGCAATTCATTGGCTCGCAACCCACGCCAGACGATGACGAAGCCCACGATACCCACGACCACGGCAGCGACGTAAACGCCTCGTCCGAAGC
>JGI25922J50271_10000464_pt1 | contig 11957 bp, 6 predicted proteins | sample LauGreSu1BDMLBDD_2_FD_50271 | JGI IMG/M metagenome (IMG submission 50271) | reverse complement strand
GCATTGAAGGTACGCAAGCAATAGTCAATCTACCAAATGGTGTGAATCAAACTATTGCAATATCTCCGGCATATTTCGAATATATATCTTCGAATTCGACTATTGCTACAGTATCTAATCTAGGAAATGTGCAAGTATTGGATTCAGGAAATGCCATCATTACAGCCAAGCTTGGTACGACTAAAGCAAAAGGATCTTTGGAATTATCAGCAAAGGGTTCTGCTCAAATACCTACCAATCAGGCACCCATTCCTACGGTGGAAGCAGTTAATGTAATATCATTATACAGTAATGCGTATTCAAATGTGCCAATCGATACATGGAATACCAGATGGCAATATTCAACAACTGAGAATACATTCATCAAAATCAATAATGATGATGTGATTCGATATTATAATTTAAACTTTGTTGGAATTGAATTCTCAGCCAATCCAATCAATGCAACATCAATGACGCATTTCCATATAGATATATGGTCTCCGGATCCTACATCAACACCAAACAACATAAAATTGATGCTGGTTGATTTTGGTGCCAATGCTGTGTATGGTGGTGGTGATGATGTCTCGCATGAAATAACAATTACTGCTCCAACATTGCAGTCNAANAAGTGGATTAGTCTTGATATACCTTTATCGAGTTTTACAGGACTGACAACAAAGGCGCATCTGTCACAAATGGTATTGTCAGGAACGGTTTCTAATCTCTTTATTGACAATGTGTATTTATATAAAACTGTTTCTACTCCAACAGTATCAGCTCCTATTCCTGCATATCCGGCAGGTGATGTGATATCCATATTCAGTGATTCATATACAAATGTAAATGGTACAAATCTTTCACCAAGTTGGGGACAAGCAACAGTAGTTAGTCAACAGAAGATTAATGGAAATACAACTCTATTATATACCGGACTCAATTATCAAGGTATTCAAATAGGTTCGAATCAAAATGTTTCTTCTTATGGATATCTTCATCTCGACTATTTTTCATCTAACTCAAGTTCATTGGAAGTCTTCTTGATAAGCCCCGGTCCGGTTGAAACTTCTTATTCTCTTCAAGTACCAACAGGATCAGGATGGAAAAGCATTGATATTCCTTTAAGCGCATTTTTACCCGTGGCATTGAATAATGTTTTCCAATTGAAGTTTGTTGGAAATGGAACTATCTACTTGGATAATATTCTCTTCCGGAAATGATCACTGTTACCAATACCATTCAATGATTTTAAGAACATATCTATATGGATAAACATTATATAATCTTCACAATTGCAATGATTTCTTTGAGCATGCTTTTATCAGGATGTGAAGAACAGGCAGTACAAACACTTCCCGAGAGAGCTTGGACCTTGACATGGAGCGATGATTTCGAAGGTATTGCCGGAAGTTCACCGGACAAATTGAAATGGACTTATGATATAGGAACAGGAAATAATGGCTGGGGTAATAGTGAGCTTGAATACTATACAAATAGAACCTCAAATGTGCAGTTGAATGGTGAAGGTCAACTTGTGATTACAGCAAGAAAGGAATCATATTCCGGTTCCGGTTATACTTCTGCAAGAATCAAAACACAAGGTTTGTTCAGTCAAACATTCGGAAGATTTGAAGCAAGAATCAAAACACCTACAGGACCCGGTATATGGCCTGCATTTTGGTTGCTGGGTGATAATATTACTGAAGTGAGCTGGCCACAATGTGGTGAAATTGACATCATGGAGCAAAGAGGTCAACAACCTGCAATAACTCATGGAAGCCTCCATGGTCCTGGTTATTTTGGTGCAAATGCAAAAACCAAATCATATGGATTAATGACAGGTCGATTTGATACAGATTTTCACATATATGCAATTGAATGGGGTGAAGACTATATAGACTTCTTTATTGATGATTATCTGTATCAAAGAATTCAGCCAAGTGACCTAACAGGAGAATGGGTATTCAACAAACCATTTTTCATTATTCTCAATGTTGCCGTTGGTGGAAACTATGTTGGTTATCCAACAACAGGTACGCCATTTCCTCAATCAATGATTATTGATTATGTAAAAGTGTATAAAAAAGCTTGACGCTATATTTCCAGAGATCTCTTGTTTTAGAAATTGTAATACTGTGAAAAAACATACATCAAATATCAATAAAGATTCAGATAATACACTTGAAATAGTGCTGATTGATGATGAGGAGTATTTTAAGATATCGAATGTAGACAATATGCCTACATTCTTCATGAGCATTGTCAGTGATTCAAATCATTGGATGTTCATTGCCAGTAATGGAGGAGTAACTGCAGGTAGAACCAATGCAGAACATTCCTTATTCCCATATTATACGGAAGACAAAATCAAAGATCTATCTGAATATGTGGGAAGTAAAACAATTATTCAGGGTGAGATAAATGAGAAGCGATATAACTGGGAACCATTTTCAATAAGAAGTCAACAATTCAAGATAGAAAGAAATCTCTATAAGAATCGACTAGGCAATTCCATCATTTTTGAAGAAATAAATCATGATGTGAATCTGACTTACTCATATAAATGGTCAACAACTGACAAATTTGGTTTTGTAAAAACATCGGTTTTAAATAATCATTCAGATCAACATCAAAATGTACGGATTCTAGATGGATTGCAAGATGTCATGCCTGCAGATGTTGGAAGCGATTTACAAAACACATTCAGTAATCTTGTAAATGCCTATAAATATTCCGAGCTCCATCAAGAGTCAGGTCTTGGAATATTTGCATTGAGTGCCCGAATAACCGACAGAGCAGAGCCAAGTGAAGCATTGTTTGCAAACACCATTTGGTCAATAGGATTGGAAAAACCAACAATCCTCCTTTCTACGAAACACATTGATGACTTTCGAAATGGAATATCTGTCAAAACTGAAAGTGAATCGAAAGGTGATCGTGGGGCATATTTTGTTGCATCATCTATTAGGTTGGCAGAACAACAACACATTACATGGAAATGTATTGCCAATGTGCATCAATCTCAAGCTCAAACAATAGAATTGATTGATTCTATACTAAACACTGTAGATATCGAACAAGATATCGAACAAGATATCAAACAGGGCTCAGCTCAACTAGTGGATAAAATACTCTCCGTGGATGGAATTCATGTCACGGGTGATCTATTAACTGATAGCCGACATTACTCTAATTCACTCTTCAATGCCATGCGCGGAGGAGTGTTTGTACATAATTATACTATTGATAAAAAAGACTTTCTTCTTTATATAGAACATTGCAATAAGCCATTGAGCAATACCCTGAGTATCGTGCTCAATCAAATGAAAAGTACGATAAGTATTGATGAGCTATATACACTAGTACACAGCATACAGAATCAATCATTTACAAGAATAGCATTGGAATATCTTCCATTGACTTTTAGTAGAAGACATGGAGACCCAAGTCGTCCTTGGAATAGATTTTCAATCAATACTAAGAATCCTGATGGTTCTCTTAAGTATGACTATCAAGGGAATTGGCGTGACATCTTTCAGAATTGGGAAGCTTTGGCACATTCATATCCCTTATTTCTTGAAGGAATGATTCGCAAGTTTCTAAATGCATCAACATTTGATGGGTATAATCCATATAGAGTATTAAAAAGTGGATTTGAGTGGGAAATTATTGAAACTCATAATCCATGGTCATATATCGGATACTGGGGAGATCATCAAATAATTTATCTATTGAAATTATTGGAATTACTTCGAGATACACAGCCGGATACATTGCAGTCACTTCTTGAAATGGATGGATTCGCTTATGCGCATATCCCTTATAAAATCAAATCCTATGAACACATCATTGAGAATCCAAAAAGTACAATTGACTTTGATCATGATGAACATAGTGATATCAGCAAAGAAATCAGCAGGATTGGCTCAGATGGCGCACTCCTAAAGAATATGAAAGGAGATATTCATCATGTACATTTCATCGAGAAAGTATTAACTAACGTACTTGCTCGACTTGCTAATTATGTTCCGGGTGGTGGAATATGGATGAATACTCAAAGACCGGAATGGAATGATGCAAATAATGCCCTTGTTGGAAATGGTATGTCAATGGTCACACTGTATTATCTATTTAGGTTTCTAGAATTCTTTCAAGATACAATTCGGAATAGTACTGCTACACAGTGTTTGATCTCAACCGAACTTCATGGATATTTCAGATCTATGGCAGAAATATTCAAGTCACATGGTACTACTGATTCTATCATCGATAAACAAAAAAGAAGAGTCATTTTGGATGAGCTTGGTAATAATGCTAGTGCATATCGAGAACTCATATATGGCAATTCATTTTCCGGGAATAAGAAAGTATTAGCGATGGATGATATAATGCTATTCCTGAGAAATGTATTGGAACATCTTCAAGATACGATCAAGAAAAACAAAAGAGAAGATGGATTATACCATGCATATAATCTTCTGACACTACATCCTGATTCAGCAACCATAACATATTTGCCTGAAATGCTTGAAGGACAAGTAGCAGCATTGAGTTCGGGTGCCATTTCACCAGAAGAAGCAGTAATCTTATTGGATGAATTGAAAAAAGGAAAACTGCATAGAGAAGATCAGAATAGCTTTATGCTATATCCGATCAAAACGCTTCCTAAGTTTTTGGAAAAGAATAGTATTCCAAAAGAAAAGGTTGAATCTTCAACTCTGCTAATGCAATTACTCGCAAATGGAAATCATGGTATTATCCAAAAAGACAAACATGGCGAATATCATTTTGCAGGTGAATTGACAAATGTGAGAGAGTTTCAAACAGCATTGCATTCGCTAGATGAACAGTATCATGAGCTCTTGCAATTCGAGGAAATATATCTGATGGAATTGTATGAATCTGTATTTCATCATAAACAATTCACAGGAAGATCCGGAACATTCTTCGCTTATGAAGGAATAGGTTCAATTTATTGGCATATGGTTTCAAAATTGAGATATGCTGTACAAGAAATTTATACTCAAGCTTTGTTAGATCATGAAGATGCACATATTGTGAATAGTCTTCGCCGGCATTATAAAAAGATATGTGATGGAATTGGTGTACATAAATCACCAATACACTATGGAGCATTTCCGACTGATCCTTATTCTCATACACCATTCGGAAAGGGAGCACAACAACCCGGTATGACTGGACAAGTAAAAGAGGATGTGATTTGTAGGATGAGAGAATTGGGAGTCTACTATTCCGATGGGAAAATACATTTTGTACCAACCATGATTACTGCAAATGATTTTGTTAATACAGATCAAGATATCATGTGTACAGATGTTCATGGTATACAAAGAAGAGTACAGATTTCATCTGGTTCCCTATTCTTCACGATTTGTCAAACACCAATAGTTTATTCGCTTGGTGAAAAAAATGAAGTCACGATTATCATAAATGATGATTCGATTGAAATATCTGAACATATGTCTTTGAATGTATCTCATAGTAAGAGCATATTATCTAGGGATGGATATATTAAGCAAGTAAATGTGACCATAGATGCATTTGGTATGAGTGAATGAAAACACCAATTGTATCTCTATGTAGCTTCTTGTTTCTTACAATCACCTGCTCCATATTTCTGGTTCCTATGTCTATGTATGCACACATAAACCCAGAGTACTCTGTGCAAATCTTTGAAACATCTGCATCCGGCAATGCATTGAAAAGAATTGTACCATTATCTCTGAAATCAAATGATGTTTTAATCAGCGTTAATCCACATAAGAGATATCAGAAAATTCTTGGCTTTGGAGGATCATTTACTGAGGCATCTGCATCTCTATTCCAGTCAATGAGTCAAACGCAAAGAGAAAGAATAATAAGAGCATACTTTTCAGACGAAGGTGCCGGATATTCACTCACAAGAACTCATATCAATTCATGTGATTTCTCGCTTGGACATTATGCATATGCAATGGTACCGGAAGATACTTTACTTCAACATTTCACAATGAAAAAGGATATTGATGACCTTTTTCCAATGATAAAAGCAGCTCAAAAGATTTCTACCAATGGTTTTAGATTGATTGCCTCTCCATGGACTGCTCCTCCATGGATGAAAGACAATAATGATTGGGTTGGTGGAAAGCTCTTAAATCGATACAAAAGCACATGGGCATTATATTATGCCAAGTATATCAAAGCATGTGAAGAGAATGGAATTCCTATTTGGGGAATAACCGTCATTAATGAACCACATGGCAATGGAAATAATTGGGAGAGCATGCTGTTCACTCCTCAAGAAATGACAGACTTTGTACAATATGATCTTGGTCCAACATTGGAAGCAAAAGGATTGGGTTATGTCAATATTCTTGGATATGATCAGAATAGAGCCGGACTCAAAGAATGGGTGGATGTGATGTACAAAGATGACTTATCATCCAAATACTTTGCGGGTACCGCTATTCACTGGTATGAAAGTACTGTTGAGTATTTTCCGGAAGAATTGCAGTATGCAAGTGCAAAAGCGCCCAATAAGTATTTAATTCAAACTGAAGCATGTATCGATGCTGAAGTGCCACATTGGAAAGATGATGCATGGTATTGGAAAGAAGAAGCAACTGATTGGGGTTGGGACTGGGCCCCTGCCGAGCAGAAGCATCTACATCCAAAATATGTACCTGCATATCGATATGCGAAAGACATCATAGGATGTCTTCAAAATAATGTACATGGCTGGATAGATTGGAATATGGTTCTTGATAAACAAGGTGGTCCAAATTGGTTTAAGAATTGGTGTATAGCACCAATTATTGTTGATACAAAGAGTGATGAAGTATATTATACGCCATTGTATTATATCATGTCACATTTCAGCAAGTATATAAGGCCTGATTCTCATATCATTGAAAGCACATCTTCCAATAAGAATATCATGGTTGTAGCTGCAGAAAATCCCGATAAATCAATTGCTATAATCGCATTCAACCCAACGAATTCAGGACATACTTTACAAGTAGAAGTAAACTCAAAAATTGTGTCTGTGAATATTGACAAACAAGCCTTGCAAACAATTCTCTTTACCCATCATTAAGACTAATAATGACAGAAATACAAAAAGATATCCGTATCCCCTTCATTCAAAAGGCAGCATTTGGTTCTGGACATTTGGTAAACAATTTGTTTCCAGGTTCCTTGGGTGTCTTTTCATTCTTTTTATTGACCACATTTGGTATGGATCCATTTTTGGCTGGTCTATTAGGTGGAATCCCAAGAATTTATGATGCCATTACCGATCCGATAATGGGTTATATCTCGGACAATACAAATTCCAAGTGGGGTCGGAGAAGACCCTATATTTTTATTGGTGCAATAATCAGTGGTTTGTTGTTTGCCGGTTTGTGGCAATTATATGCAGAGAATTCCGAGACATATAATTTTTGGTATTTCATGATATTTTCATTGCTGTTTTTGACGGGAAATACAATCTATTCAACACCATTGATTGGATTAGGTTATGAAATGACTTCCGATTATAATGAAAGAACCCGCCTCATGGGATTCTCTCAAACAATCAGTCAACTAGCATGGATGATTGTTCCTTGGCTGTGGGTAATTATTGCCGATCCGAATATCTATGCCAATCAAGCGGTGGCTATCAGAAGTCTATCAATATGGGTTGGTATTTCTTGTGTAATTCTGGGAGTGATGCCCGCAATATTTTGTAGAGAAGTACAACAAGAATCAATTACCAATCGTGATACCGTCACGATGAAAAACCTGATCCAAAACATGAGAGGATTATGGAAGAACATGAAATTGATTTCTAAAAATGTACCATTTGTAAAATTATGCATGGCAACATTTCTTGTATTCAATGGCTTTCAAATGGTGGCCTCTTTTAGCTTTTTCATCATTGTCTATTATCTTTTCAATGGGAGCTTTGAAAATGCAGGAAATTGGCCGGCTTGGTTTTCTACAATAAGTGCCATGGCAACAGCATTTTTGATTATTCCAATCATAACTTGGATGTCAAATACATGGGGCAAAAGGACAGCATTTATCATGTCAACCGGTATTTCCATCATTGGATATATTATGAAATGGTGGGGATTCAATCCTGATAATCTATGGATGATGTTCTTACCCATTCCGCTTCTCTCATTTGGACTTGGAGGCCTGTTCACTCTCATGATGTCCATGACAGCAGATGTATGCGATCTAGATGAACTGAATAATGGCATGCCAAGAAAAGAAGGTACATTTGGTGCCATCTATTGGTGGATGGTTAAGCTGGGACAAGGCTTGGCATTGGTTCTTGGAGGACTTGTATTGAAACTCATCGGATTTGAAGGCGGAGCTGCAATGCAATCTAGCGAAACAATCATACAACTTAGATTAGCTGATATTATTATACCCTCTTTGACTGCATTTTTGGCCATAATCGTCATGTGGAATTATGATTTATCTGAAGAAAAAGCACATGAAATCAAGGCTGAATTAGTAAAGAGAAGAGGCGAACTGTAACATATTTTACTCGGAACTGTTCTATCTTTGTAACTGTTAAGTCCATTTATCCTATTCATTTATCAAAGTAAATGCTCATGAAACATGTAGTACTCCTTTTCAGCTTGTTTTTTGGTTTTGTCGGTCTTAATGCACAACCAAAAACAAATGCTCCAACTCCTCCAACACGCAATGCCGCAGATGTTATTTCCATCTTTGGTGGAGCTTATGCCGGAATCAGCGGTGTAAATTACAATCCCAATTGGGGACAATCTGGAACTGTGAATCCTGCTTTCGATCCTGGAACAGGTGATGTTGTAATGGCTTACACTAATTTCAATTATCAAGGTACCGGCTTTGAAGGAAATGCTCAGAATGCCTCAGAGATGGAATTTGTACATATCGATGTTTGGACAAATAATGCAACTGTTTTGAAATTTACTCCTATTGACAATAGTGGTAATGGACCTGGCGAAGTATTGGTTGATGTTACGCTGAAAGCCGGTGAATGGAGCAGTGTGGATTTGCCAAAATCAGTATTTACTGGAATGTCTTGGAAGTCAGTCATTCAATTGAAATTTGATGGTCAAGCTGGTGTATCACCATCNGATATNTATTTGGATAATATTTATTTCTGGAAAAAACCAGCAGCTTCCGGTGAAGATGCCACACTCAAAGACTTACAAATTGATGGAAAAACCATTCCCGGTTTTGCTCCAAGTGCTTTAAAATATACATATGGAGTTTCGGGCGGAGGATCTGTTCCACAAATTACTCTTGCAACTGCAAATGATGCCAATGCAAAAGTGACGACTATCACACAAGCGACTGCAATTCCGGGAGACGCAACTGTTTTGGTAACAGCAGGAAATGGAACAACAACAGCCACTTATACCATTTCTTATTTCTATGCTTCTCCTGAAAACCCGGCTCCAACTCCAACAGAAACTTCAGTCCTCTCAATGTATAGCGATGCATATACAAATGTTGAAGTGGATACATGGAGAACAGATTGGAGTCAATCAACATTTGAAGCTACTACCATCAAAGGTAATGCTACATTGAAATATACCAATCTTGGTTTCAATGGTATTGAAACAGTCAAAAAAGCTGTTGATGCTTCTTCAATGACTACTTTGAATATGGATGTATGGTCACCAAATATCACAGTATTCAATATCAAGCTAGTTACCTTCTTGGGTGATGGTTTTGCGGGTCCAAATGGTGACTCTGAAGCAAATATCAATGTAAACCTCACTGCAAATCAATGGAATAAAATATCAATCCCATTGAAAGATTTCACAGATGCTGGTTTGAAGAGTCTCACAGANCTTAATCAATTTATNTTCACATCCACTCCATTCGGTGCAGGTATTGCATACGTTGACAATATCTATTTCTCAAAACCTGCAACCGGCATTAATGAAGAGACAAGTGAAGTGAATATCTATCCAAACCCAGTCAATAATGGTGGAACGCTCTTCATCGGTGGAAATGTAATGACTATTGAATTGTATAATGTCAATGGTCAAAAAGTAATCGAATCAAATGGTTCCTCAATCAATGTGAATGGACTCCCACAAGGATTATATACTGTGAAATCATTTGACACTAATGGTATGGTTAACATTCACAAAGTGATTGTTCGCTAAGACAATAATTCTGACAAGAATAGATACNTAAGCCCTTACCTTTTCTCGGTGAGGGCTTTTTTTATAGAATGTTTCAGAAGACATACTAAGAAGAAATAACTCGTAATTTGTGATGTCTCATTTGCGAATCACACATGAAAATCTCCCTGATCATCACAACATACAATCGAGAAGATGCACTGAATGTGGTGCTGAAAAGCGTTGCAAAACAAACGCTTCTTCCCGATGAAATACTTATCGCAGATGATGGATCCACACAAGCAACTGCAGAAGTGATTCAAGCACATCAAAAAATATTACCAATTCCGCTCATTCACTGCCATCATCCGGATCTTGGATTTCGCGTATCACATATTCGGAATAAAGCAATCCGAAATACATCAGGTGACTATATCATTCTAACCGATGGCGATATGATTCTGCATCCGGATTTTGTGAAGGATCATGCTGAATCAGCGAAACCCGGTTTCTTTATTCAGGGTTCGCGAGTTCTTCTCGATGAAGTAACCACACAAAAAACCATAAAAAANCACCGATTGCACTTTAACTGGCTTTCAAAAGGAATCACAAATCGATTCAATGCCATGCANAATGCAATTATGATGAATGTTGTTCGAACAGGAAAAAAAGATCATCATGGAATTCGCTCTTGCAATATGTCGGCATGGCGAAAAGATATCATTGCTATCAATGGATTCAATGAGGCATTTGTCGGATGGGGCCGTGAGGACAGTGAATTTGCTGTGCGCTTACTCAATAGCGGAATACAAAGATTGAATCTTCGCTTCGGCGCGATATGCTATCACTTGTGGCATCGAAGTAATCAAGAGAATACACTTCTGTCGAAGAATGATATTGAATTACAAATTGCAATCAATGAAAAAAGGACTTGGTGCAATCAGGGATTGGTCAGCGAGCAGTGAGTAACTTTTATTTCCCAATGCAAAAATTAGCGAATACATCATTGAGTAATTCTTCGGTATAGACTGTTCCCAAAATCAAACCAATTGTATCGAGTGCGGAGCGTAATTCTATGGCGAGCACATCCGTGGTCATCCCTTCTTTTGTTAATGCTAGAGCTCTTTGAATTGCAGAAAGATACTCCTTCAACAATATGGCCTGTCTTTCATTGAGGAGAAATGTATTATGCGTATCTGTCACTTTGGCCATTGAAGATAAATATGCAATGATGTCTTGCAGACCATGTGCTTCTTTTGCGGAGATGTGTAGGTCAACAGAATCTTTAGAAGTATAATCAACAAGATCACACTTGTTCTGCACTAGTTTGCAATGCACATTTTGATGTTCTTTCTGAACAAGATTAATCAATGATTGTGAATGTTGCTCCCCACAAGTTACATCATTGATGATGAGAATGATGGTGGCTCTTTTGATGAGTGATTTTGAATATGCGATACCCTCTATTTCGATTGCATCTTCCGTTTGTTCATGTATGCCTGCGGTATCAATCAAGGTGAAATGAATTCCATCAATGATCATGGAGCCTTCCACAAAATCTCTTGTCGTACCCGGAATATCGCTCACTATGGAGCGAGCATATCCAAGCATTGCATTGAATATGCTTGATTTTCCTGCATTGGGAAAACCCAGCAATAATACTTGATGTCCACTACGAAGAGTTTTTGCTGTCTCATAACTTTCAATGAAGCGTTCAGCGGTCAAAGACAATGCTTGCAATTCAGATATGAGTCTTTCCTCAGGCACAAGTTCGATGTCTTCCTGTGAAAAATCAAAATCAAGAATCATGTATTTGAATAAGCGTTCCGTGGCATCACGGAGTGCGGACAATTCTTT
>JGI25922J50271_10000462_pt1 | contig 11981 bp, 13 predicted proteins | sample LauGreSu1BDMLBDD_2_FD_50271 | JGI IMG/M metagenome (IMG submission 50271) | reverse complement strand
TCAGCCTTTCCTTTGTGATCAGTAAGACCAAGTCTCTTCTTTACGGCCGGGGCTGTTTCCTTGTCTTTCAAATGCTGTCTGTGTTTTAAGAAGTCTTGAAGGGCTTGAGGAACTTCATGTGTCGGCATATCTAAATTACATAAATAATATTCATCTATTAGAATGAGCGACAGTTCAGATGATGACTCCGTTAAGTCCAAGGGTAAGAAGGAGGAGTTCCAGAAAGGTGAGTACATAACTCAAGGTAATATACAGAATGTAGGGGGTGTTAATATCCCGGTTCTCAATCTGGCATCCCTAGAATTACCGGACCCCAAATTCGGCTGCAGTTTCATCATGTGCGGATCCACCCGCTCAGGTAAGACGACCCTGTTGAATTACTTGTATAAGAAGCATTTCTTAAACCATATTTCCGTCTTAATGAGCAACTCCCTCAACTCAGATGCCTATGACATGCTCAAAAAGCATTGTGTATCAGGGGACTTCTACTTCCCGGAAGTGTTAAAAGATATGTACAAGATTAACCATGAAACCAAGAACAACTATGAATTCTTAGCAATTATAGACGATGTTCCGGACAAGAGGGAGGACCAGGAGATGAAACGTCTGATGACGATTTACAGAAACTCACGCATCTCATCAATTGTTTGCGCTCAGACGGCCACTATGATTAATAAGATGAGCCGCTCCAATATCAATTATGTCCTGCTAGGGCGCATGAACTCGTCATCTGAGGTTGAAAGGAATATTAAAGACTATCTGACCGGTCATCTACCGACTACTATGAAGATGTCGGAAAAGATACACTGGTATAAGACAGCTACAGAACACTATCAATGGATTGTCTTAGATAATATCAATGGTCACATGTTCATGACTAAACTACAGCCGTCTCAAATCATTGGAACATAATTTATTTCTATGAGTAGAATGAGCATCTTGTTTGATGGTGTATATCAAAATCTTGTGGTCCCCTGGTGGTCAACAGGCATAGCAAATCCTGCTAACATAGAGGCCTCTACAATCACGATCAACGCGGAACCAGCCGGAAACATCTTACTGACTAGTGTTCTATCCTCAACCACAGAATTTAATGCACCCCTGATATTCCAGCGACCTGCAGCAGACCCAAATGCCCCATCTGAGAGCCTAGTCATGAACTTGTCTGATGATGTCCCTACAAAGGCTTCTAACGGCTCTTATATCTCAGCTACAAAGGCTTCTGGGACTGCCTATGATGACATTGCCGTGGCGGGTCTTCAGGTCTATGGAGACCAGACGACTTCTGGCAACTCTGGCGCAGATGCCTACATTACAGGCCAGGGAGGCAATCTTATTCTGGCTCCAAAGAATTCCGTCTTTATTTCTTCTCTACAGGTCAGCAGCTTACAAGTGGTAAATGTAATCTCCACAACAGCAGGGGTAGCAAACTCTTACACAGCCAATCTATGGATGTCAACACCTGTCATCTATGCTGGGTCTGTCTCTACAAATCAGATATCAACTAATTCAATTAATGCTACCACGGCCAATATCTCAACCATTAACGTCAGCACTCTCAATGCCCCTAACTTTACGGTTTCTACTGTCAGTTCTCTCATTGTAGATACAAAGGTTACACTCACATCTACCCTTTCACTTCTGGGAAGCCCTACCAATATCAATCTTGGTCTGGGCAATGTCATCCAGGGTCTTGTAGGTGGAGCAGCAACACAGGCTCTTGGCGTAGGCATAGGGGGAGCAGGTCTTATCACAGGGGCTGCTGCTCTCGCTACTGGCAGAACTAGCGGGGGCGTCAATTCCAACATATTCCAGACGGTCAATGGCTCTACTCAATTACAGTTTTCCACAATAGGGTCTGCGGTCAGTAGCATCTTCTTAACGGTCAATTCACCCAATCCTCTGACTACTCCAGGTCTTGAGATAAGCACAACCCAGGGTGTGGNTGCAGGGACGTATTGCGTAAGGTCTGTAGGGGACCCCCTTTACATTACCAACAANGTGAGCAGCATTCAGATGTATGGCCAATGGGTGCCTGTAATCCAGCCGACAGCAACAATCCCTACAGTGGCCATTTCCAGTCTTAACGTGAGCAGCATTAACGGTCTTCCACCTGGCGGGGGCGGTGGTGGCATACCTTCCACCCTTGCAGCTTCTACAATTACCATCAACGGCAATCAGACACAATCAGGCACAGGCACATTTAACTGGGGAGGAAATACCATGTCTCCTACCCAGGTTGTCTTGTCTCAACCTACATCTGTCAATAACACTCTCACGACGACTGGAGGGGCCTTCTTGAATGCAGGGGCTACTGTGAATGGCGCAAGTCTTACAGTCGGTGCTGGTACACCTCTAATAGTCAATAACACAGCAAGAATAAACAATCTGAGCACAGTCTTTATGAGTACAGCCAATATCAATCTGAGCTCAGTTAATGGACTAATCTATCCACCGCCTGTGGGAACCCCTACAATCCCTTCTACAATTGCTCTCTCTACAGTCACGGTCAATGGTGGCCAGTCAATATCAAATGGCGGTCTGTCTGTTTCTGGTGCTGCTAATATGAACAGTGGTATGACTGTGTATAGTGGTCTGAATGTAGCCAGTGGTGGGGCGACTATAGCCAGTGGTCTGAGTGTTCCAAGTGGAAATGTTACAGTAAATAACAGTCTCTTTGCATTTCAAATATTACAAGGTCAAACTATTCAAGCAACAGGTAGTCTTAGCGTAGGAGGTGGAGGAGTTAGTATAGTAGGTGGAGGAATCAATATGGCGTCCGGTAATTTAAATATGACAAGTGGAGGGAGTGTGGCGAATATTACAGATGTTGTTGTGGGTCAATCCATGAGGGCAAACGCTATCAGCACCAATCAGATAAGCACGAATAATATAAATCTTGTCAACATCAATGGCTCCCCATATTCTCCAGGAGGTGGTGGCGGCATCCCTTCTACTCTGAACGCATCCACGATCAACTTCAATGGAGGTCTGAATAATGTAGGGTCTGCTTCTATCATTACGAATCAGATAAGCACAAACAATATCAATCTTGTCAACATCAATGGCTCCCCATATTCTCCAGGAGGTGGNGCAATCCCTTCTACTCTGAACGCATCAACAATCAACGTAAATGGTGGTCAGACTATCACCAATGGAGGTCTGACAATTGCGGGTGGCGGTTCCATCACAGACAGCGGAAAATGGAGATATCAAATGTCTGGACTTGCATCGGCAATCTCTTTTGTTCAAGCAGCTGGTAATAATGACTCAATCATCTTAGACCTCAACGCCAATAAGACCGCAAGGTTCTATAGCACTCTTTTAGTCAGAGACAGCACATGGCCTTTCCCTCAGCCTTCTGGGGCAGCCATAAGAACCTATGACACAAGCGACCCCGCACCCTATGGCTCAGTCGTAACATCGAATGTTAGCACAGTAAATGTCAACTTAAATAACTCTGCTTTCTTAGAATCAGGCACAGATTTCAGATTCAGGCTCGGAGGTGCTACTAACAGGATACAATTTTTCCAGAACTCGGGCAATAACGATGCCATAATCATGGACCTCAACTCCAACAAGACCACGAGGTTCTACAGCACTCTTTTAGTCAGAGACAGCACATGGCCGTCCCCCCTGCCATCGGGAGCAGCCATAAGAACCTACGACACAAGCGACCCCGCACCCTATGGCTCAGTCATAACATCTAATGTTAGTTCTTTAACGGGAAACTTCAACTCTATAGTTGTAACATCTAATGCGTTGATGGGTTCTATATCTACCAATGCAATCTCTACCAATGGCATACTCGCATCTAGTGGCAACATAGCGCAATTGGCAGTCTCAAGCATTAACGGGAACGTATATCCTCCCCCGACCCCCCCTTTAGTGCCAACAGGCTCTATAATCATCTGGGCGGGTGGTTCAGATAATGGAGCAGTTCAAACCTTCAATCCCCCTGCTGGGTGGCTATTGTGCAACGGAGCAGAATATGATAGAACTGTCTATAGTAATCTCTTTAATGTCATTGGGACTAAATATGGTTTAAACAGGCCTAGCACAGGCCTCAACTTTTATGTCCCTGATTTAACCTTTGCTGTGCCTATGGGGACACCATACAGAAACTATACAAGCACCATATTCAGCCCCAGTCCGTTCCAAATATATGTCCAATCCTGGCAGAGCGACTTTACTCCACCCGCAACACCTAGCTCAAAGACCTGGAAGATTAACCAGACGGTAGGAGGCACACTCAACTACGGCACAATGTTTCCAGCAAGTGGAATCCCACTACCAGGCTTCCCTACTCTTTATGTTTCGCAAATCCTCTCTTATAACGGCTATCAGGGATATATAGTAGTTAAATCTGTCAATGGTACAGCCATACCAGACATTCCAGGAGGAAACCAGATTATTGTTCAGGCTGATGGCACAGCCCCCCAAGATGCTAGTGGAACCTACCTATACACTCTCGGCTCGTATGGTGTAACAAGCGGATATCCTCAAGTCACACATAACCAGACGGCGGCAGAGGTTGGTCCTCACACACACACTTTCCGAAACACTGCCTTCTTCGGCTCCACTGGTCTAGCGAATGGTCCTGACCAGCCAGGGAAGGGTGTTGACCCTAGCGCACCGACAAGCTCAAATCAATTATCTACTATAAGCTCATTTGGTGCTACAAACATCGCCACCTATACCGCACCGAACTTTATCAATATGCTGTACATCATAAAGTATTAGATTATTAAATACTAGTAGAATGAACTTCCTACAAGCCAAGAATATTGTGTCACCAGATAAGCCTGTTGTCCCTGGGTCGCCAGAACACAAGGAAATCTTAACTCTGATGAGACAGTCCGGCCGAATATTCCCTGAGGACAACGTCCCTGCACCCCCGATCATGGCCGTAGCAATCAAAGACTTCTATCCAAGAGAAAGAAAGGGGGTCTCACTTGAGCCTAAGCCATTAAGTAAAAAGGAGTGGCTGATGGTCAAGACAAACCGAGATGCAATGAACAAGGTCATCACCCAAGAAGTCATTGCCGAGCCTGTAGAAATTCATGAATTCCCTTCAACCCCTCCAAGTCCAGGAATGTCCAAGAAACAATGGCTTAGAAATTTAAAAATAACATCTCTTATTATAAGCGATGGCACCGATGTCAGAAGAGAATAAGTCCAAACTACTGGCGAGACTTAAGGAGGGCCGTGAGCGCATTAAGAAGGCTAGGGCTGAGGCTAAGGAGAAGGGTCTACCAGACCCCAAGCCCAGAAAGGCCAGAAAGTCCATGGCACCTACATCTGCTCCATCAAACAATGACACAATTGCACCTATTGATGCGGCGCCTAAGAATGCCGTGAATGAGGTAGCCGCCAAGCCCGTGGACCCATCTGTGAGCAAATCAAAACCCATTGACGTCCCTAACCTCCCCGGCGAGGGCAAGAAGGATATCGTTAAGGACGCTGCGGCTGTCCCTGAGGCTAAGCCCAAGAAGGGTCTATCATCCTCTGGAAAGCCAGAGAAGTATAATGACAATGATGTTCTCCGGTCTGAGGAGACAGGCAATCAGGCTATAGAAGTCAATTACCCTGGGCAGAAGGATAGCATTAAGAAGTTGCTGAGTGACAATAAGAAAGAAAATAAACCATTGGCCCCGGCTCCCAATCCTGATCCTCCTAAGCAGACTGTTAAGAAAGTCAAGATGCATGTTCCGGATATCAAGGCCGTTGAGGGCAGAGCGCCCTTCTCATTCTCCGCTATTAGAAAAATTTTATACCAATGAAGTAGCGAATGGACAGTCCCGTGATCAGATCAGCCAGGCTTAAAGCACTCAACCATAATGGCAAATGGATTCAATCTGTAGTGGAATCTCCTTCGTTCAAAAAGGGGGCGTTCAGTAAGAAGGCAAAGAAAGCTCATGTTAAGACCAAGATGTATATGCAGGAGGTCCTTCAACACCCTGAAGACTTTGACCCTACTACTAAAAGACAGGCTCAATTCATGAAGAACATCCTTAAGAAAGACTAACCCCCTACATTGACAATTACTAAAATAATATATCAATAATATATTGCTTTAGTAAATGGTACCATTTTCACTTGCTCAACTCGCTAAGGAGGAAGAGATCAGGAAAAGGCAGCCGAAGTTTAAACCAATTCCCAAACCTGCCAAGAAAGAAGAACTGCCTTCCTACGCTAAGAAAAATATTGCGGATGCGGCTAAGCGGCTTTTAAGTGCTGATAAAGATATGCAGCCAACCCCTAAACCCTATGTAAACCCTGACTTTGCTAGAAAAGAGGCATTCAAACAAAAGGACAGCACAGAAAAGCAATTAGGGGGGTTCAATCCCGGTACTAAGCTGTATTCCAGTCAGAGAACAGAAATGGGTCCACAAAGTAGTCTTCAGATTACCAGGAATAATCCCATGGGCCTCATCAAACCCCTACAACCCAATATACTAGATGCAGCCGCTGATGAAAGGCAGAAGGAACTAGCCAAACAAAGGAAGGGGCAGAAATGGGTTCTGCTTCAAAGAAGATAAATCTATAATCACATCTTAGAATAGATGAGGTCATTGATTACTTGGTATAGAGGGTTCACTGCTTACCTCGAAAGGAGGCCTTGCGGGTTGCTCATCTTTAGGTTGCCCATGGACGACATTGAGGTGAAGGAATACAAGTTTGTTAAGATGGAGATTAACCCAGAAAGCCAGGACTTCTATATTTATCTCCAGAAACTTTCCTAGGGGGGTTAGGGCAGTTAGGTCATTTGACCTCATTTTTTTACTTTTATATATATCTTAAAAAAAAGCGGCGGTGTTTTGACCCCCGGTATTCCGCCACTCTATAGGGTGAAAGTGTGATGAGTTACCCCAATGCCCTAACGCTTCTGGAAATAGGAAACATTACCAGGATGAGTATTAGTAATCTTGCCATCTCTTACATAGGTCTGCAGCTGCCTACAGAACCACGAGCATGTGCTTACATACTGGAGACTGTTCTTCACACAGAACTCGACATACTCCTTATACAAATTGTCTGCTGAAGTCTGTAGGCCCTCCCATTGCTCAATGAATTTCTCCTCAGAGGGTTTCTCGGAATTAACCACGGATGCCTGGAAACTGTTCTCAGGTAGTTTCCTGACTTGGAATGTAGAGATATCCCTGTTAGCGAGGAAATTCCCTACAGCCGCTCCACCCTCCTTGTTGAATAGCATGTCTCTAATCTTAGTCCAGAAAGCATAATCCCCCTGCTTAATAGGTGAGCATCTTGAAAGGACAAAGCGTCTCTCCCTGTCCCCTAGGTCTACAGGGTTAGTCTTGTTGGTGGTGAAGATATATCTGGCAAAGTTGTCAGATGTAATCTCCTTGACCCCCTTAGGATTGCAGGTCACTTGACGGGCTGTAATGGTTGCTTTGAGTTCAGAAGCATTCTCCATACAGTCCTTTCTGCTGGTCTCCTCAAGCTTGATGAGCATTTTGTTTATCTTACCTGTGTCATGTTTCTCAAAGAATTGCCTGTTGGTTGTGTAGTTGGTTGATAGGTGATTACCTACAACCCATTCCTGTAGGAAATCGCCTAGAGTGTCCTTGCCTGTGCCCTTAGACCCCGTAATGACAAGAGCAACCCCTGGAAGTTCAGTGGGCTTCTGGATCATGTGGGCAATGTAGTCAAGCATGTAATCTGAAACAACCTTGTCCCCTGACGTGTTGAGGTCAATGAGTTCTTTGAATAATTGTATTAAGAGCTCGGGGTTCTCTGATATATGCGTTTCATATGCAAAGTTAATAGGTAGAGTAAAGACCTCAGGGTTCTCGGTTTTCTTGAAGGATGTCTCAGTGCATATCTTGCGTGTAGGGTCCTTTCTCCAGATATCCAGGAAGGGGACATTGTCGCCAAACTTGTCTGATATCTTGAAGCACCATTTAGAATTGAGCAATTCATGGGCATGGGTTAGCGTCATGAAATTCATAGAGGCATCATCTTTGACCTCTACGAACTTATCAGAGGGTGAATGGTAGAAGTGGTTTTCCTCAAACTTCTTCTTCATCTCATTGTAGGCATCCATGCTAACACCCTTGACGATTTCCTCGCCTATCGAAGGGATTTCAAAATAGGAGAATTCCTTGCTGACCAGGCTGACCTTGTAGCCCGTCTTGGCCTCAATGGCCTCCTCTACGGACTTGAGGTCATACATCTTGCCATCCTGCTTTCTAATCATAACGCCGTCATAGCAAAGGACATCTACCGACCATCCGTCTTTCTCCAGTTGCTGCTTCATGGCTATCATACAGTGTCTCTCCTCGGTCTGTAGAACAAAGGATAGGAAAGTCCCGTAGAAGTTGTCGCAACCCTTACAGGCTGCAGCAAGGTCAGCATAGTCAGCGGTCTGAGATAGTTTCTTAGAGAACGCTCTGACCTCCTGAGATAGTTCGTATAGGAAAGAATTCTGAGGACAACAGCCACCATAAAGGATCTTGATGATGCTAGTCTTTGCCTCGTCCCTGGTCACGCCGTTCTCCGTCATGACATGCTTGAGATATAAGTCTCTGTTGTCCACGTATTTCTCAACCTCTGGCAATTCAATATTGTATTTTGATTTAGCAAATTGAACAAGGATGACAGGGTGGCAATTGACCACATCAATGTCATGGTAGAACTCCTTACAGACTGTTCCCCTGCACTCCTTCTCCAGTGTCTCAAAAGAACCCTTGTTTCCATACAGTCGACCATAGCCCAACTTGCCACCATTTTTATTTGATAGCTTGTAGGTAATTGTCTGCATAGCGGCACCCAATTTACTTTCAACTTTCTTCTTGTTGTTATAAATGGTATTGATGATATCCACCTGACCAGGGTCCAGCTCAGATTTCTTGTCCCATAGATAACCAATAGCACGACGGTTAAATAACTGAGTAACGGAGAATACAAGACTTTCCATCCTATACTTATGCCCAATAAAAAAAATCGGCTGGAATCAATTTTTGGAGTTGCCGGGATTTTTAGGGCAAGTCCCGCCGGAGAGTTTTTTGGCCCCGGCGCCGAATACTTAAATATAAAATATATTGTATAAGTATAAGAAATGCCTCCCCGCCGTTTCGACCCTTCAGTTATGACTTATACCGAGATACATGATACTATCCTCAACATCAATAAAAAAAGAAAAGAACTCGAGGTTATGAGGGCTGATACTTGGGCTGAATGGAGAAATGCAGTCATACGTCAAGAGAATCATAATCAGATTGCTCTTTCTAAAAAATGTCAGAAGATAATGAAAATGGATAGTAAGTATTCTAAAAGACTGCAATTGGCCAGGACGGAAAAGTATCGGCGTTTAAATAATGAGCCTACATTAAGACAATATGCCCAGGGACTACTTGACAGTGAAGCAGAAGATGCTTGATGACCCCGAATGGGCTAAGCAATTCAAAGCAAGAGCGCTTGAACTTCAGCGTATCCGCTTACGTGATCCGGTCAAGAGAGCCAGGCAAAGGGAGCAGCAGCGCAAGTGGCGAGAGAAGCAGAAGTATCTCCCGGCTAAATTTATGCTACCCCCTAAGAAGTCAGATGCTCTGGAGTTCACTCAGCAGACGGGCAATTTCTCATGTGCATTTGAGTAGATAGCCATTATGCTTTATTAATCCTGTCTCATCATCGAATGTCCACCCTCTGGCTATTCTGGCTTTTTCTGAGTTTTTTCTTTTGCCTTCTTTGAGTTCCTTACAGAACCAGCATATACTATCTTCTTTCCATGTGCGTCTTAAGTAAGGGCAGCCACATTTAACAATAATAATAGATAAATCCATATACTTCAGTATCTGGAATTATCTTTACATAGGGTTTATCTTAAGTCCGTGTCGTGTTTCTTAGACAAAATAAATATAATATGGCCTATTTTTGTTCCGATATAATAACCAATAGGAATACCTACCATAGTCCATATATGCTTGTTCATCTAATGGCGTTTAGATTTAATCTGACAGTCAACATACCCATTCTTTCTTGTCTTGAGACGTAAGAGTTTAGGATATTTCTTAACCAAAGTCTCAGACGCAATCTGATGGATTTTCTGACGCTCATCAGACATCAGACCACCGGGAGCAAAGTATTTTGTCCTCAGACCAACCTTGTTAAATCTGAGCACTTTACCATCTCTGAGATATCTTAAGATTGTTCTCTCTCTGTCTTCAACCCCATCACCTGTCTTAAGTCTTATATCCATTGTATTCTTCTGGCCGTAGAAGGCTCCGACAATGTAAGAAAGTCCATCAGATATTTCTTCAGATTTGGAAGCGAACATAGCATTATCTACTGGATATATGCCCCATAGGGTTGCACCAATCTCAGATGCTTTTAGAAATCCATCAGAAATAAATTGGTTCAAATCTGAGATGGGCTGTCTGGTCTTAGCATCTGAGAAAAAGAACAAATCTGATANATCATCNTCCATGAATAAGATGTTGCTATCAAGAGGAAACCAATGCTCNATGAATTCCCTCTGCTCNACCAGACCCTTCACCCCTATCACAATCTGATAGCCGGGACATGCTTTCTTGTAAGCTANAAACTCCTCTCGGACTACAAAGATAGTAATCTTGTCTTTATCAATACCATATTTCTCAAGAGTTGCCAGAGACTTGGATCCGATTACCTCAGACCTGTTGTAGGATGGAATGGCGATGTGATACATTCTACTCTTTGTATTTAGATTTTTTCACCCATTTCTCACCATCATGGGGACCTTTTACAACCTTGAGGGGTATGCAGGTCTGCCAATATTTATGATACTTATTCTCTTTATTTCTAAGGCCGGGGCATACCCAGAAGATTGCGCTCAAATAGTAACGTCTAGCATGTCTAGCCCTCTCATCATCCCCATCACCCGTGAAATCTTTAATCATATCTATGACGACATCAGGGTATCTCCTGAGCTGTTCAACCGTAGTAAGTCCGTAAGAAGCAAATTTATTTAATTTACTTTTATAAACTGCTGCGGTTCCATCTGTCACTGTCTTGGCGAATTCTGTAGGCATTTCAAACATTCTACTACATTATACATTTAAAATATTATCTGATGCTTTCGAGCTCCGTAAGTATGAATTCAATCTGTAGTATCTGTTGCATGAGCCTGTCACATAAGCCCACATTAGAACAATCAACATATATTTCATGTAGTCTAGCAACGTGTGAGCGTAACATATTAGCAAGGACATCTACTCTTATTCTTGGCATCTACTATTGTTCGGAATTATTTTCCACAGTAATCGTCGGAGGGGGGCTATTCATAATCCTGCTATTCACAACAACCTTGTGTATACCATTAGCTATCTCTGGAACCGCTACATCATCATTATCTTTGAATTTGCTTTTGAATTCTAAGATGATGGAATCAGGAACAGGTGGAGAAGTTTCTAATTGTCTCTCAATCATGTCCCTAGTCATCTTGAGCAAGTCAGAAGCTGATATACGTTCTGCTCTTGGTAATGTTAGTTCAATGGTGAGAGACCTAGATATCTTGCTATATTGGATACCCGCAATTCTATGACCCTCTGCCCTCTTAGCAAATGAGAAGAATGTCCCGATGGTGCTAAGAACTCCAGTAAAAAGAGAAACCCCTCCTATACCCAAAGAGGCTATAGTGGCTTCTGAGAAGATAGATGATGATGAGCCAGACAAGAACCCAACAAGAGTGCTGAGGACTATAGTGGGTAATTGAACCGCTGTGTTTCTTAAGGAGTAATAGGCTTCTGCCTTGGTGTGCATCCATGATAGACCAGCACACCTTTCGGCCTCTTTGGCAATCAATTCTTCAAGAGCTGCGTTATAGGTGATATCTCTCTTGTCATCGTCGGACATCCTACATTAAGTAAATTAAAAATATCTACAACTAGAGAATTACGTGACGCAAAAATATAAAGAGTTGTATGGAGATGATAGGGTGCGTGGGGGTTCATGGTGTAGATGCTAATGCTAGGGTTCCA
>JGI25922J50271_10000451_pt1 | contig 12114 bp, 13 predicted proteins | sample LauGreSu1BDMLBDD_2_FD_50271 | JGI IMG/M metagenome (IMG submission 50271) | reverse complement strand
GAGGCAATTAAGATTGCAGCATCCAAAACCATTAAATTTTCAGCTGGTAAGACCTTCAAAGATATAGTGAATAGGCGGTAGTAGGGCTGACGTTTGATTAAAAAAACCCCTGCCTAGAGGGGTTTTAATGGGGCTATTAAAGAACCGACTACGGTAACTTGAGTGTTGATGCAGCTGACTTTCTAAATCAGCTTAAGTAAGGGCATATTGTTGATTTATCTGAAGGAAATTTCCTACAAATGGGGGTTTGCCTTGGATCTCTGTGAAATCCTGGGCTAATAAAGGCTTATTTAGGAAAAGCTCTTGAAAATCTTGAGATAAGACCTATATAATCAGCACTCGCTACACAAGAGTGCTAATAATGATAATGCTTATGACTTAATACGAAATAAACATATAAATCATGATCTTAGCCATTTGTGCAGGGATTATAAACCATGCATTTAGGTCAATTTAATTAGTTAACACTTACTAACATAGGAGAAGGAATGAATCTGCGTCCTTTACACGATCGCGTCATTATTAAGCGTTTAGATCAAGAAACAAAAACTGCCTCTGGGATTGTTATTCCAGACAATGCTGCTGAAAAACCAGACCAAGGTCAGGTATTAGCAGTTGGACCCGGAAAGCGTGACGATAGCGGCAAGTTGAATGCCCCCGACGTCAAAGTTGGAGACCGCGTTCTCTTCGGAAAATATGCTGGTCAAACTGTAAAAGTCGACGGTGATGAGCTTCTCGTAATGCGCGAAGAAGACATCATGGCTGTTGTTCAGAAGTAATTTAGTCTCAAGAAAGGAATTTAATCATGGCAGCAAAAGACGTAGTGTTTGGCGATAACGCCCGCGTAAAAATGGTTGAGGGTGTAAATATCCTTGCAAACGCAGTAAAAGTAACTCTTGGACCTAAGGGCCGCAATGTTGTAATCGAGCGCTCATTTGGTGGTCCTACCATCACCAAGGACGGTGTTTCGGTAGCAAAAGAAATTGAATTAAAAGATAAGCTCCAGAACATGGGTGCGCAGATGGTTAAGGAAGTTGCATCGAAGACCGCTGACATTGCTGGTGATGGAACTACAACAGCTACCGTGTTAGCCCAATCGATTGTTCGTGAGGGAATGAAATACGTTGTTGCAGGCCACAATCCGATGGATCTCAAGCGCGGTATTGATAAGGCAGTAAGCGCAGCAATTGAAGAGCTTAAGAAGATTAGTAAGCCCTGCACCACCACTAAAGAAATTGCGCAAGTAGGATCAATCTCTGCCAATAGCGATGAAAGTATTGGTAAGCGGATTGCTGAAGCAATGGAAAAAGTTGGTAAAGAGGGCGTTATCACTGTAGAAGATGGCAAATCGTTGGAAGATGAGCTTGAGGTTGTAGAGGGAATGCAGTTTGATCGTGGATACCTCTCCCCTTACTTTATTAATCAACCAGAAAAACAAACAGCCGTTTTAGAGAGCCCATACATTCTTTTATTTGACAAGAAAGTCAGCAATATTCGTGACCTCTTGCCAGTATTNGAGCAGGTTGCAAAATCAGGCCGTCCACTGATGATCATTGCTGAAGATGTTGAGGGTGAGGCATTGGCTACTTTGGTCGTTAACAACATTCGCGGTATCTTAAAAACCTGTGCTGTGAAGGCGCCTGGTTTTGGTGATCGTCGTAAGGCTATGTTGGAAGACATCGCAATATTGACCGGTGGCCAAGTGATTGCCGAGGAAGTTGGTTTAACACTCGAGAANACTACTCTTGAGCACCTTGGACAAGCCAAGCGCGTNGAGATTGGTAAGGAAAACACCATCATTATTGACGGTTCTGGTGACGGCAAATCGATCGAAGCGCGTGTTAAGAACATTCGTGTGCAAATTGAAGAAGCAACNAGCGACTANGACCGCGAGAAGTTACAAGAGCGTGTAGCCAAATTAGCTGGTGGTGTGGCAGTAATCCGCGTAGGCGCAGCAACNGAAGTTGAAATGAAAGAGAAAAAAGCGCGCGTNGATGATGCATTGCATGCAACTCGNGCAGCNGTTGAAGAGGGTATTGTGCCTGGCGGCGGCGTAGCTTTAATNCGTGCAAAGCAAGGCATTACTGGCCTCAAAGGCGACAACGCTGATCAAAATGCAGGAATTAGCATCGTATTGCGTGCAATGGAAGAGCCACTCCGAATCATCGTATCCAATGCAGGCGATGAGGCGAGCGTGGTGGTCAATGCAGTTGCAGCTGGAAAGGGCAACCATGGTTATAACGCAGCAACCGGTGAGTATGGCGATCTAGTAGCTCAAGGTGTTATTGATCCTACCAAGGTGACCAAGACCGCATTGGTAAATGCTGCATCTGTCGCAGCACTCTTGTTAACAACTGACTGCGCTATCTCAGAGAGTCCAAAAGACGACTCTGCAGGCGGCGGTGGCATGCCAGGTGGTATGGGCGGCATGGGAGGCATGGGTGGTATGGACGGAATGATGTAATACAGCATCAGTCCAAAAACTAAGGGCAGCCTAGGCTGCCCTTTTTATTTGTTAGTATTTAAAGACCTTGATTTAGGTATTAAAAAACTTTCAATAGATAGAATATCCTTTGATATGAATAAGAACCAATTTATCGAGCAATTAAGTAAGGAAGGTTTTCCAACCCCCGTGATAGTGGAGCGAGAGGCTAATAGTTCCCTTGATGTCCATGCTCATCCGTTTGAGGCAAAGGCATTAATCATTAGCGGGCAGATTGATATAACGGTTGATGGTATAAAAACAAGTTATCGAGCTGGAGATATGTTTCATCTTCGTAAAGATCAGGAGCACTCTGAATCGTATGGCCCAAACGGTGTTCAGTATTTAGCTGGACGTAAAGATTAATCTAATCAACTCCTGATAAAAAATTAGAACGATACTATTTATACAGAACAAATTATCGATTTATATAACTCTGATATTGATAGACAGAAAGTAATAATCAAAAAGGTAAAAACTAAATTACATTGAAAAATATAGTAAAAGCTACCCCTACACAGCAGTTTTTCTTTTTTACTCTACCTTACCAATTTTCTTAACAGCCTCTTCCATTTGTTTCGCATCTGCATCCCAATACGCTTTAAATTCAGGGGCATCTAGATACTGAATTGGACTACCAGCTGCATTAATAACTGACCGAACCTTTTCATCTGTCGATGCTACTTTCGCAGCTTCACGTAGTTTGTTGGTGATTGCATCGGAAGTGCCAGATGGAACAAACAATCCTGCCCATTGGGCAAATTGAATTCCAACCCCCATTTCCTTGAAGCTGGGTACATCTGGCAAGCTTGCAAGACGACCTTCGCCCCAGTGTGCCAGGGCTCTTACACGCCCAGCTTTAATGTATTGCACAATTGAGCTAGGCCCAGTTGCCAACGCATCGACTTGGCCACCCAATAGACCCACAATAGCAGGTCCTGCACCCGTGTATGGAATATGGACCATGAAAAACTTTTGATTTGCTTTAAGCATTTCCATTGGTACGTGCATTGTTCCGTAATTACCGGAAGAGCCAAAATTGAATTTACCCGGAGACTTACGCATGGACTCAATGAACTGCTGATAATTTTGCCAAGGACTGTCACTTCGGACTACCAAAACAGTTGGATCAGCTGTAAATCTAGCAATTGGCTTTAACTGATTGAGTTGATAGGAGGGTTGTTTACCAAGAATTTTGTCTGCTTCGGGAATGATTGAAATCGATGAAAGCGCCATTAAAATCGTGTAGCCATCAGGCTTGGATTTAGCAACTGCTGCCATCCCAATCCCACCACCTGCCCCCGCCCGATTTTCTACGATTACTGGCTGACCCAATGATCTAGACAGGGCATCCGCAACCGGACGCCCTACAGTATCTGCTACGCCACCAGGGGGAAAGGGAATTACCATGGTGATAGGCCTATTTGGCCAATTTTCTTGTGCAAAAACAGTGCTACTAAGATTAATAAGCAAGCCTGTATTAATAATAAAAAACAAATACTTGAAAGTTAGCTTCATTAATGCCCCCAATAAATTTTGTGTGTATTTACAGCATCCTACTACAATCAGAATAACAACAAAAAATAGGCATATTAGGTTTCAAAAAATTGGCTACAGGAATAAGAAAAAGGACCACTCATGAAAATTGCGGCGTTTAAGTTAAAAGTTGATTCTGATAAAACACGGATTGGCTTGGTTGATATTCAAAAACAAACAATTCAAGAATATGCCTTACACGAAAATGTATCTGAAGAGGGCGTTTTAAAGATTCTCAAACTACAACTTGCTGATACTCCTCTCCCAAAAATTATTGCGACTCACGCATTAAATGAAATTCAATTATTAGCGCCAATACCAAGACCACGTAGGAATATTTTTTGTGTTGGTAAGAATTATTTTGAGCATGCTAAAGAGTTTGGTACAAGCGGTTATGACAGTAGTACGTCAAAGCCGGGCGATGAGATCCCCAAAGATCCAATTATTTTCACAAAGCCACCTGAATCAGTGATTGGCACAGGAGAGAATATCGTTATTCCTCAAAAAGTTTCAAAGGATATTGATTATGAGGTTGAGCTTACCGTCATTATTGGCAAGGGCGGTAAGGGGATTACTAAGGCAGACGCTTTAAAGCATGTATGGGCTTATACGATTATTAATGATGTGACCGCTAGAGACTGGCAACAGCGCCATAAACAATGGTTCCTTGGAAAAAGTTTTGATACTTTTTGCCCGATGGGCCCTTGGATCGTAACTCGTGATGAATTAAAAGATGATGATATTTCCGTTAAATGTTGGGTAAATGATGAGCTTCGTCAGAGCTCGAATTCAAAGGATTTAATCTTTGATGTACCCACTCTAATTGAGACAATTTCAGCTGGGATCACCCTGTATCCTGGCGATATTATTGCAACAGGGACTCCAGCAGGGGTGGGATTGGGGTTTAAGCCACCCAAGTTTTTGGTAGCTGGTGATACAGTACGCATGGAGGTTGGTGGCGTTGGTGTGTTGGAGAATAAACTAGTCAACGGGGCATGAGTTTGAGGGGGTTTTATGTTGTCTCCTGATGAAATCGAAAAATTAGTGCCTGCGGAAGAAGAAAAATTACGTTCACCCATTCCAACTCGGGCGATATCAAGTGATGAGTTTTTCCCAGGCAAGCAGACTGATAAACAAAAAGAGTTTGAGAAACGTATACAGCTGCTTGGAAGTCAATTAGCTAAAAAACAGGGTCAATCCAGAAGACGTTTCTTTCAAGGNGCGGCTGGCATGGCNGCGGCATTTGTAGCAATGAATGAGACTTTTGGGCCCTTNTATGCTGTAAGTATGGCTGAAGCATCTACCCCNGAGATGGCTAATGAGCGGGCTCATCAACTGAAGGGTCAGTTCATTATGGATATGCATACNCATTTTCTTCGAGATGACACTCGCTTAGAGGGGTTTGTGCGCTCTCGTGAAGCAGTAGGTAAAGCATCTTGGAATCCTGCTTTAGTTGATAAGCCTCAGTCATTAGACGATCTCAAGTTTGCAAATTACTTTAAAGAAATTTATCTCGATAGTGATACTAAAGTTGCGCTCATTTCTGGATCAGGCTCTGAAGATCCGCGGGATTGGTTTCTTACCAATGAAATGAAAGCACAGGCTAGGCAAACGATTAATCGAGAAAGCGGTTCAAAACGAATGTTCTCGCACGCTATTTTTATGCCAGGAATGCCCGGTTGGTTGGATAAGGCAGAAAGCGATTATGAAAAGCTCAAACCGGATTCATTTAAAGGATACACAATCGGCGATAACACCAATAAGCACTTGTCAAAGCATCCATGGCGACTTGATGATGAGAAATTGTTATATCCATTCTATGAGAAATTATCNAAGTGGAGCAAAACTCAGCCGAGCCTAGCAAACGTTTGTGTGCATAAAGGGCTGTATCCTCCCTCNGTTACTAGTCAATATCCTCACCTATTAGAGTATGCCGATGTGCGAGATGTTGCTAAGGCTGCTAAAGATTGGCCCAATCTTAATTTTGTGATTTATCACTCCGGATTTCGATATACCGGAGGGACTTGGAATTTAGGATGGGAGCAATTTATTAAGACAAGACGTATTGATTGGGTTACTGACTTAGCTGAGATTCCACAAAAGCATGGGGTTAATAATGTCTATGGTGATCTAGGACAAATCTTTGCACAGAGCACCATTGCAGAGCCACGTCTGTGTGCGGCAATGCTGGGACAATTAATTCAGGGTTTGGGTGCAGATCATGTGGTTTGGGGGAGTGATGCAATTTGGACAGGATCGCCCCAATGGCAAATAGAGGCTCTTCGCCGTTTAGAGATTCCTGAAGATTTACAAAAGAAATATGGATTTTTACCTTTGGGCGGCCCCAATAGTGAGGTTAAGCAAGCAATCTTCGGCAAGAACTCTGCGCGCATCTACCATTACTCGCCCGAAAAACAAAAAGCTTTAACTCAGGATGCTGTCAGTTCGGCAAGGGCGCATTATGATCAATTTGGCGATGGCAGAACCAATCTTCGATATGGATATATGCAAACTTAAATATGTATCTTTTTGATCCTAAGTTAATAAACCTTCCTTCTGCATTTATAAAAAGAATATTCATTATTTCCCTTGTAATCCTTTGCGGTGCATGTGCTGCTCCAAAAGAAAAACCAGTAGAGCAGGCTAAAGAAAAAATAGTTGTGCCAATGGGAGATCAATACTGGACCCTAGACTTTACATATTTTTATAAGGGCAAAGAGACTCAAACAGTTATCTCGCAGTATGAGCATCGCAGAGATTGTTTTGAAGCAATGTTTAAGATGCAGAAAGAAGCCAGTCAAAAGCCTTATAGCAGTGGTGGCGGTTTATGCAAAAAGTTATTTGTTGATGGGCAAGAAAGAACCCATAAAGATCAATTAGGCTACCGCTAAAAGCAAAACGGGGTAGATGGCTACCCCGTTTGGACTAATTTCTTTAGCTTGCTTACTCCACAGCCTTGACCATATCTTCAACGACCTTCTTGGCATCACCAAAGACCATCATGGTTTTATCCAAATAGAANAGCTCATTATCTAGACCGGCATAGCCTGCTGCCATAGAACGCTTATTGACAATAATGGTTTTGGCTTTAAAGGCTTCAAGGATTGGCATGCCGAAAATAGGGCTGCCTGGGGTGCGTGCTGCCGGGTTAACTACGTCATTGGCGCCAAGCACTAAAACTACGTCAGCTTGACCGAAATCACTATTGATATCTTCCATCTCAAATACTTGGTCATATGGAACCTCTGCTTCGGCGAGAAGAACATTCATATGGCCAGGCATACGACCAGCGACGGGGTGGATGGCATATTTAACCGTTACTCCGTGATGAATCAATTTCTCAGTCAATTCTTTAAGGGCATGCTGAGCACGTGCTACTGCTAAACCATAGCCTGGAACGATGATGACGGTATCCGCATTGGTCATAAGAAAGCAGCATCTTCTGCTGAACCGGTTTTGTAGTTCTTCGGACCGCTATCTTCTCCACCGGCAGCAGCTTCGGCACCAAACCCACCCAGTAATACTGCAACAATGGAACGATTCATGGCTTTGCACATGATGTAAGACAGGATCGCACCTGAGGACCCAACGCAGGCACCCGCAATAATCAATACGGGATTATTTAAAGTGAAACCGATACCAGCAGCCGCCCAACCTGAATAGCTATTGAGCATCGATACAACCACTGGCATATCTGCGCCGCCAATTGGAATAATCAAGGTGACACCGAGAACGAGAGCAATCGCACACATCACCAAGAAGGCTGCATGACTTCCAGTCAAGAAGTATGCAAAACCAGCGGCAACCATCAAAATAGCCATGATTAGGTTAAGCAAATGCTGACCAGAAAAACTAACGGGCTTACCACTAACTTTGCCAGATAGTTTTCCAAAGGCAATGATCGAGGCTGTAAAGGTGATTGCACCAATGAACGCTCCGATAAATAACTCGATCTTTTGCGCGCCCGAATGTTCTTGGGCAGGATTAAATACTGCCGCAATCGCAATCAGTACAGCAGATAGACCAACGAAAGAGTGCATTAGAGCAACAAGCTCAGGCATCTTGGTCATCTGGACGCGTTTCGCCGCGATTGAGCCAATGATGGCACCTGCAACAATCGCAACACCAATTAACCAATAGACCGGTTTAAAGCTCGGAATTAAAAAAGTGGTAACGACCGCTAAGGCCATACCAATCATGCCGTAGGTATTGCCTTGGCGTGAGGTTGTTGGGGAGGATAAACCCTTCAGGGCTAAGATAAAGAGTACTGAAGAGACTAGATAAGAAAGGGCTGTGATATTTAACATGATTCGATCTCTTTTTAGTTACCAGCCGCTTCGTTCTTGGGAGCTTTTTTCTTAAACATCTCCAGCATGCGTCGCGTCACCATAAAGCCACCAAATATATTGATCGATGCCAGGAACACAGCAAGCGCACCAATGAGGCTGGTAAGAGTGATCTCATCCCCATTAATAATTTCGGTTTGCAAGAGAGCGCCCACGATGATGATTCCAGAAATGGCATTGGTCACTGCCATCAAGGGGGTGTGCAATGCGGGGGTAACGTTCCAAACAACATGGTAGCCAACAAAGATAGCTAATACGAAGACAGTGATGTTTTGAACAGTTAATAGACTTTGAATAGCAGCAGCATCCATTTTGGTTCCTTCAGAAATTAATTGGTACGAATGGCTTGACCATCACGACACATCAAACAAGCGGCGACGATATCGTCATCTGCAGCAGCAGGAATCGCCAGTTGCGCTTCTTTATTAATGATGAGTTTCATGAAATCAAGCAAATTACGGGCATATAAGGCAGACGCATCAGCAGCTACCATACTAGGTAGATTGGTGTATCCCACGATCTTCACGCCATGATGATTAACCACCTTATCAGCTTGCGTGAGTGGGCAATTACCAGAGCCATTGTCGCCCCGACCCGCAGCAATATCAATCACCACTGAACCGGGTTTCATTTTGCTAACTGTATCGGTATGTAACAAGACCGGTGGCTTACGACCAGGGATTAATGCCGTAGTAATCACGATGTCAGCTTGCATAGCCCGTTCAGCAACGAGGGCCGCTTGACGCTTCATCCAAGCCTCTGGCATTGGGCGCGCATAACCACCTACGCCTTGAGCAATCTCGCGCTCTTCATCGGTCTCGTAAGGGACGTCTACAAACTTAGCCCCAAGAGACTCAATTTGCTCCTTAGCAGCAGGGCGCACATCGGATGCCTCAATTACTGAGCCTAAACGTTTGGCAGTAGCAATAGCCTGTAAACCAGCAACACCAGCACCTAAAATGAGCACGCGCGCAGCTTTAACAGTTCCTGCAGCAGTCATGAGCATTGGCATAAAGCGTTGATATTCATTCGTGGCGACCATCACAGCTTTATAGCCAGCAATATTCGCTTGGGAAGATAGTACGTCCATGCTCTGAGCACGGGTAGTACGAGGTGCCGCTTCTAGGGCAAAGGCTGTAATGCCTTGTCCGGCCATGGCTTGGATACCGGCATTATCGAATGGATCGAGCATGCCTAATAAAACAGCACCCGATTTCATTTGCTTTAGTTCAGCAGCCTCTGGTGAGCGAACCTTCAAAACAATCTCAGATCCCAAGGCATCGGCTGCAGAGCCAATACTGGCTCCCACGGCCTCATAGGCTGAATCAGGTTGGCTAGCACCTACGCCAGCACCAGCTTGTATCAAGACCTGATGGCCTTGGCTAATTAATTTTTTGACAGTCTCAGGGGTTGCGGCAACACGGGTTTCCCCGGCCCTCGTCTCCAGCGGCACTCCAATGCGCATGGCTTATCTCCAAAAGCAACGATTTCTAAAAAAGGACCTATTTTAATAAATTAGCCATGCCTTGTGAGCTAGCCCGCTCAGTCTCCTGTATATCCCTTTGGCCAGACCTTGACCGAGACTTTTACAATATGAGCTTGAAACAATTAACGTTATTTTCGCACTTTTTTAATGGTTAGCCCCAATATCCAAAGCCCCGTCCCCCAAAGCCCTACCAGTAAGGCTTTGGGCAACTATTCTGCCCCGCAGAAGGTAGTAGTTGGGATGTCCGGGGGGGTGGACTCTTCGGTAGCGGCATGGCTTCTTAAGCAACAGGGTTATGAGGTCGTAGGCCTTTTTATGAAGAACTGGGAAGACGACGATGGCGAGGAATATTGCTCCGCCCGACAAGATTGGTTAGATGTGGTCTCGGTTGCCGATATCTTAGGGATTGATGTGGAGGCTGTTAACTTTGCTACGGAATATCGCGAACGGGTATTTTCTGATTTTCTAAGAGAGTATGCCGCAGGCCGCACCCCAAATCCAGATGTACTCTGCAATGCTGAAATTAAGTTCAAGGCATTTTTGGATCACGCCATCAGCTTGGGTGCTAATTTAATTGCTACAGGGCACTATGCGCGCGTTAAACACCATGATCAGGAAGTGCAGTTGTTAAAAGCGGTTGATACGACCAAGGATCAAAGTTACTTTTTACATCGTTTAACTCAAATGCAGTTATCCAAAGTTTTATTTCCTCTCGGAGAAATCACTAAGAAAGAGGTGAGACAAATCGCCGCAGACCTTGGTCTGCCGAATGCTCGTAAAAAAGATTCCACCGGCATTTGTTTTATTGGAGAACGACCCTTCCGAGAGTTTCTCAATCGGTATTTACCAAGAGTTCCCGGCCCCATCAAAAGTGTCGATGGCAAAGTATTGGGTGAGCATATGGGCTTAGCGTTTTTTACCCTGGGTCAACGCAAAGGGATTGGGCTTGGCGGTAGTCAAGACGGAACTGGTGATGCNTGGTATGTGGCTCGCAAAGATATTGCTAACAATACCCTGTATGTTGCTCAAGGACACGATCATCCTTGGCTACTTAGCGATACCTTATCGGCGATGGATGCATCGTGGGTAGCGGGTTGCGAACCTAAATTAGGACAATACAGCGCTAAAACACGCTACCGTCAGGAAGATGCTATATGCACCATCACTGCGGAGCACGATAGTTCATTTGACCTACGTTTTGAGAGTGCCCAGTGGGCTGTAACNCCAGGGCAATCAGCCGTTCTTTATCAGGGTGAACGCTGCCTTGGNGGCGGTATTATTGTTCGCTAAGAACTAAGCCGCTGGTGGGACTGTTTGAACAAAAGAAGGACGTTCGGAAAGTCGCTCATAGAGCCCTCGTAAATTAGGGTATTGAGTTTTCCAGTCTAAATAACCAAAGCGCAACTCAAACCAGCCAAGTGCGCAGCCAACAGAAATATCGGCCAAACTAAATTGATTGCCATGACACCACTTGGCATCACCAAGACCGCCAGCCATGGTTTCAAAACCGTGATGTACTTTGTCCATTTGTCGATCAAGCCATTTGGCACTTTGTTCTGAGGGATTGCGGAAGGTATTCTCAAGGCGCACCAAAATTCCGGCATCTACTACACCATCGGCGAGAGCTTCCCAGGTTTTAACGGCAGCGCGCTCGCGCCCAGTCGCAGGAATTAGTTTGCCCACCGGGCTTAGGGTATCGATGTACTCAGCAATGACGCGGGAGTCAAACATAGCACCACCATCATCCATGACCAGGCAGGGAACTTTGCCAAGGGGGTTGAAGTCTGCAATTGCCGTTGATGCATCCCAGACATTGTCAAGCACTAGTTCAGCATCTATTTTCTTTTCAGCCATCATGATCCGTACTTTGCGGACAAAGGGGCTAGTGAGCGAGCCAATAATTTTCATAAGGGGCAGTATAGCAATCAATCAGTCATTTAAGCCGTGCGGAAATCACCAAAAATGCGTATCAAGCCGTTTGTCACTAATGGGTTCATAAACCCATTAAAATCAGTATTCAACCACTTTGCAATGAGTCGACCTTGACCAAACTATCCCAACTGAGTGCCCTTTCCCCCCTAGATGGGCGATATGCCAAAAAGCTGGATGCCCTACGCCCATGGTTATCTGAAGCAGCGTTTATGCAACAGCGGGTTGTAGTCGAAATCCAATGGTTATTGGCTTTGAGCGAGGCAAAGTTAGCGAATATCCCCAGTATTGATGCAGCGGATAAAAAGTTTTTGTTAAAACTGGCTGAAGATTTC
>JGI25922J50271_10000436_pt1 | contig 12213 bp, 10 predicted proteins | sample LauGreSu1BDMLBDD_2_FD_50271 | JGI IMG/M metagenome (IMG submission 50271) | reverse complement strand
ACTTCATGAGCATGCTCCACTCATCATTGGAATATCGAGTAAAATACTTTGGAAGGATCTCATGTTCCAGCACATAATACAGTGCTTGGGATTCTATCATGTCCTGCTCTTCCATTGATGGTGGAAATTCGGCATGAGGAATCCGGAATCCCACATTCGGTGCATATGCTTCATCCCACCAACCATCGGAAATGCTGCAATGCAAACATCCATTGAGCGCGGCTTTCATGCCTGAAGTACCACTTGCCTCCAATGGTCTGCGTGGAGTATTGAGCCAAATATCACATCCTTGAACCATTGATTTTGCCAGCGCAATGTCATAGTCCTCAATCAATACAACCGATGACTGCAAATCATGCTCTTGTATCAGATTATGAATATGTCTAATGATGGCTTTCCCTTCATTATCATCCGGATGAGCTTTCCCTGCAATCACAAGATATACTTTCCCTAATGCATGATTCAAAATCCTTTGTAATGACTCAATATGCATGAATGGCAGATATGCTCTTTTATACATTGCAAATCTTCTTGCATAACCGATATAGAGTCCATTCGGATCCAATTCGATTGACCTTTCTGATTGATAGGACCGAACTTGTAAAGTTGCGATCATGGCTTTTTTTTGCAAATCATGCGCATGAAAGAGTGCATCCTTGGATAATTTCATAACTCCTGACCAAGATTCAATTGATTCCGGATATTGTCTCCATGAATCTCCGATTTGCTGATCCAATATTTCAGCCAAATGTTCACCAATCCATGATTGCGTATGAATGCCATTTGTTATGGAAGTTATTTGTTTGGATTTTGTTTCGATGCCTTTCCACATTTCTCGAGCGATTTCTCCATGCAAAGCGCTTACTGCATTGCTTGCTCCCGCGATCTTCAAAGCAAAAGCCGACATTGAGAATAGATGAGATTCTGTATTTGGAGATTTTCCAAGTTCGATAAATTCATCCATAGACATATGTAAGTCCATGCAATGAAAAGCAAGGTATTGTTTGATCAAATCATTCGTGAATACTTCATTGCCGGCGCTTATCGGTGTATGTGTCGTGAACAATAAGCGCGATTGAATCCGATTGATCACTTCATGAAATGTCTTATTGTGTTTTTTCATTTCATGCGCAATGAGTTCTGTCAAAGCAAATGCTGAGTGTCCTTCATTGATATGTAGAAAATCCGGCAAAAGATTCATCGCATTGAGCGCTTTCATTCCGCCTATTCCGAGAAGAATTTCTTGTCTTAGTCTATGTTCTCTGCCTCCATGATATAATCTGTCCGTTATCTGCATAAGCCCAGTTTCATGGGCATTTTCTTCATGATATGTATCAAGGAGGAATAAAGTTGTGCGACCGATCTTCGACTTATATACTCTGACTTTTGCATTGCCTTCAGGAAATGCAACTTGAATCATTATGGGATGTCCGTATTCATCAAATACCGGTGTCAAAGGAAGTTGATCAATGTGAACATGTTCGAAGAAATCTATTTGATTTCCGGATTGATCAATTCTTTGATGTGGACTACCCTCATGATACAATAGTCCGATACCGATCAATGGCAATCCCAAGTCGGATGAAGATTTCAGATGATCCCCAGCCAATATTCCCAAGCCGCCTGCATATTGATGCATGGATTGCGAGAAACCGAATTCCAAGGAGAAATACGCTATCCTTGAAGATTGTAATTCGAGATTTTCTTCATAGGAATGGTTTAGTGTCAGATCCATAGCTGATGATTCAATTTGATATTATGGAATCAGAATATGTATAGAAAAAAATGCCTGCATAATCATGAGAAAATGCAGGCATCTAAACAGACTACAATCGCTATCAGGATTTTTTCTTCACTGTCATGGATTTGATGATGACAGGCTCGCGAGGAGTGCTACCATTCAAAGGAGTGGCCGCGATTTTCATGACGATATCCATGCCTTCGGTCACTTTACCAAACATTGTATAACTTTTTGGAAGACCCAAGTCTTCAAGACAAATAAAGAATTGACTTGTATTGGTATTTGGTCCACGATTTGCCATTGCGAGTACGCCTTTTGCATACCCAATTTGAAAGCTTTTTGTATTTGGGAATAACTCATCCACGAAGTCACCACCATAGATGCTTTCTCCGCCTGTTCCCCATTGACCTTTCAGGGATTCATCTTTCGTTTTTGGATCACCGGCTTGGATCACGAATCCTGGAACGACGCGATGAAAGAGAATTCCATCATAAAAGTTCTTCTCGGCAAGACCGACAAAATTATCTACTGTTTTTGGTACATCTTGGCCATAGAGACCTAATGTTACCGGGCCATGATTTGTGTTCATGGTCACGATATGTGTGATTGTTGGTTCTTGATTTGTCATCACGACTGATTGCGCTCCTGCAAATTGCGTCGAGAATGTCATTGCAATGAGCATCATCGACAAGGTGAATAAATTCATTGTGGTTTTCATGGGAACTCCAATGGTGATAATATGAAATTACTTTTTACTGATTTTCATTGTTACGATTTGATTCGGTCTTTCCGTCTTTTCATCTCGTGGTGCATTGGCAATTGCATCAACAATATCCATGCCTTTGAGAACTTTTCCGAAAGCGGAATATTCTCCATCCAAAAATTCGGAATCTTTAACACAAATGAAAAACTGGGAATCAGCACTATTGATATCTTCGCCTCTGGCGGCTGAGAGTGTACCACGGACATGCGAATAATCATTGAACTCGGCTGAAACCTTCTTTTGATCGGGTCTTCCAAAGCCCCAAGTTTCAGGTCCTTTTGACGAATCTTTACTATTTGGATCTCCACCTTGAATCATGAATTCCGGATCTATGCGATGGAATTTCGTTCCATCATAAAATGAACTCATTACCAAGCTGTCGAAATTCGCACAATGCTTTGGTGCCAATTCAGGAAATGTTTCGATGATGATTTCACCGAGAAGCAAAGATCCTTGTTGTACTTGAATAACATAAGTCGGATTATTTCCAGAATTTTCTGTTGAAAAAACTGTGGAAAGAATACTCATGAAGAAAAGTATGAAAATGGCTGATTTCATGGTGCAATGATAGATTAAGAAATCAAACCTAATTCTTTACCAACTTCGGCAAACACTTCGAGTATTTTCTCAAGATGTTCATCTTCATGTGAGGCCATATAACTTGTGCGCATCATGCTCATATTTGGTGGCACGCCGGGCGGAACGAATGCATTGACAAAAACACCTTTGTCATACAATTTTCTCCAGAAAATTAGTGCGGTGTCTACATCACCAACGATGATGGGNACAATACCGGTTGGGCTATGGTAGACATTGAACCCGAGTTCNGCGAATCCTTTTCTCATTTTATCAGAATTTGAAATGAGTTTTGCAACTAGCTCNGGTTGTTCTTGGAGAATTTCAAGTGCAACCAATGCTGCGGCGCAAGATGCGGGTGTTGGGCTCGCACTGAATATGAGTGCTGGAGAATGATGTTTCAAGTAATTGATTACGCGCTCAGGACCGGCAACGAATCCTCCTAGAGAAGCAAATGTCTTGGAGAAAGTTCCCATCGTGAGATCAGTTTTATGGGTCAGATTATAGAGTGATGCTGTACCTCTGCCGCCATCACCAATAACGCCGGTTGCATGCGCATCATCCACAAGTACTCTTGCGCCATACTTTTCAGCCATTTCAATGATTCCGGGTAATTCAACCACTTCACCTGAAACAGAGAATACACCATCGGTTACGATCAATTTGCCAGCACTATCAGGAATGCGTTGCAGCGTTTTTTCCAAATCTTCGATATCATTATGCTTATAGCGAACGAATTCAGCAAATCCACCTTTTGCAAGCATTGCACCATTGATGATACATGCATGATTTTCTTTATCGGAAATCACATAATCGCCTTTGCTGACTAGACCGCTGATGACACCAAGCGCAGTTTGATAACCTGTGGAGTACAAAAGGCAGGATTCATATCCCAAGAATTTTGCAAGAGCTTCCTCGAGGCGAATATGAAGGTCGATTGTACCTGTAAGATATCTTGATCCGGAGCAACCAGTTCCATATCTATTGATTGCATCGATAGCGGCCTGTCTAACTCTTGGATGAGCTGTCAGACCGAGATAATTATTAGAGCCGGCCATGATGACTTTACGGCCTTCGATGGAAACAACAGGTCCTTCATTTTCCTGGATTTCACGGAAATATGGGTACAGACCCAATGCTTTTACTTCATCGGCTCTTGTAAAATCAATACATCTTTGAAAAATATCCATGCTATACCTTATTCGATTTGCTCAATTATAATCAGTTTAATACAAAGAAATTACTCAATTTATGGCATTCTTCATAGCAAAGCGGTCAAGAATGACCATGCTTCCTATTCGTAATCAATGAATACGGGTTCTGATAATTTCCCGTATTTATCCACGGCATGAACCATTGCTGAGAATGGTTTTGACTTATCTTTTGGTCTGATCGAAAATTTCTGATTGGTATTAAATCCGTCTTTTGCATCAAAATCCGCTCTATTGTCTTGGGCCGCAATTACATTCATTGCTGTACCTTCGGCAAAGATGATTTTGCAGCTATTTGGTTTGCCATCATGCTTGCCGAATGATCTTACAAACACTTCCACTTGTCCCTCTTTATTTGTTTTTCCGATTATCTGAGGAGGATCAAATGATCTGATTCGAATCGAATACGATTTCCCTATNAGTTTACCATTGATCAGTCTTTCGAAATAAACCACTGACCCGGTATCTTCGATATCCGGTTTAAATGTAAATGGTTTTCCTTGCTGATTATCCTCTAAAATTCTTTGAGAATTTTTCAAAATTGCTCGAGCATCCAAATTATTGGATGTTGGCATTTCCGGGTTGAATTTGTACAAAGTAAATGGGTACATGAAATTGGGAATTATTGGATCATTTAATTTTTTTGGATCAACAATGAATTCTGTTGTAACTTCTTTATTGTCATATCTTCTTTTGCTTGTTACTTTAACAGTCATGGCATTGCTTGCCGGAGCTACACCTCCAACAATTATTTCTCCCTGGCGATAATCCATCAAAGAAGCAGTTCCCGACATATCTTTATTTCTATACACTACACTCACAATGGGCTTTTCTGCGTAATCATTTGGGGTATAAATTCCTTGCACAAAAATCTTGGTTCGCCATTCTTGATATGCCATGACTTCCATTTTGGCTTGTTGTGGCTGAAGAGTAAATTCTTGTTCTATGACCGGCACACCAAACTTCTGCCCATTTGCATCAGCAATTGCTGGTGCAGGTTGCTGTTGGATTTGTGGGGGTTGTAATATCATGCGAGTGAAAGTGGTTTCAGCGGGCATATATACAATTTTCGGAGGCGCTTCACCCAGTCCTTCAGTCAAGATTGAGATACTGAATCTTGCCTCAGTTTGCAAGGTTGCATCGGTGCTTTTGAGCAATTGTTGCAATTCAGGATTTTTTCCGCTGATGAATGGTTTTGCTTTTGCTTTCACGGTAACAACATAACTCAAGGATCTATTCAATGCAGAAAGCATTGAAATCGGAGGATGCCATGAAAAGAAGACTAGTTTTTTTGTTGAATCATAGACAATGCTAAAATGCTCACCTTCTTTGGAAGCCACTTGTATCACTTCATCATTATTTTGATCCTCGACTATGCATTCGAAAGAAATGTCACTGACATTACCTGTCAAGAGTAAGACATTTGATGTATCGAGTTGTAGAATTGATGCACCTGTAGAATCCGTCGAAATTCTACTGAGGAGTGAGTTTTTCTCAGGTAATAATGAAAATGACTGTTGAAACAATGCCGTGATTGCATCCACGGCTTCGGATGATTTCCTCTCCTGCTTTCCCGGCAAGAGAAGGATGAGAGCGGAAAGATAGAGAACAAAATAAATTTCTGATCCCCTTCTTCTACCGGATTTATTCACCTTTATGGACATAACCCTTGACCACTGTATCTGCGATTATTTTTTCCAATTCTCTTCGAACAGCAAATTCTATTTCTTCTTTTCTGAGTTCCTGAGCTGATTTAGAAAGTGATTCCACTATGGCATTGAATGACTTGAATTGTTCTCCCGTTTGCTTCAATGTTTCTATGAGTTCTGGATTGGGAGCAATTGCTTGTGCAGCTATTTGCACAGAATCTCTAGTCGTAGAAATCAAGGCTTCTTGTCTCATGCTCATATCTTGCATTGCATCCGTGATTTGTTCTAAACGAACAGCCATGGCAGCATAATCTCTGGAAATCTCTCCCACTTCTCTCAACAATTCTGAAAATTCCCTACTTCTTTCAGCATTGCTTTGTTCATCACCTTCTTCCTCATCAAGTGGTGAAAAAAACATGATGAAGAACATCATGCCAAGGAGAATTGCTTCAAGTGAAATACTGGAAACAACAATCCAGTCCGGGATTGAATCATAAATTCTTCTTAATCCAACTGTGACAAGGAGAATGGCTGCACCGAAATACACGAACGAATTAATGGTGGAATAGTAGAATCTATTGATAATTTCCTGCAACCACAATGAGGTTCCTGACATTGTTCCGAGAGGATATAAAACATTCACCTCTTGCACGGAAAATCTCTTTAACTCGGTTTCTTTAGTACATATTCTCCACATGAGCATTGTGGCTGAAAATGAACTCATCTGTCTTTCGAATCGCAATTCGCGAAAGATGTCACGAATGACTGAACGACCTTCAAGAGTGGCAAGTGTTGATAATTCTCTCATGGAGTATTCCTAAAGGATTTATTCCCTAATGAATGGTTTGAACCAAACTTCGCCTGCGCTCACGGAGAATCCACATCGAAGGAAAAGCTCTCGAACCAGTTCCGTATTTCCTCGCATTCCGCCCTGCAAAGCGAGATCAATCATCGCAGATCCCGCAACCGGCAATTGCAAACCGAATGAACCATAGTATTCATCGATATCGATTCCATTGACCGAATAATACAATTGATTCCAACCGGCTCCGAAATTGAATTGTACTTTGTCAATATAATCAGTACCCAATTGATATGATCTCAATCTTGAAAATCCGAGCGAAATTCTTCTTCCGGAGCGGAAAAGTGATTTACCTTGAGAATAGGAAATCCCTGATAAATCCTGCAATTCAATATCGCCGGCCATCATCCATCTACCTGAAACATAACTCAAGCCAAAGCCCAATTGCATGGGTAATGTCGAAACACCTTTTTGCATGAAAACGGTATCATAAGCCACACCGCCAGTATTGAGCGTGCTTTGTCTGAAATCCGAATCATATTCCAAATCAGAATAGATGCTAGCACCTGCACCAAGCGTCAAGCCTTTGGTCGGATTAGCGGATATGCCCAGCTTGAGTCCCGATCCAAAGAAGCGATCCGTTCTTTGATTCACTGAAATGAATGGCTGAGTATATAATTCTGTTTGAATCACTCTGCTGATATTACCGAATAATCTCATCGCGGCAAATCCAACGGAAATTCCCTGCATGGGTTTCCATGAACTACCAATGAAAGCGGCACTCACACCGCCTTTTCCATAATTGAGTGCACCGCCCGAAAGATCGGTCAATCCACTGATGCCGGCTTGCACGGGAGTCAATACAGAATATTGCACCACACTGAATGGATAAATTCCACCGGAAATGGTGATTCCCATCGCGGTATCCACTTGAAAAGTGGCGGCAATGCCATCAAGTTTTCCAAAATTCTGTGATGCCGACAAATCCTGTTGCTCAATGGCAGTCTGGGTAAATCTAAATCCAATTTGCAATCGAGTCAATTTAGATTCAGACCACATTGCGGGATTAGCAATATTTACCGCATGGAAAGATGGAACCGCATACTGAGTTCCACCAAGCCCATCATAATATGCTCCCATGGATTGTCTGATATCACCAATTCCGAAAATCGAATAATTCGATCCTCCCTGTTGGGCTTTTATTGCTTGATTGCTCAAGAATGCAGAACATAGTATGCAAAAAATCACTCGTATCATACTTTCTTTCCAATAATATCGCCGGAGGCTGATTCACGCTTGATGATGCCCCATAATTGATCTCTTCCAAGACCTGTCTCAGAAGAATAAGGAAGCACATCAATGCAATGAGAGCAAAATTGAACTAAACCTTTGATTTGCTCTCTTCTTTCATCAACCATTGTGGGTTTTATTTTATCACATTTCGTGAGTATGATTGTGTACTTGATTCCATGCATTTCAAGCCATTCAATCAGGCCCATGTCAATTTGGGATGGATCATGTCTACTGTCGAGCAGCAAACAAACCATCCTCAACTGATCTCTGTCTTCAAGATAGGAATAATTCAGTTTTGAAAATTCCAGTCTTTTGGTTTTTCCAACGGATGCATAACCGAATCCGGGAAGATCCACCAACATCCATACTTGCTCAACCATGAAGAAATTAATCTGTTGCGTCTTTCCCGGCGTTGAACTTGTCAATGCCAGTTGCTTTCTTCGGACAATGCTATTGATCAAAGAGGATTTCCCAACATTTGAGCGACCAATGAAGGCAATCTCAGGAAATTCACTGTTGGGAAAATGGACAGGCGCAGATGCACCCGTAAAAAAATCAGCTTGAACATGTTTCATAGAATCACATATTGGGTCCGAGCATGTCTTCAGGACGTACCCATTGATCAAAATCTTCGCCTTTCACAAGACCAAGTTCCATTGCCGCATCACGCAAAGTCCCACCGGATTTATGCGCATGTTTGGCGATTTTCGCGGCATTGTCATAACCAATATGTGTGTTCAATGCAGTGACTAGCATGAGCGTATTTTGATTATAATATTCCAATTTTTCTACATTTGCTTCGATGCCCGTCGCACAATGTTCATTGAACATATTGCAGCCATCAGCTAAGAGTCTGATGCTTTGCAGTACATTATAAATGATCACGGGCTTGAACACATTGAGTTCAAAATTACCCGAAGCACCACCCACATTTACTGCAGTATCATTGCCAATCACTTGCGCTGCAATCATTGTCATCGCTTCAGATTGCGTTGGATTTACTTTTCCCGGCATGATTGAACTTCCGGGTTCATTTTCCGGAATGGAAATCTCACCAAGTCCACAACGAGGACCCGATGCCATCCAGCGAATATCATTCGCGATTTTCATGAGTGAACAAGCAAGTGTTTTCAATGCACCATGTGCAAAAACGAGTGCATCATGTGCGGCGAGTGATTCGAACTTATTTGGCGCAGTGATGAATGGAAGACCTGTCAATTCTGCGATAGTTTTTGCACCGCGAACTGCAAATTCAGGATGTGTATTGAGTCCTGTTCCCACCGCGGTACCACCCAATGCCAATTCGTATAATCCACCAAGAGCATATTCAATGCGTGCGATATCATTTTTCAATTGTTGTGCATAACCGGAAAATTCTTGTCCCAATGTGATTGGCGTTGCATCCATGAGATGCGTTCTTCCGCTTTTGATATACTTTGCAAATTCTTGTGCTTTTGCTTCACATGTTCCTTTGAGGGTTTGNACTGCNGGAAGAAGNGAATGCACTATTTGCTCCACGGCCGCTATATGCATTGCCGTTGGAAATGTATCATTTGAACTTTGTGATTTATTGACATCATCATTTGGATGAATTGGTTTTTTCGAACCCATTTCCCCACCGGCCATTTCAATTGCGCGATTGGATATGACTTCATTTGTATTCATGTTGGTTTGCGTTCCACTTCCGGTTTGCCACACGGAAAGAGGAAAATGCGCATCAAGTTTTCCGGCTATCACTTCATCGGCAGCTTGCACGATGAGGTCTTTCTTTTCTGAAGGAAGAATTCCTACTTCACAATTCACCATTGCGGCGGCTTTTTTCAAAATGCCGAGTGCTCTGATCAATTCGCGTGGCATGCGCTCGATGCCAATTGCAAAATGATGAAGTGATCTGGCTGTTTGTGCGCCATAATACATGGATGAAGGCACCTCAATCGGGCCCATAGAATCGGTTTCAATTCTTGTCGACATATTCATTTCCATACATTGTGGTGAATGTAATGTCAGCGTAATTTAGATACGCTGACCACTGTATTGATTTGTTGTTTGACTTCTTGTTTCTGACCCGAATTAGCATCTTTGACCATTGCATCCAATTCGGTGAGCACATCATTGTTTTTGAGAATTGTTTCACCAGTTTCGACATCAACAATGGTTTTACCTGATCCCTCAAAACGAGTTGAATTCAATTTGAATTCGATGCCTTTTGGCAACTTCGTTGGAATTTCTGTTTCGGCTGTGAGGATNGCATTCACAATTGCAACTTTTCTTCCATTGAATTGATGGATCGAGCCTAAGGTATATGTTACCGTATTTGTGACGGTAAGAATTCCGGATACGGGAATCACATCCACTTTAGTCCAGTTTTTTGAACCTTTCAAATCGCCTTCATCGGGGAATGTTTGATATTCCTGTTGCATGGGCATTTGGAAAAATTGTGCTTTCACTTGTTGCATCAATTGATCTTTCATTTTTTCGGGAATTGAATCCTTTTTTGCTCCCAGCATTTGATTCACGATTGCATTCAATCCAAGCACTTCTTCGACTTTCCCGAACTTGCTCACATTTGCAACAACCTCTGCACCTATTATGCTGCTATATTGAACGAATTCCGGATTCTTTCGATCAGCTGATTTACCTGAATTGAATTGCATGGACATTGTTTCCCCGGGTTTTTGAGGATTCGGTCCTTTTTCATTGACTATCATGCTATCTATGCGAATACTCATTTCAACAGAGCCATCACCATTGATTTTGCGGATGATTTTGGTATATGTTTGCGTAATTTCTTGTTCGAGCGCAAGACCATTTCTTTTGATACTGTTTTTTTGAGTCACTTTGAATTGTGAAGTGTCACCTACTTTTGGTGCATAGAAGAAGGACTTCATCTTAAAATCATTGACCTTTGGTGCATTTTGAACGGCTTCGAATGACCATGCTTTTGGTCCTTCAAGCGGTTCTGCAGGTTTATCGGCATCATTGCAAGAAGTAAGAAGAAATAGAATCATTCCAAAAGTTAGGATAGATCCCCTGAGTCGAGTTACGATCAATTCCATTTGTAGCGTCCTAAAAGTGTCCAAGTAGATTCTGTTTTGATGTCTTGAGTGAACTGTTCTCTTTTATATTGAGCAGTGACTTTTGCATTGTATTTGATACTGATCTTCTTCACCCATCCGGATGAATTCATTTCCATTCTAATCACGCCATTCCCATTTGCTTCCTGAATGGGTACAGGTGCCGGAATACCAAAAAATCGTACATCATCATTTTTGACGGGAGTGAGCGCTTTTGACACTGCTTCAAGTACATATTCACCTTTGGAATATTCCGCAATTCGAACATCAACCGTATCGATGAAGTCGATTCCATCGAGCCTCAATTTGATTGGTCTTTTCCAAATGGAATCAGGTGCGATCACAATTTTNCCTGCAATCAACTGTTTGGAAACATCGGCAATCCAAGCAGCTTGTTCATCTTTCAANGCATGCATCCACGTAAATTTCTGCGCTGTGTCAAGTGCATCTTTACCTTCNTTGATNATATAATTTCGTAGCCAGATGAGGTCTCCCGGTTGATCTACTCCGATCACATCAATCACTTCTGTTTTGGGTGAATAGACCAAAGCAAATTGATGATTGAGCAATGCCATATTTGCAATTGCATCAGGGAATTCAGTATTGACAGTTGCAGCTTTGGGATTTTGAGAATCATAGAGCAATTGAGCAGGGCCATCGAAGAATGCATATTTCATGGAATCTATATTACAAACGATTGCAAGACCATCAATGCCGGAGGGCTGAGGAGACTGTGGAGATTGCGTAAAATTATACTGCAATTTTCTTTGATATTGTTTGCCAATACTATCGCGATACATTCTGTTCACGACTGTTTTTTCATCCATCACATAGGATGCATACACATTGTCTTTGAAGTCCACTCTTAGTGCATATTTCAGTTCAGGAGCCTTTTCTCCCTTAGTTGCGGATTGAGCNGAAGATGCTAGNGGCATCATGCAACAGANTATGAAACATGTCGCTATATAGCTTTGAAAGATNTTCATGATGCTATGTCCTTTGNTTGTACGGTCTGAAAAAGTGTCCACGAAGCGAGTGTCATTCCATCCCAAATTTCTCCATGTTGAATCATGGATATACACTCATCCATATTCACATGTATGA
>JGI25922J50271_10000430_pt1 | contig 12294 bp, 14 predicted proteins | sample LauGreSu1BDMLBDD_2_FD_50271 | JGI IMG/M metagenome (IMG submission 50271) | reverse complement strand
TTATCAAACCACTTTTCAATACCAAGGTTAAAAAGCATTAAAGAAAATACAGCTACAAAAATTGATGGTGCGGCTGTTACAAAAATAAAATATTTTATAAAATTTAAATTTGTACTTAATCCTGTGATTTCTTTAGACTTATAAAAAAAAACTATGAGTTTTCTAATAATTAAGAAAAGCAAAACACATATAATGGATATGTTTATTATTAATAGAACCTGAATGTTATTTTCATTTAACTGAATAAAACTTGTTCCGGAAAATGTATAAAGGGTGAAAATTCCAAAAATGATTGAAAGAAAAGTACTAATGTATAAAAGTAAATTTGAAGTTAATATTTTTTTAATCATTTTTTTATGAGTTACTGCGCTATAATTCTAGCTGCTGGCAAAGGTCATAGATATTCAAAAACTGTACCAAAGCAATATACATTATTTGATAATGAATTAATAATAAATTACTCTATTAAAATATTTTCTGAAATAAGCTCAATAAAAAAGATAATTTTGGTAATTAACAAGCAACAATTTAAAAAATTTAAAAACCAGGTTTATAAAAATAAAAAAGTTACAATAATTCAGGGTGGAAAAGAAAGGAAGGATTCAGTATTTCTTGCTCTTTCAAAATTGAAAAGCGGTAATTATAAAAAAGTTTTAATACATGATGCGGCAAGACCATTTTTAAAAAAAAAACTAGTTAATAAAATTATTAAGTTTTCTAAAAAAAATGAAGCTGTAATTCCTTGCATATCAAATACTGACACAATAGTTTTTAAAAATAAAATTTTAGACAGAAAAAAAGTGCTTTCTATTCAAACACCTCAATGTTTTTCTTATAAGAAAATATTTTTTTTACACAAAGAATATAAAAATAAAAAATTTAGTGACGAGTCTTCTTTATTTTTTTATAAAAATTTAGCAGTTAAAAAAATTCTGGGTGACCATAATAATATTAAAATTACTATTAAAGACGATATAATTAATGATCAAAACATTTCCTATGGAATTGGCTATGACATTCATAAATTAGAGAAAAATTATAAATTGTACTTAGGAGGAATACACATCCCTTATTCAATGGGGACAGTTGGGCATTCTGATGGTGACCCTGTGATTCATGCATTAATAGATTCTCTTTTGGGGTCTAAAAAGTTGGGTGATATAGGAACTCTGTTTCCAAATAATAAAAAATTTAAAAATAAAAGATCAACTTTTTTTTTGAAAGAAATCATTAATCTACTAAAAATTAAAAATATTAAAATTAACAATATTGATATTAATATTATTGCTCAACAACCAAATCTTAAAAAATATAAAAAAATTATATCAAATAATCTTTCTAAAATTTGTGATATCAGTGAAAAACAAATAAGTGTAAAAGGAAAGACAACTGATAGACTTGGTAATATTGGAAAAAACAAAGCTATTGCTTGCGAGGTAATATCATCTGTATCAAATAATTAATCTTAATAAAAAAATTTTTACTTTGTTTGGAATTGGTTTTTTACCTCTTCCAGGAACGATGGCATCACTTATTACTATAATTATTTATTATCTCTTTTATAATTATCTTAATACTATTTTTTTTTTATTTTTTATTATTCTTGTTTTATTTTATTCATTCTACTTTTTAAATAAAACATTAAATCAATCTTTTTCATCATCGGATCCAAAAGAAATTGTTGTAGATGAATTAATCGGGCAATCAATACCCCTTCTTATATGTGGAAATAATTTTTTTTTAATAATACTATCTTTTTTATTATTCAGACTTTTTGATATTAGCAAACCATGGCCAGCAAGTTATTTTGATTTAAAAATTAAAAATGCGACTGGTGTAATAATGGATGATATTATCGCTGGAATATATACATTTTTAATCATTTATTTATGCATATAAATAAGAAAATAAAAAACCTAACAACAATTCTAAAAAAAAATAAAATTAAAATTTCAGTAGCAGAATCCTGCACAGGCGGGCTAATTAGTTATAACTTAACTAAAATTTCTGGTGCATCAAAATATTTTGAAATTGGGGCAGTTACTTATTCAAATAAATCAAAGCTTAACTTTCTTAAAGTAAAACGAAAAACTTTAACAAAGTATGGATCAGTAAGTGCGGAAACATGCAAAGAGATGTGCAAAAATTTACTTAAAATTTCCAAAACGAATATTGCAATATCCGTAACAGGTATTGCCGGTCCAGATGGTGGTACTAAAAAAAAACCAATAGGACTTGTTTACGTAGGTATGTGTAGCCAAAAAAAAATAGAAATAACAAAGTTTAATTTTAATAAAAATTTATCAAGAACAAATGTACAAAATAAAACTTTAATAGAAACTATTAAATTATTAGANAATCATATTAAAATTTTATAGTTTCTTTGGCTCTTTGCTCAAAAGAATTTAAAATTTTTTCAAAACCATAATTAAAAAACTTACTAAATAAAATATTAATAATAGGATTTTTTAATTCGATATCTATAAAAAAAACTACATTACAAGATTTTTTGTCAATTTCTTCAAATTCCCAAATATTTATTAATTTTTTAATATTTCCGCTTATAGACGTTACTGCAATTTTTGAATTTTGATTATTATAAATTACTTCGCTAGTATAAATTTCTCTAAAAGACTTAAAGCCTATATCTAAATCCGCTATAATTTTTAAGTCTCCCTTATTTTTTTCAATTGTTAAAATTTTTGAATTTATACACCAGGGTAAAAAAAATTTATAATCATCAATTTTTAAAACTAATTCTATAAGATCTTTTCTAGAATAATTAAATTTTTTTGTAATTTTTTTAACTGGCAATTTAAATTAGTTTGTTAATTCTTTTTTTTTTCAAAACATCAAAATCTTCTGANGCATGATAAGAGGATCTTGTTAATGGACTTGAGGAAACTAATAAAAAACCTTTTCCTTCAGCGATTAATTTATAACTTTCAAACTCCTCAGGAGTTATAAAATTTTTTATCGGATAATGTTTTGTGCTCGGTTGCAAATACTGCCCAATAGTCAAAAAGTCCACTCCTGCTACTCTTAAGTCATCCATAACCTGCATGATCTCTTCTTTAGTTTCGCCTAAACCCACCATTAGACCTGATTTAGTGAAAATTGTTGAATCATAATCTTTAACTTTCTTCAATAAATCTAAAGATTGAAAATAACGAGAACCAGGTCTTACTTTTAAATAAAGTCGAGGGATAGTTTCTAAATTATGATTAAAAACATCAGGCTTTGCGTCTGCAACAATTTTATAAACGTCCCCTTTTCTTAAAAAATCAGGCGTTAAAACTTCAATTGTTGTCTTATTGTTATATTGCTTAATTTCAGAAATAACGTTTGCGAAATGTTTTGCACCCCCATCTTCTAAATCATCTCTATCAACTGATGTTATAACNACATGTAATAAATTTAAATCCTTAACACTTTGTGCAATTTTTTTAGGCTCAAGAAGATCTAATGNTTGAGGAATGCCGGTTTTAACATTACAAAAAGCGCAAGCTCTAGTGCAGGTATCACCCATAATCATAAATGTTGCATGTTTTTTACTCCAACATTCATTAATATTAGGACAGGAAGCTTCTTCACAAACTGTAATAAGATTATTTTTTTTAAGAATATTTTTAGTCTCTGTATATTCTTGGGAGTAGCTAGCTTTTACTTTAATCCAGGCTGGTTTTTTTTGAATTGGATTATCAATATTATTAACTTTCTCAGGATGTCTAGCTGTCATTTTTGATTAATAATATAAATCTTTTCGCCTTTTTTACCCAACACAAAATAATCTCTATATATTTCATCTAAATAATCTTTATTTATATTTACGGATAAAAAATCATTTTTTTTGGTTAAAAAATTAATTTCTTTTTTAATTTCTAAATTTTTTTCTTGAAAATCATTTAATAATATTTTTTTTTTAAAGTATTCAATAAGACCCCTATCGCCACCAAAAAAATTAAAAATAATATATAAAATTATTAAAAGAATAATAAAAAAAAATTTTCTTTCAGAAATCGAATTAACTAAATTGCTCATTTTAATTTTGACATTTCAGATTTTTTTCCAATCTCCTCTTCTATTCTTAATAGCCTATTATACTTTGCAACTCTCTCAGACCTTGCTAGAGATCCTGTTTTGATTTGAGAAGACTCGGTTGCTACCGCTAAATCAGCAATAAAAGTGTCCTCACTATCACCGGATCGATGAGAAATGATTGTATTAAAATTATTTTTTTTAGCAAAATTGATGACTTCTAAAGTTTCTGTAACTGTACCAATTTGGTTTGGTTTAATTAAAATTGCATTGGCAGCTAATTCCTTAACGCCTTTTTTTAAACGAATTAAATTAGTTACAAACAAATCATCGCCCACAATCTGAATTTTTTTTCCTAACTCTTTTGTCAATTTTTTCCAAACATTCCAATCATCTTCAAAAACTGGATCTTCTATAGAAACAATTGGAAATTTATTGCATAATTTTTTATAATAATTAATCAATTCTTCTGAAGTCACAGCTTTTTTGTCTTCTTTAATTTTATATTTTCCAGAACTATAAAGCTCGTTTGCAGCAACATCTAAACATATATTAATATCTCTGCCTATTTTTAAACCTGATTTTTTAACTGCTTTAATTATATATTCTATTGCTTTTTCATCGCTATCAAATGAAGGAGCAAAACCACCTTCATCGCCAAGATTGGTATTAAATTTTTTTAATTTTAATTCTTCTTTTAAATTTTGAATAACCAAAAAAGACATTCTTAAACAGTCTTTAAAAGATTTTGCGCCATCAGGCCTAATCATGAACTCTTGTATTTGCAGAGAGTTATTTGCATGAGCTCCTCCATTAATTATATTTAACATTGGAAATGGTAATTTGTTTTTATTGTTACCACCTAAATATTTATATAATGGGATATCATTATATGCTGCGGCTGCTTTAGCGTTCGCGATAGAAACTCCCAAAATAGCATTAGCTCCTAATCTTTTTTTACTTTCAGTTCCATCGAGTTTAATTAAAAGATTATCTATTTTTTTTTGATCCAAAACGGATAAGCCTATAATTGCTCTATTAATTTCTACATTAATATTCTTTACAGCGTCTAAAACACCTTTTTTTAAATACTCTTTACTTTGGTCTCTAAGTTCATGAGCCTCGTAAGATCCAGTAGAGGCTCCTGACGGAACTATTGATTGGCCTATAGAGCCATCGGCTAATATGACTTCTGCTTCTACTGTTGGAAAACCTCTGCTGTCAAAAACCTGTCTTGCTTTAACTTTTTTAATAACTGACATTATTATTTTGACTTAATTAATTTATCTATTCCTATTAAATCCTTAAGCAAGTTCTCTAGACTGCTAAGTGGGATCATATTTGCCCCATCAGATGGTGCTTTGTCTGGATCATTATGTGTTTCTAGAAAAATTGTAGAAACTCCAACTGCAACGGCAGCTCTTGATAATGAACTAACAAATTGTCTTTCTCCGCCGCTGCTATCTCCTTTGCCTCCAGGCTGTTGAACGGAATGAGTGGCGTCATAAACCACTGGATAACCAAAATCTGCTAAAATTGATAATGAACGCATGTCAGAGACTAATGTGTTGTATCCAAAGCTGACACCTCTTTCTGTAATTAATATTTTATCATTTCCGCTTTCTTCTATTTTTCTAATAACATTCTTCATGTCCCAAGGAGCTAAGAATTGTCCTTTTTTAACATTAACTACTTTATTTGTTTTGGCAGCGGCAACCAATAGGTCTGTTTGTCTGCATAAAAAAGCTGGTATTTGTATGACATCAACAACTTCGGAAACTATTTTGCATTGTTCTTCATTATGAACATCGGTCAATATAGGAACATCTAAATCTTTTGAAATGTAGTCAAATATAGATAAAGATTTATCAAGTCCTACGCCTCTTTTAGATTTTAAACTTGTTCTATTAGCTTTGTCGAAAGAACTCTTAAAAATAAATCCGATCTTCAATTTACTAGTTATTTCTTTAATTTTTGAAGCAATCATATGACAATGATCTTTGCTTTCAATTTGGCAAGGTCCGGCAATTAAAGTTAAAGGAAGGTCATTACCCAAATTTAATTTTTTAATTTTAACAATTTTATTTTTCATCAATTTAAATTTTTATTTTTAATAGCGGCGTTAATGAAAGATATAAATATTTTATGAGGGGAAAATGGTCTTGATTTTAGCTCCGGATGAAACTGAACACCAACAAACCAAGGATGATCTTTAAGTTCTATGGCTTCTGGTAACTTTCCGTCTGGTGAATTAGCTGAAAATATAACACCTTTTTTTTCTAACATTGATTTATATGAACTATTTACTTCATATCTATGTCTATGTCTTTCATGAATTAGGCTCTTGTTGCTATAAATTTTATAAAGCAATGAATCTTTTTTAACTTTTGCAGGGTATGAACCTAATCTCATTGAACCACCAATTTTATACTTTTCTCCTTTTAAAATTTTTTTTCCTTTTATCCATTCTTCCATAAGACAAACTACGGGATGTTTAGTCTTGGATAATTCTGTAGAATTTGAATTTTTTAGACCCAATAAATTTCTTGCAAGCTCTATAACTGCTATTTGCATTCCAAAACAAATTCCGAAAAAAGGAATTTTTTTAGTCCTTGCTAAATATACAGATAAAATTTTACCTTCAACACCACGTTTTCCAAAACCTCCTGGTATCAAAATTCCATTTGTTTTTCCTAATTTATTTTCTAAATCTTTTAAATTTTTAATATCAGAAGACTCAATCCAATTAAGATCTAAATTAATATTATTGTAAACCGAAGCATGAATTAAAGCTTCATTCAAAGATTTATAAGCATCCTTTAAATGCGTGTATTTACCTACAATAGAAATTTTAACATTATTTTTTTTACTACTAAGTTTTTTATTAAAAGATTTCCAATTTTCTAATTTCGGAGTTTTTTTATTAACAATTCCAAAGTGGTCTAATATTTTTTTATCTAATCCTTCTTCTTGATATTTAATTGGAACTTCATAAATTGATTTAACATCAATAGATTGGAATACATTTGATTTTTCTACATTGCAAAATAGTGCGATTTTAGCTTTTTCCTCATTAGGAATTAAACTTTCAGAACGACATAAAATCATATCAGGCTGAATACCTATGCTTCTTAATTCTTTTACGGAATGTTGTGTTGGCTTTGTTTTTAATTCAGCTGCACTTTTAATATAAGGAACTAACGTCAAATGAATAAATAAACAATTTTTACTTCCAACTTCATTTGAATACTGCCTTATAGCTTCTAAAAATGGCAGACTTTCAATATCTCCTACTGTTCCTCCTATTTCGCAAATTACNAAATTTTCATTAGTTAAATCACTAGTAATAAATTTTTTTATTTCATCTGTAACATGCGGAATAATTTGAACTGTTGATCCTTTATAATCACCATTTCTTTCTTTGGTTATTATATTCTGGTAAATTTTACCTGTAGTAATATTATCTGATTTTTTTGAATTTATTTCTGTAAACCTTTCGTAATGTCCAAGATCAAGATCGGTTTCCGCTCCATCTTCAGTTACATAGACTTCTCCATGTTCATAAGGATTCATTGTGCCTGGATCTATATTTAAGTAAGGATCTAATTTCCTAATTCTTACTTTGTATCCTCTAGATTGTAATAACGTAGCTATAGAAGCAGAAGCAATACCCTTGCCAAGAGATGAGACCACGCCGCCGGTAACAAAAATAAAACGGACCATGGAAGTTTATTATAGATTATTTAACAATAATCACAAAGAAAATAGTAAACTAAATTATTTTGAATTTGGAATTTTTGGTTGAGAATTGTTATTTTTTTTATCTAATTGCTCAATCTTATCAATAATAGATTTTTGAGAAATATCTTTTTTATTAATAAGCGTAAGAGAAATGCTTGTTAAAATAAATAAAAATGCGACTATTGCAGTAAATTTAGTCAAAAAATTTCCAGCTGATCTAGATGACATTAGATTGTCGCTATTACCTCCTATTCCTAAAGCTCCACCATCTGATTTTTGAAGCAATACCGATCCAATCAAAAGAACAGCTATAGTAATGTGAATTATTAATAATAAAGTTTGCATAAATTATTTAAAGTAATTTTTTATAATCTTAATAAAGCTTTTGCTTTTTAATGACGCTCCTCCAATTAAAAAACCTGATATTAAACCAATCTTACCTAAAGTTGCAACATTATCTGTGGTTACAGATCCTCCATATAGCATTATAGGTGAATTAACCTTGTATTTTTCTTTTAAAAATTTTTTTAAATTTCTATAAATTTTATCTAAATAGTTGTTGGTGGGAACAATTCCAGTTCCAATTGACCAAATTGGTTCGTAGGCAATAATTAAATTATTAAAATTAATTTTGTTTACATCCAAAGAGCTTAAAATTTGTTTTTTTAAAACATTCAATGATGATCCNTTATTTTTTTGTGANAGATTNTCACCAATACAAAAAATAATTTTTAGCTTATTTTTTAAAGAAATATTTATTTTTTCCTTAATAGTNTTAAAATCTTCATCTATTAATCTTTTTTCTGAATGGCCAATAATAACATAGTTGGCNCCTGAATCTTTTAACATCTTGGCNCTTAACTGTCCTGTATACGGGCCATTGTTTAGATTTATCTTGCTAATATCTTGGGCGCCAAAATCTATTAATTTACTTTTTATTTTTATTCTAAAAGAAGTTAATAAATTTGAAGGTGGACAAAATATAATTTTTTTAAATTTATAAATTGTATTTTTTTTAAAAAAATTAAGAACTCTTTCTATTTCACTAATAGAATTATGATTTCCGTTCATTTTCCAATTGGCAATGAAATATATAGTTTTGTTCATAAATCAGTTATATCTAAACTAAAATAATCATTATTTAAAATAGTAAATGTTATCATCCTTAAGAAAATTCTCAGAAACAATAATAGCTAAATTTTTTATATTATTGATTGCTTTAAGCTTTGCATTCTGGGGTATAAATGATTTTTTTAGATCAGGTTATAACAATACTGTTGCAGAAATTGATGGCGAAGAAATATCTTTTAATCAATTCTTAAAAGAATTTAATAAAATAGTTAAAAATAATAATATTGAATCTGAAAAAATTGCGATTAAAAAAAATATTCACATACTTGCTATATCTAATATTGTATCGGAAAAACTTTTAAAAATTCATGCAAAGAAACTAGGAGTTTTTATTGATGATACAACGATAGCAATAGAGATTAAAAGTAGTCAAGAATTTAAAGACAAAGAGGTTTTTTCAAGAACTAAGTATGAAAAGTTTTTATTAGAGAGAAATATAAATTCAAAAATTCTTGAAGAGCAAATTAATAAAAATCTTAAAAAAAAATTAATTACAGAATCAATTTCTGGATTTATTCCTAATAATAAAAAAATTTCAGAAATAGCATTACAAAATAAAATAAATATTTTATATGAAGATTTTCTTAGGAAAAATTATAAAATAATAATTAATGAAAAACAATTAAACAATTATCTAAAAGATATTTAAAAAATGATCTTTTCTAGTTTTAATGAATTTAAAAAAAATTTAAAAAAAAAAAATTTTTCACAAATTTACGCAATTAAAACTAAACCAAAATTAGAAACAATTGAGAAATTAATTAAATTAGTCTCCTTAAATAAAGATAGTTTTATATTTGAATCTGTTGAAAAAGTTAAAATTAGAGGTCGGTACACTATATTTGGTTTCAATCCAGATCTTATGATCGAAACTAAAAACAATCGTATTATTCAAAACACAAATAATAGAAAAATAACAATAAAAAAAAATCCATACAATTATTTAAATAAATTAATTAACAATTTTCATTTTAAAACTTCAAAAAAATTACCCATGATGTCAGCTATGTTGGCTGGTTATTTTAGTTATGACATCATTAGATTTAAAGAAAAAATTCCAAATAATTGTAAAGACGACTTAAAAATTCCAGATGTAAAATTGATACGTCCACAACTAATAATCATTCACGATAATGAAAAAAACAAAATATTTTTCATTCAAAATATTTATAGTTTAAAAAATATTAAAAATTTAAAAAAATTATATTTATTAAAATGCGATGAAATAAATAAATTTGTTGCTAAGATTAATAATACTTATAACTCAAAAGAACATTTAAATAAAAATAAGAAAAAAAATAAAATAATAAGCAATGTTAGCAAAAATTCTTTTTTAAATTCTATATCAAAAGCAAAAGAATTAATAAATAATGGAGAGATATTTCAGGTTGTATTAAGTCAAAGATTTGAAAGTATATTAAATAAAACGCCTATTAATTTTTATAAAAAATTAAGAATATTAAATCCATCGCCTTTTATGTTCTTTTTTAATTTCGATAATTTTAAAATAGCAGGTAGTAGTCCCGAGATATTAGTGAGAGTAAGAGATAATAAAATTACCATTAGACCTATTGCAGGGACTAGGCCTAGAGGAAGAAACTTTAAAGAAGACAATAAATTTCAAAAAGAACTTCTTAATGATAAAAAAGAAATTTCTGAACATCTTATGTTGCTTGATCTTGGACGAAATGATGTTGGTAAAGTTTCAAAAATTGGAACTGTAAAAGTTGATCAAAGTTTTAAAATTGAAAAATACTCTCATGTTATGCATATCGTTTCAAATGTTGTTGGCGATTTTGATAAGAAAAATTCATTATTAGACACTTTATTTTCTGGTTTTCCAGCAGGCACTGTTTCGGGTGCNCCAAAAATAAGAGCGATGGAAATTATTGATGATTTAGAAATGTCAAAAAGAAAATTATATGCTGGTGGCATTGGATATTTCACCCCTAATAAAGAAATGGATACATGCATTGCTTTAAGAACTGCTTTAATTATTGATAATAAAATCTATGTGCAATCAGGAGCTGGAATTGTCGCTGATAGTATTCCCTTAAATGAATACAAAGAAACAGTTAATAAAGCTAAAGCATTATTTGAGGCGGCTAAATAAATGAAAAAAATACTCTTAATAGATAATTACGATAGTTTTACTTACAATATTTTTCATTCTTTATCAGAATTAGGTTCAAAAGTTGAAGTTTACAGAAATGATAAAATATCTTTAGAGAAAATTTCAAAAAAGAAATTTGATAAAATTGTTATATCGCCTGGCCCAGGCCATCCTAATAGTTCCGGCATCTGCATAAATGTTGTCAAAAAATTTTATAAAAAAATTCCTATTTTAGGAATTTGTCTTGGCCATCAAATTATAGGTGCTGCTTTTGGTGGCGTAATTAAAAGAGCAAAGATTATAATGCATGGAAAATTAAGCAAAATTATTCACAATGGTTCAAAACTCTTNAATAAAATTCCTAAAAATTTTTACGCAACTAGATATCATAGNCTTATAATTGATAATAAAACACTAAATGAAGATTTTGAGATTTCGGCAAAAACTGAAGATAATATTATTATGGCTATAAATCATAAAGAATATCATCTTTATGGTATTCAATTTCATCCTGAAAGTATTAAAACAAGCTTTGGAGATGAAATTTTTAAAAACTTTTTAAAAATAAAATGAACATAAAAAATTTAATAACTAAATTAATTCTTAATAAAGATTTGTCTGACTCAGAATTAAATTATTTATTTAATAAAATTATCAATGCTGAAATTAATGAAAATTTAATATCTGCAATTTTAACTTTAATAACTAGAAATGGATTCAACTATAAAACCATTTTATCTGCTGCAAAAATTCTAAGAAAAAAATTAATTAGGATCAAAGTTCCAAAAAACTCAATGGATACTTGTGGTACAGGAGGCGATGGAAAGAATACACTTAATATTTCAACAGCTGCTGCAATTGTATTGGCTGGCTTAGGAGTTAATGTGGTGAAGCATGGAAATAGATCAGTAACGTCAAAATGCGGGTCAGCAGATGTTTTAGAAAAACTAGGAATTAATATACTAGAAAATAAAAAAAATTTAGAAAATAAAATAAATAAGGATAATTTCATTTTTTTATTTGCCCCAAATTATCACTTAGCAATGAAAAATGTCGCTTCTGTTAGAAAAAATCTTCCTTTTAAAACGATTTTTAATCTTTTAGGTCCTCTAATAAATCCAGGGTTGGTTAAGAGACAAATTATTGGAATCTTTGATAAAAATTTATTAATTCCTTACATAAAAGTTTTAAAAAGTTTAGGTCATAAAAAAGCGTGGGTGTTTCACAGTAATGAAGGTTTAGATGAAATATCTATTTTTAATAAAACTAAA
>JGI25922J50271_10000428_pt1 | contig 12319 bp, 10 predicted proteins | sample LauGreSu1BDMLBDD_2_FD_50271 | JGI IMG/M metagenome (IMG submission 50271) | reverse complement strand
AAACGGCTACGACATTGCGGCAGATCCTTCAGGCTATGCCGAAGCGTATTATTCGCCTACGCTTGATGCCGTAGCTAACATTCAAGTGTTTCGGGGTTCATCTGCCTTGCAATATGGATCTCAATTCGGTGGTATGATCAATTACCAACTCAAAGAAAACATCGGCGATCGTCCCATCGTTTATGAGGGTTCCCATACCGCTGGCTCTTTTGGGATGTTCAACAGTTTCAATGCTATCGGGGGTAAAAAGGGAGCTTGGTCTTATTATGGATTCATGCATCATCGCCAAGCTCAAGGCTTTCGGGCCAACAGCCGATATTTTACGCATACCTATTTTGGGAAATTGGGCTACGAATGGAAAGGAGGAAAAATCACCGCTGAGTACACCAACAGTTCGTATTTAAGTCAACAAGCCGGTGGCTTACATGACACCATGGCATCTAGCCATCCGGACACCTCCTTAAGGGCTCGAAATTGGTTCGAATTACCTTGGAAAATGGCCTCCATTCAATGGAATCACGAAATAAATAAAAGCTTTAGTCTTCAAGGCACGGTCAACTACCTCAACGGTCACCGCAACAGCGTAGGTTTTTTAAAACCCCTAAACATTGCAGACACCTTCAATGTAACCCTCGGTGGTTATAATCCAAGAGATGTCGATATCGATGTGTACAACACCTTATCGAGTGAAATTCGATTCAACAAGGGCTTTACATTGGGAGGTAAACGACAGACCTTAACAGGAGGAGTGAGATACTGCTTGAGCGATATACACCGATTGCAAAAAGGCCTCGGTTCCAATGGCGTAGATTTTAACTTAACGGTTGTTCCTGACAATAGCGGAAAAATATATCAGAGAGACCTGGATTTACAGACTCAAAACTACGCATTATTCGCTGAGCAGATGTTTATTATAGGCGAAAAATTCAGCATTTCTCCCGGATTTAGGGGAGAAGCTATTCAATCTTCGCTTTCGGGAAGGAGCAATCAAGTTGCAGGGGGGTATATTCCCAATTCAACGAAAAACCGGTTCCTTTTCTTGGGTGGGATTTCCTCCAAATATGCACTAGTTAAAAAACAAAATACGAGCCTTAGCTTGTATGCCAACGCCAACCAGAACTATCGACCGGTAATGTACAGCGAATTGCTTCCTTCCTCCACCCTAGAAATCGTTGACCCCATGCTACAAGACATGACAGGTTACAGCAGCGAAGGCGGAATGAAAGGATCCGTTTTTTTTCGAAACATCTTCTTCAATTTTGACATCAATGCGTTTTACATCCGGTACAATAATAAAGTGGGAACCCTCAACCTTAACGGTGCTCCGTTCAAAACCAATATTGGTGATTTAGAATCGAAGGGATTGGAAGTATACACAGAAATTTCCCTATTCAACCCCTTCTTTAAAAATTCTNCAAAAACCGAACAATTGAACATATACTTCAGCGGCACCTCAACCGACGCTCGTTATAAGCGCTGGAACAATCCAGCTATTGCGAATAATGAACTGACATCGATTGTGGGTAAAAAAGGAGAATATGCTCCAAACTTGATTTTAAGAACTGGTTTGGAGTATAAATTCAAAGGACTGTCGATCAACTATCAAATGAATTACACGAGTGATTGCTTTGCGGATGCTGCCAACACGGAGGCAACCAATGCAACAGCAACGGTAGGTTTAATTCCGGCATTAACACTGCATGATGTAGGGATATCCATGACCTTGTTGGATAATTATCACATAAAAATGGGAATTAACAATTTATTGAATGAAATAAAAGTGGTTCGTCGGGTAGGCGGCTATCCGGGACCAGGCGCACTTACCAATCAAGGAAGGTCGTTTTACGCTACCCTCTCGATAAAAATTTAGAAGAAATGCTGTGTTTTTATTTTGTGAATTATTTTTTTCATAAATTCGGGGTGTAAAAATTAACTTAAAATCCGCGCCTAACCTCATATGATTAGTATTTTCGTAGCCAAACTTGACTTTGGTGTCGACAACAACCAACTACGTTCACTCTTCGAAACTTATGGAAAAGTGAACAAAGCCACCGTTGCGATGGACAAAGAAACCGGTAGATCCAGAGGTTTTGCTTTCGTTGAAATGGAAAATGATCATGAAGGGCAAGCAGCAATTGATGGCTTAGACGGAAGGATTATTAACGGTCGAAACATCGCTGTAAAAAAAGCGGAAGACCGAGGTGATAATCGCAATCAACCGAAGAAGTTTGATGGTCCTTCAAGACCTCATACCAATTCAAATTACGACCCGCAGCGTCCACGTACCGAATCTACTCCTAAAACCGATTTTGGAAATAACGAACCGTTTGTTCCTCCCATCCTACCCCCATCGGACAACCGAAAGAAAATCCTACCCAAGGATAAGGAACGTAAACCCGATACCGAAGCAGACCGTAACAAGAAGCCAAAAATGGACGCNTATAAAAAAAGCGGTAAAAAGGATAAATTCTTAGACGACGACGATGACCTTGAATTAGAAGGAGGCTTATTTTCTTTTGACGAGGAAGAGGACGAAGATTAATCCGGGTCAACTCCTCTATTTTTCTTTGTATTTTTGCGGATATGCCAGAGTTCTACACTCATTTTCTACAACATCCGATTTTTAAAGTTATCTCCGAAATATCTCAAACGACTAAGGTAGAAGCCTATGTAATTGGAGGATTTGTTCGAGATTGTTTCCTCGATCGTCCGTGCAAAGACATCGATATCGTAGTCGTTGGAGACGGTCCTGCTTTTGCTACAAAAGTTGCTGAAAAATTAAGGGTAAAAAACGTATCCCTATTTGCTCGGTACGGAACAGCGCATTTCAAATACAAAGACATCGATGTAGAATTTGTGGGTGCAAGAAAAGAATCCTACAGCGAAGACTCCCGTAAACCCTCTACCCTACCAGGAAGCCTTAAAGACGATCAACTAAGAAGGGATTTCACCATTAACGCATTGGCCTTTTCCCTTAATTCATCAAATTTCGGAGCTTTACTCGACCCCTTTGATGGCGTGAACGATTTGCTTAGCGGCGTATTACGAACACCCCTTGACCCTAGTATCACCTATTCCGACGACCCCCTTCGCATGATGCGTGCTATTCGATTCGCATCCCAACTCAATTTCCAAATCGCTGCAGGTTCAATTGAGGCCATTTTTCTCCAAAAAGAACGCATCCGTATTGTTTCAATGGAACGAATCATTCTTGAATTCAATAAAATCATGTTGAGTTCTAAACCCTCGAGAGGGCTTTATTTATTAAAACACACTGGCCTACTCCCTTATATTTTTCCCGAACTTTTAGCCCTAAGCGGGACTGAGACCATCAACGGGCATAGCCACAAAGATAATTTCGAACACACCTTAGAAGTTTTAGATAATTTAAGTGAGAAAAGCGATGACCTATGGCTTCGCTGGTCAGCCTTATTGCACGATATCGCTAAACCCCCTACGAAGCGTTATGACCCTTACCACGGATGGACTTTTCATGGTCATGAAGATTTAGGCGCTCGAATGGTACCCAAAATCTTCAAAAAACTTCGCCTCCCCTTAGACCATAAAATGAAGTATGTGCAAAAACTAGTGCGACTTCATTTAAGACCGATAGCATTGGTAAAAGGCAGTGTTACAGATGCCGCAGTACGCCGCTTACTTTCCGAGGCAGGCGACGACATCGACGACCTCATGATGTTGTGCAATTCCGACATTACCTCGAAAAACGAGTTTAAGGTTAAACGCTATCGAAAAAACTTTGAACTTGTTACCGATAAACTACGTATGGTGGAGGAGAAAGACCGCATTAGGAACTTTCAACCCCCTATCACAGGCGAGTTGATCATGGAGGTTTTTGCTTTAGGACCTTGTGCCGAAATTGGTATATTAAAATCCAAAATCAAAGACGCCATTCTCGAGGGAGAAATAAGCAACACCTTCGATGACGCTAAAAATGCCATGTACAAATTTGGAGAAGAATTAGGATTAAAAGCCGTCAAGAATATTTAACTACCTTTATTCAAAAAAAACCATGCAAGGACTAAAATTTAGAATTCTTCTCGATTCCGAGGCCAAAGCGGAAGTTTTTAGGGACATAATAATTTCAGAATCATCCAATTTCGAAGCCTTTTACCATGCCATTGTTGGATCTTTCGAATTAAAAGGTGACCAAATGGCCAGTTTTTATGTTTCCAATGATGCGTGGGACAAAGGACATGAAATCAACTTAATGGATATGTCCTATGACGACGATGCCTTGGATCAACCAGCCAATGTCATGAGTAAGGCCATTTTAAAAGACTTCATTGAATCGGCTAATCAAAAATTCATCTTGATTTATGATTTTTTGGCAATGCAAATTTTTCTTATTGAACTGATAGAACATCAACTACCTGCGAGTGAAGTTCCTCAACTTGCCTTNAGTGTCGGAAAAGCCCCGCAACGAAATCAAGAACTTGAGAGCAANGAAGACCTGTTTATAGCAGGAGGAGCAGCAATGGTATCCGAAGAAGAGCTTGACGAAGAAGAAGACGATTACGGATTCAACGATTATGACGACGATTACAGCGAAGAAGATTTAGACGGTTTCAATTAATCCGATTTTTAAACTCAGCCCTTATGAATACTTCGGATCCAATAGGCAAAGCGATTCTTGATTTTCACAAAACAGGTAAACCTAAAGACATTATTGTAAGCTCTGACCTTACCGATGATGACATTATTCCCATCGAAGTGCTATTTCGGTCTTATGAAGAAATGCCCCATTTGGAAAAACGAGCACTCGCTATGGCAAAAGGTAGGGTACTCGATATTGGTGCTGGAGCAGGACCGCATTCTTCCTATTTAATGAATCAAGGATATACAGTAAAAGCGATTGATAGCTCGCCCGGCGCTGTTGAGTATTTAAAAAATCAAGGTATTGATGCTGAATGTAAGAACATTCTTGACCTGAAAAATGAAACCTTTGACACCTTATTACTTCTCATGAATGGACTTGGTCTTGCAGGAAAAAAAAGCACCTTGGTTCCATTTTTAAATCACCTCAAAACCCTGTTAAATCCGCAAGGGCAAATTCTTTGCGATTCATCCGATGTTAAGTTTTTATACGAAGAAGAAGACGGTTCCTATTGGATGGACCTCAACAGCGAATATTATGGGGACTTTAATTTTCAAATGCATTACGAAAATCAATCCAGCTCCGTATTTCCTTGGCTCTATGTTGATTACGACTCACTTCATGAAGCTGCCCTTTCTTGTGGTTTTCAATGCCGAAGAATTGAAATCGAAGAAAATCACTTTTTAGCGCAACTTGTGTTGACTTAATTGAATTACTATATGTAACTTTACCCGAACAAAATTAAATACCATGGGCGTACTTGTCAGCAGCACTTCAAAAATTATTGTACAAGGTTTTACAGGAACCGAAGGAACTTTTCACGCAAGTCAAATGATTGAATTTGGAACAAATGTCGTTGGAGGAGTTACCCCCGGAAAAGGCGGAAGTCTTCATTTGGAAAAACCTGTATTCAATACCGTAAAAGATGCCGTTGAGTCAACAGGCGCGGATGTTTCCATCATTTTTGTACCCCCCGCTTTTGCAGCAGATGCCATCATGGAAGCAGCAGAAGGAGGCATTAAAGTAATTGTATGCATCACCGAAGGCATTCCAGTAAAGGACATGATCTACGCTAAAGAATATATCAAAGCATTTAACTGTCGTCTTATTGGACCCAACTGTCCAGGAGTCATAACGGCAGGTCAAGCGAAAGTGGGCATCATGCCTGGTTTTGTTTTCAAAACCGGAAAAATTGGAATTGTTTCAAAATCAGGAACCCTCACCTATGAAGCCGCAGATCAAGTTGCAAAAGCCGGTTTAGGAATTTCCACCGCCATTGGAATCGGTGGAGACCCTATCATTGGCACGACTACGAAAGAAGCGGTTGAATTGTTAATGAACGACCCAGAAACCGAAGGGATTGTAATGATTGGTGAAATTGGAGGAAACCTCGAAGCCATTGCCGCTCGTTGGATCAAGGAAAATGGAACCAAGCCCGTTGTTGGATTTATAGCAGGNGAAACGGCTCCTAAAGGAAGAACCATGGGGCATGCCGGTGCCATCGTCGGTGGAGCAGACGATACGGCTGAAGCAAAAAAACGCATCATGCGCGAATGTGGAATACATGTAGTAGATTCACCTGCCGGAATTGGAAAGAAAATGGCAGAAGTGATGGGTATTCTAGCTTGATTCGATCGCGCCTAGTTCCAAAAAAACCAAGTTATTCCAAGCTTCAATTGCCAAGATGGTACGGGAAGTCCTACGAATAAACGCTGTTGATTTTCCATAAAAAAGGATCCTAAATTTTCTCCCGCCAAGTAAAACTGAAAGGTTTTAACCTTGAAACCTATTAGGGCATTCAAACCATGATAATTGAATCCCGTATTGGAGAAGTTTACAACATCGAATAAGGAAAGTTGCGGAATAAAACCTAAGGTCTTATAATCCATATAATACATGTATTTTAACTTCGTGAAGAAATACAAATTTTTAGTAGAACCAATATATCCTTGATAAACTATACCGGTACCAAGCCCCATTTTGGGTAAAATAGCCACTTTTTGCCATAATGTCGTTACATGAGGTTCGATGGTCCAACCTTTCCATGTCCGTCCCAATTTAACTTCAAGGTGTAACACCTGTTGATTACTCAATGAACTTTGATGATCCCAAGCCAGGCCATTAAACTGATATACATCGCGAGAAATTAGCCCATTCACTCCGAGCTGATAATCAAACCCAAGGACCTTTCCTTTGAATAAGGCTTGAACCATTGCTGTTTTTTGCAAGACCGGTTGAACCATGGTCCATAAAAAGGTATTGCCAAGGTAAAATCGTTGCATTACATCAGGAGCATCTAAGCCTATGGCTACCTTCAGGTTTAAGGCTTGATCTCTATTAAATGTTTGTAAAAAATGACCTTTTAAACTCGATGCCTGAAAGCCCCCAATGAAGTTCTTGGCGAAAGAAATAAATGCATTGGTACGGTTCTTTCGATATTGAAATGCCCATGAAAATCCAAGCTCCAGGGTATCGTGTTGAACTCCGCGCATTCTATATCTCCAAAAATCGGCATTCGACATTAATTCCATATCCCAATGATTCCAACGAACACCGAAACCAAGTGCATTTTTCAATGTACTTAATTCCATTCGATCTTGGGTCAGCGTAGAATCGTAATTAACGGCTCCATAAAATCCCAACAGGGTATCCCTTTCAGCATAGAATCGGTCAAAATTATCCAACGAGGAACGATGGTACAAACCGATAAATCTGGATGAATCTTTCGAGAAATTCAGTTCATTCTTCCACTGTAAATGCTGTTGCTTCACCAAAGCGGAACAACTGTCCTTAACAACAGGAACTAAACCTAATCCTACAAAGGATAACAAACTATCGTTTAAAATACCTCCTGAAAATTGACGCGAGTCTGTGTAGTAATTACACAGGGCCTGGGAACGAAATCTACGACCAATTTTGGAAAGAGAAATCTCCGCCTTACGGTTAATCCATTGAGAATTCCTAACATAACCCTTAAGGCTATTCACATCGTAGGAAAGACCGATAAAAAGTCCTCTTTTAAAGGATTGGCAGTACTTCAAATTAAGGTGCTGTGCCCCTTGGGTTCCGAAAGCATAATTAAAACCAACAAAGGGTAAACCTGAAAAAACAGGATGATGATCAGCCAATGGGTCTTTTTGAAAAAAAGAACCGAAAGGAGTATAAAGGGACATCGGATCTACAAATATCCCATCGATTAAACGAATGTTTGGAAATACCGAACGACTGCTCTGCAGAATGGAATCCAAACCGTTTATGGAAGATAAAAAGTTATTTTGTGGCCTTAAGGTATCTATTAGGATGGCTGATTGAGAAAATCCCTTTACCGAGAAAACCGTCATGAAGAGAAGGATGTAGGTACATCTCATGGCACAAACATACAAAAAAAAGGGGGCCTTAGCCCCCTGCAATGCTAAAAACGAAGAACTTATGCTAGCGCATTTACATGCACCTGAAGACCTGACTTTAGGTTCGACGCTTTGTTCTTGTGTATAATGTTTCGCTTGGCCAGTTTATCCAACATGCCCGCCACTACAGGAAACAAAGCGGTTGCTTCTGTTTTGTCGGTTAATCCACGAAGTTTACGAACCGCATTACGCGCAGTTTTGTGCTGGTATTTATTGAGTACTCGTTTTGCTTCGTTCGAACGGATACGCTTGATGGACGATTTGTGATTTGCCATTGGTGTAACTTATAAATTAGTTGCAGCCCATAGGAGAATCGAACTCCTGTTTCAAGGATGAAAACCTTGCGTCCTGACCACTAGACGAATGGGCCAATAAATCAAAACCCCAAGTTTGGGAGTGCAAATATAGTACAAATTTCAATTCACGAAAAAAAATTGGGGTATTTTTTACATGTTTTCAGGTTCATCGGACTTCATCCGAAAGCCCAAGCGCTTACCTGTTTGAAGTTTCAAGGACTCACCCATAAGGTGCATTTGTTGCACTGAAATTTCATCGTACAGTTCATAAGGTGGAATGTAAAGATCGAAAGAAAGTGCATAGGCGAAACACATTTGAACTACTAGGGTGCTAATTTGCTCGCTCCATAGTTGTTGCTCTACATCTCGAAAAATAGAAGCCAATTGAGTTCTTCCTTCCACGAAAAAATGACGGTCCTTGTTGACGAAAATTCGAGCAATTAAATAACCTGAATCAGACAAACGGTGTTGTAATAAGGACTCAGCAAGAAAATTATACACATAGATAACTCCAAAATACCCATTGGAAGGATCCTTTTGAAAATACCCTGTTCCCCAAAGCGGGTTTGCATCTGGCAATCTAAAAACATTTTGGTGTAGTGAAAACACCAACACATCGCTGCCTATGAATACGTGAATTTCACCCGAACCTCGCTCATTGTAGTGCAATCTGACGCGTTCATCCGTTACAATAGACCTTAACTCGGTTAATTCCGATTTGATTTTCTCTTTCAATTCAACAAATACCTTTTCACAATCTTCGGCAATGTCTTGTTTTAGAGCAGATTTATGCTCAAGAAGTTGTGTTAATTGTATTCGATTTTGAAGAATAGGGTTTATCTTTTGCTCTTTTGCCATTTCTTTGTATTGAGGTTTAAAAATAGTTCATCGAATCGAATAAATCTACATGCGTCATCATTTACTTCCTTTTGCTTTAAAATTATTTACGACCCTAATGGCCTTTATGCATTTGTTTCGTTGGCAATTTTGGTGGGTAAATAGGGCAGAAATTCCGTTTGAATTCCTCGATTTTTTACGGGGAATGAGGTTTGATTTAAGCGTTTTAGGTTACACAGCCTTGTTCTTTTTTCCGCTGTTTTTTGGACTCAGTTTTATTCCCTCCAAATCCATGGTAACTCGTGCACTTTGGATTGCTTCGATGGCCCTGTTCGCCCTCATACTTCTCCCGGAATTATGGGATTTAGTTTATTTTCAGTACACCTTAAAACGTTCCAGTTACGAAATCTATTTATTATTCCTAGCCGGAGATGATGCCCTACAATTCCAAGGACTCTTCGAGCGGTTTTGGTATATTTTGCCTCTCCTATTGGTTTGGTTCGCTTTTTTTGCCTTGATCCTCCGAAAATTCCTGCGCACAATTCCAAACCCCACAAAGCCCATTACTTCTCAAGTAGGCATACTACTCTTGTGCTTGAGCGGTGCTTTTCTTGCGGCAAGAAATAGCGTTGGACCTAAACCTTTGGGAATCATGGACGCCGCACAATTCGGAGATCCCGCACGTTCACAGCTTATTTTAAATGCTCCTTTTGTACTGCTGAAAACCCTTCAAATCTCCCCTCTTCCCAATTACCATTACCTAGACCATTCCACCGAACGAAGGATCTTTAATCCGATCCGAAATTATGCCTCAGATAGCTCCGAATTTCGACCTAATATCGTGGTGATCATCGTTGAAAGCTTGGGATATCAGCAATTGGGAAGAAGCGTTAACGGAATTCCACTCACGCCCTTTCTTGATTCCCTTATTCGAACAAAATTCCCATACCAACCAACAGCAATTTCAGGCGGTAAAACTTCCATCGAATGCCTTCCTGCATTATTCGCTGGGATACCCTCATGGATGGAAACTCCTTTTATCCTTAGCAATTACGGACTCAATCAACTTCATGCATTTCCAAAAATGGCTTATAATAAAGGCTACAGAACCCTATTTTTTCATGGTGCCACCGAAGGTTCTATGCGTTTTGGCGCTACCGTAAAACATTTGGGTTTTCATGATTGCTTTTTCCAAGATCAACTTGTTGAAACCAACGAAGCCCCTGGATCGTGGGGATATCATGATCATACGGTCCTCACCAACCTTCAAAAAGAATTGAAGAAAACGACAAGGCCCTTTCTTGCCTGCTTATTTACCCTTTCCACCCATGAACCCTATGACATTCCCTCAAGTTACCGGAAATCCCACCCAGAATTGAACAAAGAACAAGCATCCTATCACTATTTAGACGATTGCCTTAGAAGGTTTTTTAAAGAAGCTTCTCGTCAACAATGGTACAACAACACCTTTTTTGTAATCACGGGCGATCATCCTCCTGTTCACTTAGACCATGCAGGCTTAACGATTGCGGATTACTACCAAGTACCCATGTTGCTGTTCAGTTCTTCAGGAAATTCAATCGCTTGCAACGATCATTTAACCGTGATACCTTCCCTATGCAATTTTTTAGGTTGGAAAGAATCAATATATAGTTTTGGACATGAGTCGGATATCTCCATTCGATACCTTAACGGCCTTTATCATATTTGGAATGATCAAGTACACCTGGAATTTAATGAACACTTGCAAGAATGGAATGTTCGGAAAAACTCGTCCAAAGACCCCGACATTTTAAACAAGCTAAAGCAAAGATTTTATGCCAGAATACAGCGATATCGAAATGATTTGCGCTCAAACACCCTTCATCCGTAGTCAATGTAACCGAATACTAAACGTTCGTTAAGCAAAATAAAAAGCCTATGCGTTTTCGATTACGTTATTCTATTCGTTATGAAATTCATCGGTATTGCTCTCGTTGTTTTAGCATTTCCTTTCAGCGCCCAAGTCGGTAAAATCCCGTATTTCGTTCCTTCCACCGAAGCAACGGAGTTCGAACATGTATTTCTAATGAAGGATGATGAAGAGTCCTTGGTATTTTTGCGTTTGATAAACGACCACCGATGCGAACAAATTAGCTATTTCCATCATCCAGATCAGGAACTCGCTACCCGAATTGAGGCTACCTACACCTTCAATAAGCACCATCAATTGATACTTTACAGCGGACTTAAACAGCGCATCATTCAAGCGGACTCCCTTCGTTTTGCAATAGAGGATGCTCAAGCAACGACGATGGACAATCCTTTTTCGAACCTCTATTTCAGAGACCACAAATTTTACGACAACCGGATCAAAGCCTGGTTGAAGTACCAACCCATCATCCAGGAGTCCAACGACGTACGACTAACCCACGCTTGGAGTCAATCTCCTTTGACCGGAGAAAACCTTATTCAAGGCCCCTGCAAGGACCCAAAGAACCTGAATTGCCTCTGTGCAGCCCTTACTTACGATAAACCGACTTCTCAAGAAAAGGCGGACGCGATTGGAAAATTCGTTATTGAGCGATTCGACTACAACCGAGGTGANACCTCCCAAAACAATATCCAGGGATTGGTATTCGGAAAAGAAAGAGAAGCGGTATGCGAGGGGTACAGCCGAGTATACAAAGATCTTATGGAGCGGCTGCACTTTAAAACTGATTACATGAGCGGAGCGGTGAGAACCGATGTATACGATATATTCTACTCTGGCCACTCGCACGCATGGAATCAAACCACTATTGACGGCAAAACCTATGGATTGGATATTACTTGGGCGCAAAATTTAAGCAGTAACTGGTACTTGCTCCCTCCGAGTGATCTTCAAATCACCCATTTCGATTTGAACGAAAAAGATGGATCCACAAATACGGGAGATTCGAACATGACCATGTACGGCTTTATGCACCAACCGTTGATCAACCCAATTACCGAAGGCGGAAGCAAGGGAATAAAAAATTTGGATAAAATCGAGCCATTTCAACTTGCACAAGGAACTTTTGTAATCAATTTCGACCGCAAATTAGTAGTGAACCATGTAAGCCGTGAAGAATTATCCTACCCCTTTGTGAAATTTGAAGGTGAAGCTCAACAAGTGGCTACGCAAGTCATTGCAAAATCAGGGA
>JGI25922J50271_10000425_pt1 | contig 12363 bp, 7 predicted proteins | sample LauGreSu1BDMLBDD_2_FD_50271 | JGI IMG/M metagenome (IMG submission 50271) | reverse complement strand
AACATATTATTATCAATATAAATCCATTTATCATTTTCAATATTATCCCAAAATTTATCTACATATAACTCATTATAATTATATTCTAATTTGTTTAATAATTCTTTAACTGATAATAATTCTTCATTAGTATTAATAATTGATGTTAAATTTCCAATAGTTAAACTCATTATCTTGATTTTATATAATATAATATTACTAATTTTTAAATGAAAATTCTATTTGGCAAAAAAATAAATTTAGAATCCTATTAAAATATAATTTTTTATCATTTTTTTATTAATATATATGTATTATTTAATATAAATCTATCTTATTAGTTGGTTTATATACAAATTCTTTATTATGTTTGCAAATTTCTGCCCAAATCTTATCATTGTCAATTAAAGTTTCATAACTTTGTAGATGAATACAATTTAATAATCCATTTTTCTTATTTTCATCTGTAATAATGATTTCTAGTAATTTATATAATAAAAATGGATAGTACAAAGAGTTCTTTTTAGAGCTCGGTTTAATAGTTTCATAGGTTTTTGTAGCTTTATCAAAATAATTAAATAATAAATGTAATTCATTATGATTTAATTGCGGAGGAATATAACCAGTTATGATTTTTTTAATAAGAGGTATATGGTCATTAAGTTTTGATAAATTGGTTTGTTTTAGATACAATCTAAACTGTTTGACCGATATATTCTTAATATTCTCGATTTTATCGCGTTTAATACATTTCTCTATTTTCTCAATATAGGATTTATCTATGATTGTATTTTCCTTGGCCTGTATGCGCTCAATCCAGAATTTACAGTGTCTATTTGGATCGTAAGATCCATGTTTATATCTATTTCCTTCCTGGTTAAAGAACTGACTGTCTTCGAACACACTTCCAATTAATGTATGAACATATCCGCATTTTATACATAATAACTCACTAGTATTAGATTGTATAATCATTTTATTGCCACATAAACATACATCATAATTAATATCATTAATATTATGAATAATTTTAGTTTTATTATAATAGTTAAAATTAGAATTAATTTTTTTAAATATTTTATCTAAATTTTCATTATTATAATATTTTTCATTATAATATATTAATGTTTTTTGATGATATTCAATATACCCATTTAGATATTCTACAAAATTATCAAAAGATCCATAAATATCATTTATAGATAAAAATATATTAAATTTATTATAAATGTTTTTTGATATTGATTTTGATAATATTTTAGAAGATGATGTGTTTACATTGTTATTTATATTTTTATTATTTATTAATCCAACATTATAAAATTTATATTGATAATAATTAGAATAATATATTTTTTTTAGATTTAATATACAATCATTTGTTAATATATATGTATTATTTACATTATCTAATAAAAAAATATTATCATTATATATATTTGGTGTCTTTTTATTAATGATATTTATATTATCATCATTAATATTATTATAATAATCAGTCAAAAATAAAACAGAACTCATTTCATATATATTTATTTTATCTAATATAATTTCATATTTGTTTAGTAACATTTTAGTATTCTTTATATAATTAGAATATATTACAAGATTATTTTCTTTTTCATCTTCTTTAATGTTATTATTATGGAATATAGAAAATATATTAACTTTTTCAATTACTAATTCCATATTTTTAGTTATAATATCTATTTTATTTAAAATATTTTCATTTAGATTATCAAGTGTAACCATTTTGTTATAATGATTATACTAGTATACTGATTATACTAGTATACTATTAGTATTTTAAATTATAATTTAAAATAAAGATTATACATATATAATAATACAAAATATTTTAATTAAGATTATAAAATATACAATGAATATTTCAAATGATATAAGTTTAGATGATTTTAAAAATTCTATTACTGATATTATTAAAGAATTGGAAACAAATCCAGAAAAAATTAATGATATGACAACTGAACAAGTATTAGAAATTGAAAAACATTTGAGTCCATATGGTGCTACTATTTATGGACCAGAAAAATATACTTGTATATCTTTTACAAATTTAAAAGAAAAATATATGCAAAAATTATTAACGACAGCATTAATTGGATTTTTATATCAAATGTCTAATGAATATACTATTGAAGATGAAGAATTAACTACAGTATTAAATAAAGATGATTTTATGGATGAAGTAGAAAATCCTGATAAAAACAATAAAGATCATATTAGTAATATTGAATATCAATATTATGAAGAATTAAAAAAAGAATATTTAGAAAACAGAGAAACAAAAGAAGAAAATGTTATTGATATTTCATTAACAGAAGAAGAAGAAACAGATTTAAGAATTAAAGTAAATAAAAAAATTGAAGCTGAATTTAGTAATAAAAAAGTTTTTAATAATGAAAAATATCTTAAAAAAAAAGAAGAATTAATTAATGAACAATCAGCAGAAGAAAAAGTTGTAATTAATAGATTCTTAAATAAGTTATTTAAATATGATCCTAATACACATACAACATCTGTATTTAATAACGATAATGAAGATCCTGAAAGACTAGTAGATCCTAATAATGAGTTTACTCAAGTAATTCCACCAAATGATACTTATGGTAGATTTAATTATTATTATGATGTAAATTATGAAAAGTTGAGACAAGCAGTTATGTATCTATATAATGATAAGCCTGATACTGAAGTAGCAATTAATATTTACGATACTTTTGACACAATTGAAGAATGTAATAATTATATTGAAAAGAATCAAGATAATGTAATTTGTAATTTATTAAATCTAACCAATTATAAATGGAATTTATTAGGATCTTTTAAACAAAATCGTGAACGAATTTCATTCTATAATAGTAATACTAAGATTTTAGAAAATATTATGAAACAACAAGAAGATGATGCTAAAATGGGTAAGGTATTACTTGATGCACGTGTCCGTAAAAAGAAAGTTAAAAATATTAAAGAATATGGTAAAGATCATCCAAGCTTTCAAAAATATAAAAAAGCTAATCCTAATGAGTTAACATCAAATGGACAACATATTGAAATTGATGAAAATAAAGTTACAGTTACAGAAGAAATTGAGGTTGCAGAATCAGGTGCACAATTAGATAAAGATGGAACACCATCTGATTGTATTGAAATTGGAGTAACTTCTATTAATCTCAAAGATAATTCAATTAAAACTGCGAAAATTTATTCTAAAGCAGAAAAACCATCCACTTAAACTATCTACTTAAACCAAAAAAAAATTAGTAAAATATATATAATTTTATTTTTTTTAAATAAGTATTATTATTCTTTTATTTTTTTATTCTGCAATTTCTAATGTACTAATAAAAGCTTCAAGTTTAGCTAATCTAGTTTCTAAATCTTGATTTTTTTGTTCTAGTAATTCTATTTTAGATTTTTGATTTTCATTTTCTTCATATAATATTTCAATATTTTTTGATAAAATTGGAATTATTTCCATATAAGAAATCTGAAATTTATATCCTTGTATACTTTTATTTCCTTCTTCATCTATATATTCTTCTACAGTATCATCTTTAGCTATATTTGTTAATTCATGATATCCATGTTTTAATAAATCTTGTGCTATATAACCATAGTGTAAATCGCCATTATCTTCAGAGTTTAAATAATATTGTACTGGTTTAATTTTCATTATAAAATTTTTACAAAACTCATTATCTAAAGATTGAATATTATTTTTAATTCTATAATCTGAACCTACATATACTCCATTGTCAACATATATACCAGTTTCAAAATAAGAACTTATATTTTTAGAGACATTTGATACATTTCCATTAGAATCACCTACCTTTAAAAATCCGTAAGTATTTGCAGGCAATGTTATTGAAGTAGAACCTGCTACTACTAAACGATATGTTGGATTTGCAAAATTTATACCAACTCTACCATCACTAAGAATATTGATTCCTGATGAACTATTTAATCTTAATGTTTTATATCCAGGTGTTGTTCTATCATAAGCAAATACATCTCCTATAGACGCAGCATAATGAATTTCGACCCCCGTGCCTGAAGAAGGAGATGCAATTCCTGTTGCACGTATAGTACCAGTAACATCGAGTTTAGATCCCGGAGTGATTGTTCCTATACCAACATTACCATCAGAACCCTGAATATACATTTTATCATTTAAATTTATATTTTTATAAGTACCACCCGTTCTATCAAAACTATAGATATTAGCTGTATTACTACTATATCCAAATTCTATTCCTTCACCTGCTGCTGGTGAACTTTGGCCCATTACTCTTAAAGTACCACCAAATAAAGAATTACCAGTATTTACCCATAAAGAATATGCATTTGTAATAGTCATATTTGTTCCAGCTGCTGGTGAATTATCAATATATACAGTTGCAGCATTTGTAGTAGTAACTGATGTATTGGTTGCAGCTAAAGTAGGTCGTGCAAAAGAATTAAATACAGCTGATGCTGCAGTGCTAGATGATGCTGTACTACTATTAGTATATGTATTTACTCCTGTTCTTAATTGAATACCAGAAGTTGTCCAAGATGATGCTGATATATTTGAATTACCAATTAGTAAACCATTATCATGAAGCACTAAAACATTATTATTAGTACCTGCTCCTATAGGAGTATTAGTATTTACATAAATTTGATTAGAAGTACCTACAAATCTCATTCTTAATCCATTAGTAGCTCCTGTAAATATACTAAAATCTGTAGCTGTTGTAGAACCTATACCAGATGTAGTAATTGTACTTACATTAGTACCGGTACCAATATTAACATTACTACCAAACAAAGAATTTGCTCCAAAATAAGCACCTCCAGAAACTCTTAATGCTCCTGTTGAGGATGAAGTAGATGCTGTAGAATTAGTAATAGATATACTAGTATTGAAATCAGTATTAGTAGATGTAAAATTAGCACATATTGTTTCTGTACCCGTACCAGCTAATGTACCAATAATCACATTATTATTACCGCATAAAACTGGACCATCATTTGCAGTACCTGGATTACCAAATCCTTTTCCACTATTCCAATTAGTTTGTGCCGTATTACCTGCATAACATAAAAAATGATTTCTATCAGATCCACCAGAAGTTCCTCTAAAATAAATAGGAGAATCATTAAGACTTACATAGGATGTAGGTGAAGTAGTTTTAACATTGCCTGTATTTTGAGTATGACAACTAATACCATTAGTATTCATATTAGCACCAAAATAAGCACCACCAGCAACTCTTAGTGCACCTGTTGTTGATGAAGTTGATGCTGTTGTATTAGTTATAGAAATAACAGAAGAGGCGCCAGATAAACTTAAAGTACTTGAAGCTCCATTTAATGTTAAATTAGCAGCCATTAAAGAATTTGCTCCAAAATAAGCACCACCAGCAACTTGTAATGCTCCTGTTGAAGATGAAGTTGATGCTGTTGTATTACTTAAAGTAACAATAGAAGAGGCGCCAGATAAACTTAATGTACTGGAAGCACCTTGTAATGTTAAATTTGCATTAAATAAAGAATTAGCTCCAAAATAAGCACCGCCTGTAACTCGTAATGCTCCTGTTGAGGATGAAGTAGATGCTGTTGTATTACTTATAGAAATAACAGAAGAGGCGCCAGATAAACTTAAAGTACTAGAAGCTCCATTTAATGTTAAATTAGCAGCCATTAAAGAATTAGCTCCAAAATATGCACCTCCTGCAACTCGTAATGCACCTGTTGAGGATGAAGTAGATGCTGTTGTATTACTTAAAGTAATAACAGACGAAGCACCAGATAAACTTAAAATACTAGAAGTACCATTTAATGTTAAATTATTAATACCTGTTATATTTATACTAGAATCTACTACTAAGGCTTTACTTGCAGATGCTGTACCTGCAGTCACTCCTGTTAATTCAGCAGGTGTGCCGCCGCCGCCACCACTTGTTATGCTAGTTCCATTTACTGTTAGACTGGTACATGATAAACTATTAATACCTGCAATATTTATACTAGAATCCACTACTAATGCTTTACTTGCTTGTGCTGTACCAACAGATGTAATGTCATTATAATTAATTTCATCAGCAGATGCTGTTATAGCAGTAGAACCTAAAGTTAAGGTACCAGTAACTGTTAATCCAGCAGAAGCAGTTAATAATCCAGCAGATGTGATTGTACCGGTTCCAGTTGTACTTATATTACCGGATGTAGAAACAGCTCCACTAGATGTTAAACCAGTTAATGTACCAACAGAAGTAATATTAGGTTGAGAAGCAGTTGCTAAAGTACCAGTAATATTACCGGTAACATTTAAAGCACCTCCAATATAAGCATCACCAGCTAATCCTAAACCTCCGGTTACTTTTAATGCACCAGTTGTTGTACTTGTTGATGCAGTAGAATTTGTTATAGACACAGCTCCACTAGAAGTTAAACTAGTTAAAGTACCAACAGAAGTAATATTAGGCTGAGCAGCAGTTTCTAAAGTACCAGTTATATTTTTAGCAGTAAAGTCAGCATAATCTATTATATTTAATGCGCCTGGAGTTGATATATCATTAGAAGTAAATGCTGATACAAATTTTTTACTACCTTCATTCCATAATAAACTAGTATAAGATTTATTATATAAATTTACATTATCATTAGCAGAAGGTGCACTTCCTAATATAATTGATAATGTAGCAACTTTTGTAGTGCCATTATAAGCAGTTATTTTTCTTACATTATTAATTAATGTACCAGAAGTTATTTTAACCCACCAGTTATTATAATAATCATTAGTACTACTTGCCGAACCAGGTAGTGTTATTGTTGATGTTGTACCAGATGATATTGCATAAGATTCTTTAGCTGTATCACTTACAACATCACCTGTACCAGCAGAATTATCAATTTGATATCTTTGAGTTAAAACACCTGCATCAAAACCAGTACCAGATGGTCCTGAATTTAATAATATTGTATTATCATTAATAGTAGTTGTTGTAGAATTAATAGTTGTGGTAGTTCCACTAATAGTTAAATTACCACCCACAGTTAAATCAGATCCGACATATAATTTTTTAGCTATTGCTGCACCACCAGCAGTTGTAAATGTACCACCATTAGTACTGCTAGTTGCATCAGTTGAATTACTAATACCAATACCACCAGATAATTTAACAGAACCATTAGAATTACTAGTAGAAGCTGTTGAATCAATATTAGTAATTATACCAGAACTACTAATAGTAGTAGCATCAGAAATTGCTCCTGATAATGCTAAACTAGTTAATGTACCAACAGAAGTTATATTAGGTTGAGAAGCAGTTGCTAAAGTACCAGTTAATGTGGTAGTATTTGAAGCACCAATAGATGTAACACCCGCTAAAGTGGTTACATTAGGTTGAGAAGCAGTTGCTAAAGTACCAGTTAAAGTAGTAGAACTATTTTGACCAACAGAAGTTGCTCCTGTTAATGTAGTTACATTATTTTGAGCACCAGCTGATAAAGTACCAGTTAAAGTGGTACCAGATAATGTTGCTGCGGTAATAGTACCTGTAGAAGTTAAATTACCTATACCAGTAAGATCTTTATTACTATCAACTACAAGATGTTTACTAGCAGTAACAGTACCTGCAGTTACTCCTGTTGTCGTATTTAAATCAGAAGCTGATGCAGTAACATTAGATAATTTATTTAAATCAGTGGCAGTTGCATTTACTAATGTACCTGCTAATTTTAATCCTTTTGTACTGCCATCATGTTCAGCTATATCAACATTTCCATTAGAAGTTAAACTTGTTAAAGTACCCACAGAAGTAATATTAAGTTGGGATGCTGTTGATAATGTACCAGCCACAGTAGTTGCTGTTAATGTAGTAACACCAGAAATAGTACCTGTAGTTGTTAAATTTCTTATTCCAGATAAATCTTTATTAGTATCAGTAATAATTACTTTACTAGAAGATACTGTACCTTCAGTTACACCAGATAATTTATTTAAATCAGCAGCAGTTGCTGTTACTAATGTTCCTTGTAATTTTAAACCTTTTGTACTTCCATCATGTTGTGCAATATTAACATCGTTATTAGAAGTTAAACTAGTTAAAGTACCTACAGATGTAATATTAGATTGAGAAGCAGTAGATAAAGTACCTGTTAAAGTAGTTGCAGATACAGTTCCTGTAGATGTTATATTTCTTATTTCTGATAAATCTTTATTAGAATCAACTACTAAAGCTTTACTAGCAGAAGTAGTTCCATTAGTAACACCAGCTAATTTATTTAAATCAGAAGCTGTAGAAGTTACTAAAGTTCCTGCTAATTGTAAACCTTTTGTACTACCATCATGTTCATTTATATTAACATTACCATTAGAAGTAATACCTGTTAATGTACCCACAGATGTGATATTAGATTGAGAAGCTGTTGATAAAGTACCTGCTAATGTAGATGCAGTAATTGTACCATTAGAAGTTAAATTTCCCATACCAGTTAAATTTTTACTAGAATCAACTAATAATACTTTACTAGCTGAAACAACACCTGGTGTAATACCATTAGTAGGATCACTTCCTGAAATGGCAGTTGTAATATCTACACCATCTACTAAAATAGTACCTGCATCTATTATATCAGTAGTTATTTGATTAGATACAGTTAAATTAGTTAATGTACCTACTGATGTAATATTAGGTTGAGATGCTGTTGATAAAGTACCAGTTAATGTAGTAGCAGATACACCTATAGCACCAGAAATAGTGCCTGTAGTTGTTATATTTCTAATACCACTTAAATCTTTATTACCATCAACAACTAAAGCTTTACTAGCACTTACAGTACCAGGTGTCACTCCAGCTGTTTTATTTAATTCTGTAGTTGTAGCTGTTAATCCAGTTAATTTATTTATTTCACTTGCAGCAGCAGTCACTAAAGTTCCTCCTAATTGCAAACCTTTGTCAATTCCATTATGTTCAGCAAGATTAACATTACCATTAGAAGTTAAACCTGTTAGAGTACCAACAGAAGTAATATTTCCTTGAGTAGCTGTTTGTAAAGTACCAGTTAATGTAGTGGCTGATGAAGCACCAATAGAGGTAACACCAGCTAAAGTAGTTACATTAGGTTGAGATGCAGTTGATAATGTTCCTGCTAAAGTAGATGCAGTAATTGTTCCATTAGATGTTAAATTACCCATACCTGTTAAATTCTTATTAGTATCTACTACCAGTACTTTACTAGCTGATACGGTACCAGGTGTAACAGTTGATGCTGAATCATTAGCAACTATCAATGCTATAATATCAGAACCATTAACAACAAGACTTCCTGTACTAAGTTGATTATCTACAGTTAAACTAGATAATGTACCTATAGATGTAATATTAGGTTGACTTGCAGTTTGAAGAACCCCAGTTAAATTAGTCGCTGATAAATTATTAATATTTGATATATTTCTATTAACATCTACCACTAAAGCTTTTGCTGCTTGTGCAGTACCTGCAGTGGTTATATCAGTATAATTTAGCTCAGTTGCTGAAGCAGTTACTAATGTACCTGCTACAGTTAAATTTTGTGTAGATAAATCATTAATTCCAGATAAATTATTACTAGAATCAGTAACTAAAGCTTTACCAGCAGAAGCAGTACCTGGAGTAACGCCAGATAAATAATTTAAATTAGTAGATGTTCCAGTATATCCTGATAATTTACTTAATTCAGCTGCTGTTGAAGTAACCAAAGTACCATTTAATTTTAGACCAAATGTACTACCATTATGATTTACTATATTAAATGATTTATCTCCATTATTAATCTTAATATCAAAAGTTCCAGAACTATTCATTTTAAAATTAGCATAATTATTAATATCGCCATTACAACGTAATGTTAAACAATTACCAGATACATTATCAATTTCTAATTGAGTAAGTAAACTAGCTATATTAGTACCACCATATAATGAAATATCTCGTGCTTGTGCATTATAAAGAATGGTGTCATCAGAAGTAGTGAGTGCATTAACTTGTAATGCTGTTAGTGATAATGATCGTGGCATTTTTTATATCTTGAATATATATATAATATAGAATTTAAATTTGCAAAAAAATAAAAATCAAATTATTTTTATAAAATTTAATAATTAATATGAAATATATAAACCATTTAATTAAAAATTATCATCAAAATAATTAATATAATATTCATTGGAATTTCTATAATTTCTATAATTTCTATAATTTCTATAATTTCTATAATTTTTATAATTTCTATAATTTTTATAATTTGGATAATTTACATAATTTGGATAATTTACATAATTTGGATAATTTACATAATTTGGATAATTTCGATAAGTATAATATGTATTATAATGATCACAATTATAATATTCATCATTATAATGTAATCTGTTATAATATGTCATTTCAATTTAATAAAATTTGAAAATAATAATGATAAATTTTTATAGGTGATTATAATTTTTTATAATTTTTTATAATTTTTTATACTATATATACTAGTATATACTCTATATACTAGTTATATAAAACTAGTTAAAAAAAAAATATTTAATAAAATTATTTTATAATTACTTAATAAAATAGTTAATAAATTACTTATTATTTTTATTTTTATAAACAAATTCCTAATTTACATTTAAATGGATATCTAATCATAAAACCAGTTGTTAAAATAAATTTACATATTATAAATGTTCCTAATAAACATATAGACATACTTTTTTCTGAAATATTTCCATAATAATACACTATTAATAAAATTACTATTAATAAACAATCAATAAGAGCAAATTGTAATGAACGATGATTTTCTAAAGTTTCATCTAAATATTCAAGTATTCCCATTTTTATTTTCTGATTTTATTCTATATTTATTCTATATTTTATTCTATATTTTATTCTATATTTTATTCTATATTTTATTTTATATTTTATATTTTATAATTTATTTTTATTTCATTTTTATTTTATTTATAATCCATAAATTGCTATAAAAATTATAATAAATATAACTATCAACAACATTATACATATTATTATTGTGGATTCATGACAATATTCACCAAAACAATTTTTACACTTATTTTGATAGAAGTTTTGGCAATTTATTTTCTCATTATTTTCAGTTTGTATATTATAATTCATTAATAATTATTTTTTATTATATATATATAGTATAAAAATAGTATATATGTTAAATAATATAGTAAATAAAGTTAAAAATAACCCAGGTGTATCTACTCTTTTAGGTATATTGGTTATCTTATGTATATATTGATCATTATAATAACAACAAAAAAAGAAACACCAAATAATACTGGTAATAATAATACTGGTAATAATAATACTGGTAATAATAATACTGGTAATAATAATACTGGTAATAATAATACTGTTTATGTTACAATTGATGCTTCTAATAAAAATTCTTATACACCTGGTACTCAATTATTACCAGGTTTTAAATTTACAGTTACAAATATAGGGATTTTAGAAAATCCTTCTCATAAGCTATTGATTACCGGTAATGGTACTTTAGAATTAGTAGAACTAAATCCTTGGAGTACTGTAAGTACAATTCATTCTTCAGCATCTAATTTTGGTTCTCTTGTTATGGAGCATAGTGGTAATTTAGTTATTTTTAATTCAAATAATCAAGTATTGTGGAGTACTAACACATCAGGAAATTCAAACGCTTATTTAGAATTAACTAATAATGGATCCTTAGTTATTAAAAAAGTTAATGGTGATATTGTTCGCTATGTATATAGATCAAATATACAAACTAGAGATGAAATTTTAAACGTTAGTACTGTTGTTACAATACCCACACAATTAACAAAAGGAGTTAAATTTAGTACTACTGGTGGTGCAGTGCCTATCCTTAAATATAATTTAAACAGTAATACTTTAAGATATTTATGGTTAAATACAGATGGTAATTTACACATCACAACTAGTTTGTCTGAACCTTTAACGACATCAAATAAGAAGACATCTATTACTGATACTGCAAGATATTGGACTTTTAGATTTGAAGATAATGGATATGTATCTATACATAAAAATGGTTCTGTATACACATGGGGTACTAATCAGCAATATACTAATGCAATTCATTTAACATTAAACGATGTAGGACTTAGTGTTACTACAAGTACTAATACGGAAATAAGGTCAATATCATTACCATAGCCATCTTCTACTAGTGTATAGCAAAAGCAATTTAAATCTGGTTTTTAACGACAGTAAACATTAGACTAGTTGGAATGAAATTTATAATAATTGGATTAAAACTTAGCTAGAATACATAATATAATACATAATATAATACATAATATAATAG
>JGI25922J50271_10000420_pt1 | contig 12457 bp, 12 predicted proteins | sample LauGreSu1BDMLBDD_2_FD_50271 | JGI IMG/M metagenome (IMG submission 50271) | reverse complement strand
GGCCTGATCAAGAAGTAAATTACCGAGAGCGTCTTTGGAGACTTCCTTGACCGCTATATCCGCATCATTGCGTAGGAGAATGGTACCCATAGTCTGGTCCTGGCCAAATATCGCCCCGCCAGAAACNTCGTTTACATAAATNAGATCTAACCCCTTGGCCTCAAGCTTTCTGCGAGCCTCTTGCAANTGGTCCTTNGTTTCAGCGGCAAAGCCAACAACTATTTGAGCCTGCTTCAACGGTGCGAGAGAGGCAAGCAGATCTGGATTCTCTTCTAACTCGATACTTCCAAGCAAAGCTTTCTTAATTTTCTCAAGTGATGAGTTCTTTGGTTTCGCATCAGCAACTGCTGCACTCATTATCAATATGTCACAGACGGGAAATTGCTGCAATAACACCTTATGCATCTCAGAAGCGCTCTCAACCTTAGATACTTCTATGCCCTCTAAACTTGATGTATCAAAGTTTGCTGCAACAAGATGAACCTGTGCGCCTCGGTTTCGAGCAGCTAGGGCTATAGCAATACCTTGCTTTCCAGATGATTTGTTTCCTATATAGCGAACTGGATCGATCGCCTCTCGAGTTCCTCCTGCGGTCACTAGAACGCGCTTACCCTTCAGGTCTTGAACATTGCCCGTCAATGAATCAAACTTTTCAATAATTGCCGGGACCTCTGGAAAACGTCCTGGTCCAATATCTTGACCAGTGAGCCTTCCAACATCTGGCTCCATCACCACAAAACCACGTGAACGCAATGTTTCAACATTGGCAACGGTTGCTGGATCTAGCCACATCGAAGGGTGCATCGCAGGGACCAACATCTTTTGCACATCGGATGCTAAGACCAAATTAGTAAGAAGATCATCGGCACGACCAGCAGCAAGGCGAGCGATTAGATCTGCGGTAGCCGGGGCAATCAAAAAGAAATCAGCAGCTTCGGCCAACGCGATGTGAGGAACTGTATGAACGTTTTCCCAAACTTGTGTGTTAACCGGGCGTCCGGATAACGCTTCCCAAGTTGCCTTGCCAACGAAGTTTAGTGAAGAAGGTGTGGGCACCACGGTGATTTGATATCCGCGGTCTTGCAGACGCCGCAACAACTCACACGATTTATAAGCTGCTATTCCGCCACCAACGCCGAGTACTACCTCACGGCCCACAAGTGACATCTGAAAAGGTTTTTAAGCTGTTGGCTCGAGGTTTTCGATTGTAAGAAGACCTTCGTTGATTTCGCGAAGTGCGATTGAAAGAGGCTTCTCGTGCACATGTGTTTCAACAAGAGGTCCTACGTATTCAAGTAGTCCTTCTCCTAGTTGTGAGTAGTAAGCGTTGATCTGACGTGCACGCTTTGCGGCATACAAAACAAGGCTGTACTTAGAGCCGCTCTTGTCTAGAAGTTCGTCGATCGGTGGATTAGTGATTCCATCCATGGTTTACCCCGCCTCATTAATCAAGATTGAAACTAATAACTACTTATTAATTATGGGCTAACTCTATCAGTTTCCCGACCACGCTATCGACCTGGTCATTTATCAGGACAAGATCAAAAAATGACGCGGCGGCTAGCTCTTCTTGGGCTAATTGGAGCCGTTCTGCCCTTCTTTCAGGGTTGTCGGTCCCTCGGCCTTCAAGGCGAGCAACTAACTCCTCCCATGTTGGGGGCTCTAGAAACACAAGAATCGATTGAGGTAAATGCGACTTTACTTGCTTGGCCCCTGCGATTTCAATTTCAAGTAAAACATTTCTTCCGAGCAATAATGCTTGTTTGACCATCTCCTTGGGCGTTCCATATCGATTTCCAGCAAACTCAGCCCATTCCAAGAACTCATCCGCATTAATCATTCTTGTAAACTCATCATCAGAAACAAAATAATAATCTTGACCATGGACTTCATTATTGCGAGGCTGTCTTGTCGTTGCGCTAACACTGACCCAGAAATCTCCGGCAGCACGCAACTCCTTGGCTATCGTGCTTTTTCCAACACCACCAGGACCTGAAAGCACAATTAGCTTTCCCGGCTTGATTGCGTGTTCTGACTTCATAAACTCCTCACGCAACTGTTTAACCTGCAAGCGACCTAAGCCCTGAATTCTACGGGTCGGAGAGATATTTAATCGCTCCATAAGGGATAGTGCTCGAACTTTTCCCACACCAGATAATGATTCCAACAACTCTTTTACTCGCATCTTGCCTACGGCGTCATCAGTCTTGGCTATCTCAAGAATCGTATCTATTGAGAATTCACCGTTTTTTATTTTGACCTTAACTTCTGCACGTCGCTTTCGCGATGCTGCAGCCTTTAACAACGCATCTTGGCGTTGCTCAGGAGTTAATTGTGGAGGCGATCCCATATGACAAATCTAGCGGTTATCTAGATAAGTTCCGAAGAAATTTGCGCAGCACGCTCACTCATTGCCAGAGCACCTAGTTTCCAACTCTGTGTGATTGGTCGCCCGATCACGACCAAATTNGCACCAGTTGATATNGCANCCTTNGGCGTCATGGTGCGCACTTGATCATCCGTGGCCGAGGCATCGGCTGGGCGAACACCCGGTGTGATGATAATTGGCGAATTACCAACTGCGGCGCGTATTGCTGCGATTTCCAAAGGAGAACAGACAATCGCACCAGCACCGGCTGCGACGGCAATTCTTGCTAAACCGACAGCAGAATCGAGAGCATTGCTTCTATATCCAATATCAGACACATCACCCTCTGACAACGAAGTCAAAATTGTTACACCCGTTATGTGTGATGCAGGAACTGCTTCAACAGCTGCCTTGATCATGGCGCTTCCACCTGATGCATGGACCGTTAGAAAACGGGGTGCTAGATGTGAGACCGCTTTTGCGGCACCACTTACAGTATGTGGAATGTCATGGAGTTTTAAATCAAGAAAAATATCTGAGTCTGTTACATCCTTTATTGCCTTTACGCCATCACTACCAAAGGTAAGAAAGAACTCCAAGCCAAGTTTGAAAACCGAAACATGATCTTGAGTGGCCTTGACCCATTGGATCGCAGTTTCAAGATCAGGTGTATCAACCGCTAGAACAATTGGCGCTTTAGACATCGGCTTGCTCAGTCTCAGCTCTGTGGGCATATCCAACGGCCTGCTTTAGTGATGTAAAACCACGATCGATCAACAATTGCTTGAGTTCATTTTGGATTTTCATAATTGCAGTGGGATTCCCAAAACTAGCTGTGCCGATTGAGACGCCACTTGCTCCAGCCAAAATCATTTCGAGTGCATCTTTACCAGTAGCAACCCCACCCATACCAAGAATTGGAACTTGCGGAAGTGCTGCATGTACCTGATAAACCGCGCGAACTGCTATTGGTCTAATTGCAGGTCCTGAAAGACCACCAGTCTTCCCACCTAAATGCGGACGCATAGTGTCTACATTGATGACCATTCCTAAAACGGTGTTGATTAAGGCCAAGCCATCTGCTCCTGCATCAACAACTCCTCGAGCGATCGACACTAAATCAGTCACATCCGGTGAGAGCTTGGCGATGATCGGTAACTCTCCCCCGATAGTTCGTCGGACTCCGTCAATAACTCGGCGAGAGGCCTCAGGATCACAGGCAAAAACTAGTCCTCGATTTTCAACGTTCGGACAGGAGATGTTTACTTCTATTGCACTAATTCCGGAAACGGATCGAAGCTTTCTAGCTAACGTTGAATACTCTTCAACTGTTTCACCAGCGATAGAAACAATTATGCGAGCCTTTTGTTCCACTAAGTAGGGAATATCTTTTGCAATAAAGGCATCTATTCCGGGGCCCTGCAGACCAATCGAATTGAGCATTCCACTTGGGGTTTCAGCCATTCGTGGGGTTGGGCGTCCCGTACGCACCTTNGACATTACGGACTTAGTAACAACTCCGCCCATATCCCGAAGTGGGAAGAACTGGGCTAACTCCCTGCCTGAACTTGCGCACCCACTAGCAGTAAATGTTGGAGCGGGAAACCAGGTGTTTCCGATCGTTGTGGAGAAATCTATAGTCGTCATAGCGCCTTACCGACCGAGTTCCACTGAACTTTCGATCCGTCCATTACCGGACCATCGATGCAAGAGCGCAACATCGAAATAGTTCCATCATCATTCTGAACTGGAAGTACGCAGGTCATGCACACACCAATCCCGCAAGCCATCGCTTCTTCAACTGCACANTGGTGAACCACTGANNGAGAATCCGTGATNTTAGTAATCGCAGANAGCATCGCCATTGGTCCACAAGAATAAACGACAGCAATATCAAGATCTTTAATGATCTCGGCTATTGGATCGGTTACTCGGCCAATCTGACCCATAGTTCCATCTTCTGTGTAAATGCGAATTGAGTTGACGGCACGCTTACCTTCCATCGGTGCATAAATCTTTGATGCCGTGCTAGCACCCAACAACATATCTACTCTGCACCCGCGAGCATTTAAAACTTCGGCTAAACCAAACAATGGAGCTGAACCGTAACCGCCACCTACTAAGAGAACTGGAACAGGCTCGGTAGGGATTCCAAATGCCGTGCCAAGTGGCGCTACGATATCTAGTACCGAACCTTCACCTTGTGCACATAACCACTTACTTCCTTGACCGTGTGGAGCAACGATAAGTTCCATGGTTCCGCCAAATGTCGCGCTTACTGACACACGAGAGATAGCAAACGCACGGCGCAAGATCATGCTGGAGGAATCACCGCCAACATTGATTGCCACAAAATTTCCTGGCTTGCAAAGGGAAGCGAGATCACCCACGTTAATGATTATTTGATGGTATTGACCAACCTTTTTATTGCTGACAACAGGAGCCAATAACTGTGCGGCGCTTTTGTTTATCTGTGACATTTACGCCAACCACTCTTGCAGTGATTTGATACTGAGCGGACTACTTTGCAGGAATGTAATCGCATCTACCGCTGCACTAAAACCAGCTGTTGTTGTTATGCACGGGATGGATCTCTGGACAGCTGCTGTGCGGATTGCCCAGCCATCTGCTCTGGTTCCACGGCCAACCGGGGTATTAATAACAAGGTCAATCTCGCCCGCATTGATGATATCGACAATAGTTTTTTCGCCCATAGCACCAGTTCCCTCAGAATTCTTACGAACTGTGGTGCACTCTATACCGTGCTTTTGTAGGAACAGAGCTGTTCCATCCGTGGCAAGAATATGAAAACCTAAATCAGAAAAACCCTTAGCTGGCTCAATGCCTGTTGCCTTATCCTTATCGGCTAGCGAAATAAATACTGTTCCAGACTTTGGCAACGGTCCAAATGCGGCAATCTGGCTCTTTGCATAACTCTCACCAAATGTTGGCGAAATACCCATTACTTCGCCGGTTGAACGCATTTCAGGTCCGAGTACTGCATCAACACCTCTGCCATCAGTGCGGCGGAATCTATTCCATGGAAGTACCGCTTCCTTGACCGAAATACCCTTTGCTATTCCATCACCGTTTGCAGGNAGCAACCCTTCAGCACGCAGTTCTGCGATGCTTGCTCCAACTGAGATTCTTGCCGCAGCCTTGGCTAAAGGCACGCCTGTTGCTTTACTAACGAACGGAACTGTACGAGATGCCCGTGGATTGGCTTCAAGAACGTAGAGCATGTTGTCAGCTATTGCGAATTGGATATTGATTAATCCTCGNACATCAACACCACGTGCAATCTTCTCCGTTGCAACACGAATCTCTGCTCGCTGCTCATCTGTAACGGTCATAGATGGAAGCACGCATGCGCTATCACCACTATGAATACCGGCTTCTTCGATGTGCTCCATTACTCCCCCAAGGAAGAGTTCGTTACCGTCAAAAAGAGCATCCACATCTATCTCGATCGCATTGTCCAAAAATCTATCGACTAAGACTGGGTGGTCAGGAGTTATGTCAGTTGCGCGTGTGATGAAGCCACCTAGAGCAGCATCATCGTAAACAATCTCCATGCCACGTCCACCAAGAACAAATGAAGGGCGTACCAAGTACTGGATAACCGATTTCATGTGCAATCGTTGTCGCTTCTAATTGCGATGAAGCCATTCCAAACTGAGGAGCTGATAAGCCTTGTTCTGCCAGGATGTTTCCGAAAGCACCGCGTTCTTCAGCTAAATTAATAGCATCAGGTGAAGTTCCTAAAATTGTTACCCCATTAGCCTTTAGTCCAGCAGCCAGACCAAGCGGAGTTTGTCCACCTAGCTGAGTGATTACACCGAGAAGCGGGCCTGCAAGTGTTTCAGCATGAACAACTTCCAGCACATCTTCAAGGGTTAGCGGCTCAAAATACAACCGATTACTAGTGTCGTAATCCGTGGAAACCGTCTCTGGATTGCAGTTAATCATGATTGTCTCGTAACCAGCCTCGCGCAAAGTGAAGGAGGCATGAACACATGAGTAATCAAACTCAATTCCCTGCCCAATCCGATTGGGACCACTTCCCAAGATGATTACCGCTGGAGTTGTACGAGGACGTACCTCGGTTTCTTCCTCGTAACTTGAATAATGATAAGGAGTAAAAGCTTCAAACTCTGCGGCACAAGTATCTACTGTTTTGAAAACGGGGCGCAGGCCAAGATGGTGTCGAGTTCTTCGTACTTCATCTTCTGTTACTCCGCGCAAGAGTGCAATCTGTGCATCAGAGAATCCTTGCGTTTTGGCTGTGCGAAGGAGCTCCTTCGTTAGCTCTCCAGGTTGTGCGATCACTGCTGCTTGCTCATTAATGAGCTCGATCTGTCGCAGATACCAACGATCTATTTTCGTCGCTTCATATACCTGTTCGATACTTGCCCCAGCCCACATTGCTTTTTGGACCTGTTGCAACCTATATTCCGTTGGAATCCTCATAGCTTGTAGCAATGAAGAAAGTTCAGAGGGCGAAACTTGCGGCCAAGAGAAAATCGCTTCTTTACGTTCGAGTGACCTTAAAGCTTTCATAAGTGCCTCAGAGAATGAACGTCCGATGGCCATTGCCTCACCAACACTCTTCATAGTCGTAGTCAAACGAGGATCTGCATCAGCAAACTTCTCAAATGCAAAGCGAGGCATCTTAACGACTACATAGTCCAAAGTTGGTTCGAAGGAAGCCGGCGTAACCTTGGTAATGTCATTTTGAATTTCATCTAGTGTGTATCCGATGGCCAATTTTGTCGCAATTTTTGCGATAGGAAACCCAGTTGCCTTAGAGGCTAGAGCACTCGAACGAGAAACTCTAGGGTTCATCTCGATGACAATAATTCGACCATTATTGGGATTAACCGCAAACTGAATATTGCAACCACCAGTATCAACACCTACTTCACGAATTATGTCCATCGAAAGATCACGCAATTTTTGATACTCAACATCTGTCAAAGTCATCGCCGGTGCAACTGTGATCGAATCTCCGGTGTGCACGCCCATGGGATCCAAATTCTCAATAGAACAAACGATGACTACGTTGTCTTTTCGATCCCTCATTACTTCAAGTTCATACTCTTTCCAGCCGATGATTGACTCTTCAAGAAGTACTTCAGAGGTCGGGCTGTGACGCAATCCAGCACCTGCGATTTGGCGTAATTCAGCCTCGTTGAATGCGATTCCAGAACCCAAGCCGCCCATTGTGAAAGAAGGTCGAACCACGACAGGGTAGTTCAGGATTTCTACCGCCGCCATGATTTCTTCCATAGTGTGGCAAATCTTTGATTTAGCTGACTCTCCTCCTACTTTCTCAACAATTCCACGGAACAACTCACGGTTCTCGCCCCGATGAATAGCATCAACATCAGCGCCGATAAGTCGAACGCCGTACTTTTTTAAGGTTCCGCGTTCATATAAACCAATAGCAGCATTCAGGGCTGTCTGTCCTCCTAATGTTGCAAGCACGGCGTCAGGCTTTTCGTGAGAGATTATTCGCTCGATAATTTCTGGAGTAATGGGCTCAATGTAAGTTGCATCTGCAAATTCAGGATCGGTCATGATCGTGGCTGGGTTTGAGTTGATAAGGATTACTCGAATTCCTTCGGCACGAAGAACACGACAAGCCTGAGTTCCAGAATAATCAAATTCACATGCCTGACCAATAACGATAGGACCGCTACCGATTACCAAAACACTTTTAATTGATGTATCAAGACCCATTATGAACGTACCTTCTTAGACATGAGGGCTACGAAACGATCAAATAAATACGCAGCATCATGTGGACCCGCAGCTGCTTCTGGGTGATATTGCACGGAAAAAGCTGGTCGATCTAGTAGCTGCAACCCTTCAACTACACCATCATTTAGACATACATGTGTTACTTCTCCGCGACCAAATACGGTTGAGAACTCAGCATCTGTTGGTGCTTTTACTGCGAAACCATGATTATGAGCTGTTATTTCAACTTTACCCGTGTTCTTATCCATTACAGGCTGATTAATTCCGCGATGACCAAATTGCAATTTATAAGTTTCAAAACCAAGAGCCCGTCCAAGAATTTGATGACCAAAACAAATTCCGAACAGAGGAATCTCGGCTAGAAGAAGTTCACGTACAACCTCTATTACATCGGTCATAGTCGATGGATCTCCAGGGCCATTGGAGAGAAATACTCCATCAGGCTTGATTGCCATTACTGCTTTTGCAGAAGAATCAAAAGGCATGACGTGAACTTCAACTCCGCGCTCTGCCAACGCACGAGGCGTCGCTCCTTTTATGCCTAGATCAAGGGCTGCAACCGTGAACTTCTTTTGTCCGATAGCTGGAACAACGACCGTTTGAGGCGTTGATACATCGCGTACCAAATACGCACCCGTCATGGCCTCTGCTTTACGAACCTCAACAACCATCTCTTCGCGAGAAAGATCTAGACCTGAGAAAATTCCTACACGCATGGCTCCGCGATCTCGCAGGTGACGTGTAATAGCCCGAGTATCTACTCCTTGGATTCCAATGATTCCTTGGGAAATTAATTCTGCTTCTAAATCATTTTGTGAGCGCCAATTTGAAGTCATTGACGAAGGATTGCGCACGACAAATCCTGCAACCCAAATCTTAGAAGATTCGTTATCTGCATCATTAACGCCGGTATTTCCTATATGCGGAGCAGTCATGATCACAACTTGTTTGTGATAAGACGGATCAGTCAGAGTTTCTTGATATCCCGTCATGCCAGTTTGAAAAACCGCTTCGCCAAAGGTTTTCCCTGTCGCTGCCCACGAAGTACCTTCAAAGACTCGGCCATCATCAAGGACAAGGAATGCACTGGTCACTACTTGCCTCCATTCGAAGAAACTGTTCCCTGGTTATATGTTGCATAGCCTTTAAAGAAGGTATGTGTGATCACACCTGGTAACTCATGGCCATGGTATGGAGTATTTGAAGACTTTGACAGAACTAAATCGCGGTCTACGGTCCATTTCTGCGTTGGGTTAATCACAACAAGATTGGCAATCGAACCAACTGCTATAGGTTGACCGTGGTTTTCGTATCCACCAATGCGAGCTGGTGTAATTGACATTCGATCAGATACTTGATTCCAATTCATTAATCCTGTGTCAACCATCGTTTTTTGAACTATGGAAAGGGCTGTTTCTAGACCCAGCATTCCAAAAGCAGCTTCTTGCCACTCACATTCCTTGGATTCTGTTGGATGTGGTGCGTGATCTGTGGCAACAATATCGATGGTTCCATCGGCCAACGCTTCACGTAGTGCATGCACATCTGATTCAGTACGAAGCGGAGGATTGACTTTGTACACCGGATCATACGAACTTGCTAAATCATCGGTCAGAAGAAGATGATGAGGCGTTACTTCTGCAGTCACATCTATTCCACGCGCTTTTGCCCAACGAATAATCGCAACTCCACCAGCTGTTGTTAAATGACAGATGTGAAGACGGGATTTAACGTGATCGGCAATTAAGACATCTCGCGCAATAATCGCTTCTTCTGCCACTGCTGGCCAACCTNTGAGTCCTAAACGAGCAGAAATTTCTCCCTCATTCATTTGAGATCCGATTGTCATGCGGGGATCTTGTGCGTGCTGGGCGATCACTCCCCCAAATTTCTTGATGTACTCAAGTGCTCGTCGCATTACTAAAGGATCAGAAACGCAATTNCCGTCATCACTAAATACTCTGACTCGTGCAACAGAGTCTGCCATNGCACCTATTTCAGAAAGTTCTTCACCTTTCAAACCTCGGGTGACAGCGCCAATTGGAAACACATCTAATAAACCAGCTTCTTGTCCTAAGCGATAGACCTGCTCAACAACACCTGCCGTATCGGCAACGGGAGAAGTATTGGCCATCGCCGAGACCGCGGTAAAGCCACCTTTAACCCCAGCTCTACTTCCGCTAAGAACTGTTTCGGCATCTTCTCTTCCTGGTTCACGCAGGTGAGTATGAAGATCAACTAAACCAGGCAATACAACGCAACCGTTTGCCTCAATAACGTTTTTGGTCTCGTCTTTGATTCCAGACCCGACTGCAGTAATCACTCCGTTAGCGATAGCAATATCTACTTGCTTTCCATCGGGAAGTGCAACTCCCTTGATCAAATAGTCCAAAGTAGTCATCTAATTACTCCCAACTTCTAAGGCTCCGCCGGCAAGAAGAACATAGAGAATCGCCATTCGAACACTCACGCCATTGGTTACCTGTTCAGTAATAACAGAACGAGCACCGTCTGCTACTTCAGCTGAAATCTCAAGACCACGGTTCATAGGACCAGGGTGCATCACGATTGCCCCCGATTTCATATTAGCCATTCGTTCACCATTTAAACCGAAGTATCGAGAATATTCGCGAGCATTAGGGAAGAAAAGATCTGACATTCTTTCCTGTTGAACACGCAACATCATTACAACATCTACATGTGGAATTACCGAATCAAAATCATAGGAAACAGTCACCGGCCAACTCTCAATACCAACCGGAAGCAGTGTTGGTGGAGCAACTAATGTAACTTGCGCGCCAAGTAGTGACATCAACAAGACATTCGAACGGGCAACACGAGAGTGCAGAATGTCTCCGACAATCGCCACGCTAAGTCCTGACATCACTAGCACCCATACCTAAGTGTTTACGAATAGTAAAAGCATCTAGTAAGGCTTGACTTGGATGTTCATGCGTTCCGTCTCCGGCGTTAACCACACTTCCTGACATCCATTCAGAATCTGCCAATCTTTGTGCCGCACCTGATGCAGAGTGTCGAATAACAACCGCGTCGGCACCCATGGCTTGAAGTGTCATGGCTGTGTCTTTGAGGGATTCACCCTTGCTAAGACTCGAACCTTTTGCCGAAAAATTAATAACATCTGCCGAAAGTCGCTTGGCCGCGGCTTCAAAGGAGATGCGAGTGCGTGTTGAATCCTCTGCAAAGAGATTAACAATCGTGCGACCACGCAATGTAGGTAGCTTTTTTACTGCTCCATCACTGACTCGAGCTAACTCAGTTGCTGTATCAAGAATTGAAATTGCTTCCGATTTACTTAGGTCTGCAATCGAGAGAAGGTGGCGCATTATTCGCCTCCCTCTTCGATAGTTACTTCATCACGGCCGTCAATCTCGCTTAGTAAAACTTTTACTGATTGATTTTTGGAAGTTGGGAGGTTCTTACCAACAAAATCAGCCTTTATTGGAAGCTCTCTATGTCCTCGATCGACCAATGCTGCAAGTTGCACAGTCCGAGGACGACCAATTTCACCCAAAGCATCAAGTGCGGCTCTAATGGTTCGACCCGAAAACAACACATCATCAACCAAGATCAGATCCCTGCCTTCAATTCCTGATGTAGGAATCTTGGTTGGCATGATGGCACGTGGTGGGCGCATTCTGAGGTCGTCTCGGAACAAAGTTATGTCCAAGGTTCCAGTCGGTATTTCACTGCCTTCTATTGAACTGATGATTGAAGAAATTCGGGTGGCCAGATGTGCACCACGTGTGGGAATTCCGAGAAGAACTATGTTTAATGACCCTTGATTTTTCTCAAGGATTTCATGGGAAATACGAGTCAACGCACGTGTGATGTCTTGTGCGGACAGGGCTACGCTCATGTAAATCTCCTTTCCCACCTCTCTGGATGGGTCGTTAAAGGATGCAGGGCAGATACTAGCACCTAGCTATACAGCCTGTGGATACTCGAAACCTTGGGTGTCGCATGAGTCATATCCTCACTTTTATGGAAACCATTCACGCTCAGACAGAAATAGAAACCCTTCACATACGCATGCGTCAGATTCGAGAATCTCGCAATCTGACACTCTTCTCAGGCCGCAAAACTTTCAAAAGGAAACGTAACGGCTATCGCCTTGGGCTCTTACGAACGGGGTGATAGGTCAGTGAGTGCGCAAAAGTTAATCGCCATTGCAAACCTCTATGAAGTGCCTATCTCAGAACTGTTTGCTGCTCCACAGAAATACATGGCCGAAGAGCGAATTAGTATCGACATACGACGAATACTTTTAACTTCCGATCCTGTAGCAAAGAAAGTTACTGAGGT